>NPIF01000832.1_pt1 | contig 24566 bp, 20 predicted proteins | sample 8637461 | NCBI WGS metagenome assembly NPIF01 (sample SAMN07420641, study PRJNA396082) | bioreactor metagenome | isolation source: sample BR12 brine-fed electro-methanogenic bioreactor BR | place: Japan: Kochi | collected 2016-12-09
GCTTTGCCGGAGGTACTTGACTCAAGATAGTCTTTCTCAAAAATGATGGTTACAGGAGATTGTTCAGCGAATAAATCAAGAATCTGATCATTGACTACAGATGGATCTAATGGCCGTTTTTTTGTGCAAGAAGCATCCATGCTTCTCGTATTATCACAATATTTCCGTTGTGTCCCGGACTTTTTTCAAATATTGAAAAAAAATTTCTAACCCGAATATTTACGTCAGGATAAAAAACAAATCAACACTGGCCCTGGAAGGCAAAACGGATCATGACCGGTTCAAATCACTTGGCTGGGGATTCCGGACCTGGGATCTGTGGGAATTCAATGATTGTGACATCCGGTTCGGGGATGACTGGCCCGGCCGGATCCCGGCCCAGCTGATCGCCCATATCCTGCGCTATTTTTCACAGCCGGGGGACCTGGTCCTGGACCCCATGGCCGGGGGCGGCGTGACCCCGGACACCTGCCTTGCCATGGGCCGCCGGTGCTGGGCCTTTGACATGAAAGATCGGCCCGATACCCGCCCTGAAATCGAACCTTTCACATGGGAGATCGCTTCGGATCAGGGACTTTCCTGGCCTGTGAGTTCAAAGGGAAAACCCGACCTGGTCGTTGTTGATCCCCCCTATTTTGATAAAAAAGCAGGTGATTATGATGAAAACAGCATTTCCGGACTGTCCAGAACCGATTACCTGGATTTTCTGGCGGCGTTTTTTTCACTGTTGAAACATCACGTCAAAAAAAAGACCCGGCTGGCGTTCATCAATGCGGACTGGCGGGATTTTCAGAACACCCCGGCAATCGATGAAAAACACAAGGGCGGCATCCTCATCGACGACTATCTGGAGATCCTGAACAAAACGGGATGGTACCACACCCATATCATCCAGGCGCCCCTGTCTTCCCAGCGCTTCACGCCGGTCGTTGTTTCGGCCATGCAGAAAAGAAACATCCTGGGGGTGACCAGCCGGTATGTGATCGTGCTGAATCAGCAGGGTAAGTCATGATGCAGCGTCAGACCAAAACAGGTCACCCACACAGATGATGCAACCTGACCAGTAAAACACACTGAGGATATCGAACAGAGACAGAATGATTTTTATGAAACTGCTTTACCTGAGAAAAGACATCTGGTATGGAATCAAAGCAGCTATTAAGGCGCTATACAGATCTGGATTTACATCAAAATTTTTTTGTTATCCAGTTTGTTATTGAAATTTGTTGATATCCAGATCAGCTCAACCACTTGTTCGGCAGTAAAATAAAGGAGAGACTATGGCAGCAATAGGGCAGGTATTCGTCTCCCATTCCAGCAGCGACAAGCCCTTCGTTGATCAACTTGTGGCAGACCTTGCGAAACATGGCATCCCGGTCTGGTATGACAAGCTGGACGTCAAGCTTGGCGATAGCATCCCCGGCAAGATCAACGAGGGTCTCGCGGATGCAAAGTATTTCGCGATCGTGCTCTCCCCAGCGTCCGTAGAATCGAAGTGGGTCCAAGAGGAACTGAATGCCGCGTTGGTCAGGCAGATTGCCGAGGCGGGAACATTCCTCCTTCCCCTGCTTCTCGCTGACTGCACGATTCCGCCACTCCTGGCACACAGGCACTATGCGGATTTCCGTACGTCCTACGAAGCAGGGCTGCAGCAACTGCTGGAAATCTGGGGGAAGGACGCGATGGCAACTGAACAATTGCAGTCGCTGCCCCTCTACCCATGGCCCGACCCCGATGCAGATGGAAACGGCTTCATCTACCTGCACTCGCAACGCTTCGACAAGTTCTTCCGGATGGACTGTCATCTCGATTGGACTGCCGACCGAACTATTGACTACATTACGACAACACTTGATCTGCCGTGGAACAAGGAGATGCCCGAACTGGGCCTGAAGTGGTCATTCAGTTACGGGTTGCGCCACAATGATGACGGAATCAGTCTATACACACAACTGAAGGACGCTGGTCTGGTCACCGGGGCAGTTGTAAAGCTGAGCATCAGCGGAACATATGAGGACTTGTTTGAGAAGGAACTCAAGGACATCTGGAACGGTAACGTGATCTACAACATCACCGCCACACCACCGGGTGAGTCCATCCGCCAGGCGATGCAGAAGCGTGGGGCACTGACACGAGCACGCATCAAGGAAATCGCAGACTCATGTTTCAAACATGTGTGACGTTTGGCAGGTGAGGAATAAATCAAAATGAGTGAGATAGCGAAAATCATAATATCATGGCCAACGGTCTCTATCGTTGCGCTCCTTGTCCTACGGAAACCCGTATCCGCCTTGATCCACCGCCTCATCCGTTCAGACAGTGGCGGCGAAGCAGAAGTTGGCCCAATCAAGATCAAGCTGGGCAAGATGGCGGAGGAAGGCAAGAAAGCAGTAGGAACACTCAACAAGATTAGCATGGTCATGGCTGAATCAAGACGCCTCGAACTGGAAATCCTCAGTGGTGGCTTCGGTAGCGTCTTCTCTGACGACCAGAACAAGGAAATGAAACGTCACATCGAAGAACTGACCAGATTGACAGAAGAAGCCGAGCAAAGCCTTGCAGCGTATGGCGAGGACGCCGCCGCTGAAGGCTGACGTTAAATGCCCAAAGGAGTGAACGTTGAACGCCCTTAACAATAGAGAGTGGGCAATTCTTATTTGGATTCTCGTAATCATTATCTATATTTTTTCTTCAGAAAAAATGGATAGTGTAAAAGGGGCATTAAAGAAACTGCTTTCAGCCTTTTTCGTAAGACAAATCCAATCTGTATTGCTTTTGATGATAATCTATATGGGGATAATCATCTATGCACTCTATGAATGGGATATCTGGAATACTGCGCAAACTAAAAATACCATTTTTTGGTGCGCTTCGGTCGGCTTTATGTCTCTTTTTAAACTTGAGTCTATTAAAAAAGACCGAAAGTTTTTTAAACATTCCGTACTTAATAATTTAAAGCTGCTTGCAGTTATTCAGCTTGTGGTCAATGTCTACACCTTCCCGTTATTCGTTGAAACTCTTCTTGTGCCAATCATAGCAACGATAGGAGCCATGGCTGCTATAGCTGATACCGATAAAAAATATGCTCAAGTCAAGTCCTTGTTGGAAATCATTCTATCTGCATTTGGATTATCAGTTATAATCTATGCTGCATACATGCTGGTCATTGATTTTAGCCAGATAGCCAAAGAGAAGACTTTTTATGACTTCATAACCCCTCCATTACTGACTTTACTTTATTTCCCATTCATATTTTTTATGATGATTTATTCAACTTATCAGCAGGTTTTTATTAGACTTAGATATTCCATAAAGAGTAATAATATTAGACTGTTTGCGATTTTATATGCAGTTTTTGTATTCAACGTTCGAATTAATTTGCTTGAGCGTTGGGAGAAACATCTCGTTATGAATAATATCAACTCACACGGAGAGTTAATCAATTCATTTCGGCATATATTTAGGCTTCTAAAAGCAGAAAAATTTCCAATGGATGTACCATTTGAAATTGGTTGGTCCCCTTATGCAGCGAAGGATTTTTTATTAACTGAAGGCCTTCCAACGGGCTATTACAGCAAATCCATAGATGAGTGGTTTGCATCATCTCCTATGCTGGAAATTAGTGGAGGCATGATTCCGAACAATATTGCATACTATATTGAGGGAACGGAAACAATAGCGAAGAGACTGAAAATAAAGCTCAATGTAAACGATTCAAGTGGTTCAGATGCTGCTCTTCAAAAATTTTTAAGTGCATCAGCAACGCTGGTTAAAAAAAGTCTAAAAAAACAAATTTCTACCGCTATGCAGGATGCAATCGTAAATACAAAATCATATTTTGAGGAGCATGATAATAAAAAAATTACTATTCAAAAAGAAGAATGGTCTAAGCAGGCTTTTGCTGGCTATGATATTAAGCTGATCATAACCAGCATTTAACAAGCGGCTGCACAAGGATGCCGACCTCTACGCTGCGCTTCGAGACCGGCACCTGTGAGCCTTGGTGTTATCTGGTAGGAAATATGAGTAAAAGGGTAGGAAGAAATGATCCTTGTCCTTGCGGCAGTGGAAAGAAATACAAGAGGTGCTGTATGGAATCTCACCAAAAACTAAAGGACTGCTTTGGTGATCAGGGCGGAACCATGCTAAGCGGAGAATCTCCCAAAGACTGCGTCACGTGTGAATTATTTGACAGATGTCATAAGGTAACGATCGCTGCAACACTCCAGAGTATTAACGTGGATCTGAGCCTTCTCACACAAAACGGTCTGGAGGCGGGATGGTTGAAGTGCTTTAAGGATTTGTCGCAGAACGATTGATTAAGTCCATCCTTCGCCATAATTCAGATGATATGCCACTTAACTCCGTCGCTTTCCGAAGGCTGTTGGCTGGGCAGCTAAACGTTATGCTTAACTATAATTGGATATTAAAAAATGTCAGACTCTCAGTGGACTGAGCAAGGTGGGACGTTCAGTCACAAAAATGCGTGTGAAGAATTTGGACTAACAGAAGATGAAATAATTGATGCAATGAAAGCGGGAAAATTACAATATCGTCAGAATTATGCTCATGGTAACCCGTATTTCAGAGTACTCAGAAAAGAAGTTGAGGCATTAGCTAAAGAATTACATGGGAATAAAGCAGTAGAAGAACAAGAGGTCAAGCTTAAGTTGAAGAAAATTAACAGAGAAATAAATAGCCTTAAGAAAAAACTTTCATATTTAGAAAAACAAAAAATTGAATTACTTGAAATTCAAAAATTTATAAAGGCATAACAGGAATCTGAATGGAAAACGGACAACTCAACTGGATTGCAAATTTTATCTGGGGTATTGCGGATGATGTCCTGCGGGACGTTTACGTGCGGGGCAAGTACCGGGACGTGATTCTGCCGATGACGGTCATCCGCCGGCTCGATGCCTGCCTGGAGCCGACAAAGCCGGATGTGCTCAAGATGAGCGAACAACTCGACAAGGCAGGCGTTGCCAATAAAGATGCCGCGCTTTGCCAGGCGGCCGGTCCGGATGCCAATCACGCGTTTTACAACGACTCGCCCTTCACACTTCGGGACCTTCAGGCCCGGGCCAGGCAGCAGCAGCTCAAGGCCGATTTTGAAGCCTACCTTGACGGGTTTTCACCCAACGTCCAGGAAATCCTCGACAAATTCAAGTTCCGCAATCAGATTCCTACGCTGGTGGATGCGGATGCGCTTGGTCCGCTCATCGAGAAATTCCTGAACCCCGACATCAATCTCAGCCCACATACGGTGCGCGACGCCGTTGGCAACATCCGGCTGCCGGGTCTGGACAACCATGCCATGGGCACGATCTTTGAGGAGCTGATCCGCCGCTTCAACGAGGAAAACAACGAGGAGGCCGGGGAACACTTTACGCCCCGGGATGTTGTCCGTTTGATGGCCAACCTGATTTTCTGGCCGATTGCCGATGACATCCAGTCCGGCACATACCGGGTCTATGACGGGGCGTGCGGTACCGGCGGCATGCTGACCGTGGCCGAGGATACCCTCCGCGATCTGGCCGGCAGCCGGGGCAAAGACGTTTCCATCCATCTGTTCGGCCAGGAGGTCAACCCCGAGACTTACGCCATCAGTAAGGCCGACCTGCTGCTCAAAGGGGAAGGCCAGGGCGCAGAGAACATGAAATTCGGTTCGACACTCTCCCGGGATGCGTTTCCCTCCGGCGAGTTTGATTTCATGCTTTCCAATCCGCCCTATGGCAAGAGCTGGAAGATGGACCTCGACCGTATGGGCGGCAAAAAGGACATGGCCGACCACCGCTTCATGGTTCAGCACGGCGGGGACGAGCTGTCGCTTCTCACGCGGTCCAGCGACGGCCAGCTCCTGTTCCTGGTCAACAAGCTGACCAAGATGGTCGAGCCCACAGACCGCAGCCCGCTCGGCAGCCGCATTGCCGAGGTCCACAACGGTTCTTCCCTGTTCACCGGTGATGCCGGTTCGGGTGAGTCCAATATCCGCCGCTGGATTATCGAGAACGACTGGCTGGAAGCGATCATTGCCCTGCCGCTGAACATGTTCTACAACACGGGCATCGCCACCTACATCTGGGTGCTCACCAACGCAAAACCGACCCACCGCAAAGGCAAGGTCCAGCTCATTGATGCCACAGGAATTTATCAATCTCTGCGCAAGAACATGGGGGCAAAAAACTGCGAGCTTTCCGACGGCCAGATCCGGCAGATCTGCGAGATGTTCCTCGCCTTTGAAGAGACGGAGCAGTCAAAAATTTTTCCCAATGCGGCATTCGGCTACTGGAAGATCCGTGTCGAACGGCCCTTACGTCTGCACAGCCAGTTGACCCGCAAGGCGATCCAGGGGCTGCGCTATGCCTCGGGGGATGAGGAGATCCGCCAGGCCCTGCACGAAGAATTCGGTGATGCGCTCTTTGAGAACTTCTCCTCGGTACGAAGGCAGGTCGAGCAGGCCCTCCGGGACTGGGGTGGCAATGGCGGGGAGGACTCCGGCGGAGAGGACAGTGATGCGCCCGGGCGGGCGGCCATTCCGGAAAAGAAGCGGAAGAAGCTGATCAAGGCCGACACCTGGAAGCGGGACAAAAAGCTCTATGATGCCGCCCGGACCCTGCGGGACACCTTGGGCCAGGAGGTGTTCATTGATCACAACATCTTCCGTGCTGCCGTTACCGACACGCTGAAGAAGCAGGGCATCAAGCTCAGTGCCGCCGAACAGAAGATCATCCTCAATGCCGTGAGCTGGCGGGCAGAGAACGCGCCCCCGGTCATCAAGAAGATCCACAAGACCGGCAAGGTTGAAGCCGATCCCCTCCACGGCCTGTATGCCGACCCCGACGGCAACTCTGGAACGGTGCTGGAATACGAGACCGACAGTGAACTTCGGGACTCCGAGCAGGTGCCGCTGCTGGAAGAGGGTGGTATCGAGGTGTTTTTCCGCCGCGAGGTATTGCCCCACGTGCCCGACGCCTGGATTGACGAGTCGGCAACAAAAATAGGGTATGAGATTTCCTTTACCCGGCACTTTTATAAGCCGCCGGAGCTGCGGCCGCTGGATGAGATCAAGGCTGAGCTGATTAAATTGCAGGAGGAGGGGGAGGGCCTGTTGGAGGAAATTGTGGGGATGGGGAAGGAATGATTGACACGATGAAACCCTATCCCGAATACAAGGACAGTGGGCTGCCATGGCTCGGCTGTATCCCGCAACACTGGGAAGTGCGCAGGAACGGCCGATTGTTCATGCAGCGCAATTCGACCGGTTACGGCCATTTGCCTATTCTAGAGGTGTCTCTGAAGACTGGGGTTCGCGTCCGCAACATGGACAGCCTGAAGAGAAAGCAGGTGATATCCGACCGCAATAAGTACAAGTGGGCCGCCAAGGGAGATATTGCCTACAACATGATGCGGATGTGGCAGGGCGCGGTCGGAGTCGCGCCGGTTGACGGCTTGGTCAGCCCCGCCTATGTGGTTGTCCGCCCTCGCTCAGAGGTCGAACCGCGATATTTCAGCCACCTGTTCCGCACTGACATCTACAAGAAAGAAGTGGACGGTTTCTCACGGGGCATAGTCAAGGATCGCAATCGGCTCTACTGGGAAGATTTCAAAAGAATACCTTCCTGCTTCCCATCATTGGCAGAGCAGAAAATCATTGCGGATTATCTGGACGCAAATGCGGTGAAGGTCCGCCGTTTCATCCGCAATCGGCGGCGGCTGATTGAGGTGTTGAATGAGCAGAAACAGGCCATCATTAACCAGGCTGTGATCCAAGGCCTCGATCCCGACACACCCCTCAAACCCACCGGCATTGATTGGCTTGGGTATATCCCGGAGCATTGGAAGGCCTGTCGGTTGAAACATCTTCTCTCACGACCCTTGACATATGGCGCGAATGCGGCTGCTGAGTCGAGTGATCGCAATTGTCCTCGCTATATCCGCATCACTGATATCGATAAGTATGGCCATCTCAAAAGCGACAGTTTCTGTTCTTTGCCCCCCAAGGTTGCGGAACCTTACATGCTTCAAGATGGTGATATTCTTTTGGCTCGCTCTGGTGCCACGGTTGGTAAGAGCTTTCTGTACAGCTCACAACAGGATGGGCCTGCTGCTCATGCAGGGTATCTAATCAATGCGCGAGTAGATCAGAGAAAGGTGCTGCCTGCATACCTATATACGTGTTTGCAGTCGGCCGGGTATTGGCGTTGGATTGCTTCGATGACGATTCAGGCCACCATCCAAAATGTTAGTGCAGAGAAGTATGCAAACCTCTGGATATCTGTGCCGCCTGTAGACGAGCAACGTTCGATTATTGAGTCTGTTGAGGAAGAAACCACATTACCGATGGCCCTTTCCAGCAGAGCAGAACAAGAAATTGCCCTCATCCGCGAATACCGCACCCGCCTGATCTCCGACGTGGTAACCGGCAAAATAGACGTGCGCCATCTGGTCCTGCCGCCGGGCAGTGAAGACCTGGAAGAGACATTCGAAGCGCTTGAACCTTTGGAAGATGTCGGGATAGATGATGGGGAGGCCGTCAATGAATCCTACTGACTTTCCCAATGAAAACAATTCCGACAAACCTGGTGAGTACCCGCACCGGCTGGATGATGTATGATGCCCGCTGACACAAGTAGGAAAAGCCTTGAAACACTGAATTGTCGGAGATAAAACAGGGTTCAGATAACCGAAGATATATTGATATTCAGATTCGTTTGACAGTTTGTAATATTTCAGATGGAGGACATACAAAAATGAAACTCAAAGTCATTCTTGAACCAAGTGAGGAAGGCGGATTTACGGTCTATGTTCCGAGTCTGCCGGGATGCATCAGCGAGGGAGATTCTAAACAGGAAGCTTTAGAAAACATCAGGGAGGCTATTGAGCTGTATCTCGATCCTGTGGAGGATGACATGTCCTTTGCGCCTGGTACACAGATCATGGAACTTGCCATATGACGAAGATCCCGAGTGTTGCATATGACAGAATAATTCGAACACTTCAGCGGGATGGGTGGGTTGTGGTCAGACAGAAAGGAAGCCACATAAGACTCCAAAAACGAACCCGGGATGACATTTTAAAACTGACGATTCCAGCCCACAAGCCTGTTAAACGTTCTACACTTTCACACATTTTAAAACAGGCCCGGATGGATGTCGATCGATTCCTGAGTTTGATGTAGGAGATTTCACATGAAGGTTGGTTCGATGCTGCGGGACCTGGAGGATTGATAATGCCCACGGACACAAGTGAGAAAGGCCTTGAAACCCTGATTGTCGATTCCCTGGTCAATGAGGCGGGGTATGTGCCGGGCAGCAATGAGGATTACAGCCGGGAACATGTGATCGATCTGGCAAAGCTTCGGGCGTTTCTGGAGGTGATCCAGGCTGAGACGGCCGAAGTTCTGGCGCTGGATCAGGACTGCCCGAAGCGCACCCAGTTCCTGCACCGCCTGGATGCGGAGATTGCCAAAAGGGGCGTGATCGATGTGCTGCGCAGAGGGGTCAAGCATGGGCCGGTGAGCCTGGATCTGTTTTACGGCACGCCCTCGCCGGGCAACACCCGGGCCGCCGAGCTGCACGCCGCCAACATCTTCAGCGTGACGCGGCAGCTGCGCTACAGCCGAAACGAGAAGCAGCTGGCACTGGATCTGGCCATCTTCATCAACGGGCTTCCCGTGGCGACCTTTGAGTTGAAGAATTCTCTGACCAAGCAGACGGTGGATGATGCTGTGCGGCAGTACAAGCGGGACCGCAGTCCGGATGAGCCGCTGTTTCGGTTCGGCCGGTGTGTGGTGCATTTTGCCGTGGACGACCACGAGGTAAGGATGTGCACCCATCTCAAGGGCAGACACTCGTGGTTTCTGCCGTTCAACCAGGGGTGGAACGACGGGGCCGGGAACCCGCCCAACCCCGGGGGGCTCAAGACGGATTATCTGTGGAAGCAAATACTCACCCGGCCGGGTCTCACCGACATCCTGGAAAACTATGCCCAGATCGTTCAGGAGAAGGACGAGCGGGGGCGGAAAAAACCGCCCAGACAGATCTTTCCCCGGTATCATCAGCTTGATGTGGTGCGAAAGCTTCTGGCGGATGCAGGCGCCAAAGGTCCGGGAGAAAGGTACCTGATCCAGCACTCGGCCGGCAGCGGCAAGAGCAACTCCATCGCCTGGCTGGCCCACCAGTTGATCGGGCTGGAAAAGGGCGGCCAGGCCATATTCGATACCGTCGTGGTCATCACGGACCGGCGGGTGCTGGACAAACAGATCCGCAATACCATCCGGCAGTTTGCCCAGGTGTCTTCCGTTATCGGGGCCGTAACCGGAGATTCGGGCAGCAAGACCCGGCAGCTCAGCGGATTTCTCAGGGCCGGCAAAAAGATTATCATCTCCACGGTGCAGACGTTTCCCTTTATCCTCGATGAAATCGGGGACGAACACCGGGGCAAGACATTTGCCATTATTATCGACGAAGCCCATTCCAGCCAGGGCGGCAAAACCTCCGCCAAGATGCACATGGCCCTTTCAGACCATGGCGGCGAGGAGGACGAAGAAGAGACCTTCGAGGACAAGATCAATAAAATTATGGAATCCCGGAAGATGCTGGCCAATGCCGGCTATTTCGCGTTCACGGCCACGCCCAAGAACAAAACCCTGGAAATTTTCGGCATCCCCTGCGAGCCCGTGGACGGGAAAGTGCCCCACCGGCCGTTCCACAGCTACACCATGAAGCAGGCGGTCCAGGAGGGGTTTATCCTGGATGTGCTGGCCCATTATACGCCCGTGGGAAGTTACTACCGGCTGATGAAAACCGTGGAAGACGACCCGGAGTTTGATGCGGAAAAGGCCGGAAAAAAGCTCCGGCGGTATGTGGAGTCCCATGACCATGCGATCCGGCAGAAAGCGGAAATCATGGTGGACCACTTCCACGAGCAGGTGATTGCCCGGCAAAAGATCGGGGGCAAGGCCCGGGCCATGGTGATCTGCAGCCGCATCAAGCGGGCGGTCCAGTATTTTGAGGCAATCTCGACGTATCTTAAGGAACGGAAAAGCCCCTACCGAGCGATGGTGGCGTTTTCAGATTATGAAGAGAACGGCAGAAAGATCACCGAAGCGTCGCTGAACGGGTTCCCGAGCAGCAGAATCGAAGCGTATTTCAAGGCGGATCAGATCAAGGATATTCCCGGCAAAGCCCCTTACCGTTTCCTGATCGTGGCTGACAAGTTCCAGACCGGCTATGATGAGCCGCTGCTGCACACCATGTACGTGGACAAAATGCTGTCCGGCATTAAAGCGGTACAGACCCTGTCCCGGCTGAACCGGGCCCATCCGTTGAAAACCGACACCTTTGTGCTGGATTTCATGAATGATGCGGATACCATCACCAGGGCGTTTTCCGACTATTACCGCACCACGGTGCTCAGCGAAGAAACGGACCCCAACAAACTGCACGATCTGAAAGCTGCGCTTGACGGGTATCAGGTCTATAATGACATGCAGGTGGATGAGCTGGTCCGGCGTTTCCTGGACGGAGTGGATCGCGACAGGCTCGACCCGATCCTCGATGCGTGCGTGGGAGAGTACAACGGGAATCTTGACGAGGACGGCCAGGTGGATTTCAAAGGCAAGGCCAAGGCGTTCATCCGGGCCTACCAGTTCCTTGGCTCCATCCTTCCCTACATGAACGCCGAATGGGAAAAGCTGTCTATCTTCCTGAACTTCCTGATCCCCAAACTGCCGGCGCCCGTCGAGCAGGACCTGTCCAAAGGCATTCTCGAATCCATTGACATGGACAGCTACCGGGCCGAGGTGCAGCAGACCATGACACTCACGCTGCCCGATGAGGATGCGGTCATCTTCCCGCTGCCCATGGGCGGGGGCGGCCGGGTGGCGGAACAGGAACTGGATTATTTGAGCAACATCATCAAGTCCTTCAACGACCGGTTCGGAAACATCGAGTGGGAGGACACAGACCGCATCCGCAAGGTGATCACTGAAGAGATTCCCGCCCGGGTAAAAGCGGACCAGGCATACCGGAACGCCATGAAAAACAGCAGCAGATCGGCGGCAAGACTCGAACACGACCGGGCCCTCCAGAAAGTGGTCATCGAAATGCTCTCCGACCATACGGAGCTGTTCAAGCAGTTCAGCGACAATCCCGGTTTCAAGAAATGGCTGTCGGACACCATCTTTGGTGTGACCTACGAAGAGGCGGTCTGATGCCTGTGAGTGAAAACAAAGAGCCAACAAGTTCATAAAAGAAATGAAACACAGGAGGTTGTATGGGTGTTGATAAAGTGATGGACGGGTTGATAAAAGAGCTGGAATCGGCAATCAAGGCAATGTCAAAAGCGAAAAACCTGGATGAAAAAGAAGTCTGCAGCCGGATTGTGAAGAACTTGAGTGAATCTCTGGGGGTGTTTCTCGATGTGGCAAATGAGATGATGATGTACGATGATCAAGACCAGGAAGAGGACGATATACCGTTCTGAGGTCAGCCTTACCAGGGTTTTTTTTCAAACAAGACCAAAACGGGACCAAAGACCCGGGCCCAAATCCACCCAGCAAAAGGATATCACCCGGGCAAAGGCCCTGGCAAAAACAATATAGGAGGATTCATGAAAACAAACACCAGTCCATACAATCCTTCTCCCTATTGATGAGAATCGGCTGAGGGCCTTTAATGACCGGAGAGAGAGTGGCGGAAGTGCATGGGAATCGAACCCACCCGGGACGGTATTAACGCCCCACATCGGATTTGAAGTCCGAGGGCCCCACCAGTGAGCCGCGCACTTCCTTATTTGCAGCAGATGAGATGGTGCATACCTATACCGCATCCATGTTTTTGTCAATGCCTTTTTCCCGGGCAGCGCCATGAAGGGTCGGTTTTTGCCGTCTTGACGAGTGAATTGGGTATGGCAATAATCGGCAAACTCTAGTATAACCGCTCAACGTTATTGCCACTGCAATCAGACCATGGAGAGAGATATGATCAATTCAGAAAGACTGTCCCGGCGGTTTATCGAGCTGGCGGAAATCGATTCCGAATCCCGGCATGAGGCAGCGGTCGCGGCAGCCATTGAAAAAACCGTGACCGATATGGGTGCCGCGGTCTGTTATGACCGGGCCAAAGAAAAGACCGGCGGAGACTGTTCCAACCTGGTGGCCAGGTTTCCCGGCAACCGCAAGGTCGCGCCCCTGTTTCTGTCAGGGCACATGGACACGGTGGTGCCGGGCAAAGGGGTGAAAGTGCAGTTCAAAAACGGGATCTTCACCAGTGACGGCACCACCATTCTGGGGTCCGATGACAAATCCGCCATTGCCATCATTCTGGAGGTGATGGAAGTGATCCGGGAAAACGACCTGCCCTGTCCGCCCGTGGAACTGATCTTTACCGTGTGTGAGGAGATCGGGCTCTTAGGGGCCAAATACCTGGACCTGTCCCTGATCGAATCCAGATTCGGGTATATCCTGGATTCCACGGACACGGAAGGCATTGTCACAAGAGCCCCGGCCGCCAATAAAATCTTCATTGACGTCTTTGGCCGGGCCGCCCATGCCGGGGCTGCCCCGGAAAAAGGGGTCAACGCCATTTATGCGGCCGCCAGGGCCATTTCCGAATTGCAGCTGGGCCGTATCGACAGTGAAACCACCTGCAACCTGGGGATCATCACCGGCGGGATGGCCACCAATATCGTGCCGGAAAAAGTGGCGATCAAGGGTGAAGCCCGGTCCCATGATCCGGCAAAACTGGAGCGGGTGACACAAAAAATCATCGATACTTTTGAAGATACGGCCAGGGACCTGCAAAAAGGGGACACCGTTCCCCGGGTGACAGTGACCGTTGAACATGATTTTCCCAACACCCATATCCCTGAAGATCACGAAGTGGTGGTGCTGGCCCGCAAAGCCGCCGCCAACCTGGGCAAAACCCTGACAAGCAAGATCATCGGCGGCGGGGCCGATGCCAACGTGCTGTTCGGCAAAGGCATTGCCGCGGGGGTCCTGGGCACGGGCATGACCGACGTGCACACGGTCAACGAATCCATTGCCCTCAAAGACATGGAAGACACGGCCCGCCTGGTGCTGGAGATCCTTCAGGTGCATGCGGCAAACGGTGCAAAATAGCATGATCCTGCACCTGGACCTGATTTCCGGGATCAGCGGGGACATGTGTCTGGGGGCTCTGGTGGACCTGGGGGTGGACCCCGGATGGCTTCAGGACCGGCTGACCCCGCTGTTCAAGGGGTTCAGCATCCGTACCGCCCCGGTGTTCCGCAGCGCCCTGCGGGCCGTGGATCTCACGGTGGCGGTCACCGATCACACCACTTCCCGCACCTATACCGACATCCGGACATTGATCGAAACCGGGGATCTGCCGTCCGAGGTCCGGAAAAACAGCCTGGCTGCATTTGAAAAAATCGCCCGGGCCGAAGCCGCCATTCACGGCCGGGACATGGAATCCGTGCATTTCCATGAAATCGGGGGGATCGATTCCCTGGTGGATATTGTGGGGACGTTTCTGGCCGTTGATCACCTGGGCATCACCCGGGTCACGGCATCGGAAGTGCCCCTGGGATCGGGATTCATCGATTGCGCCCACGGCCGGATTCCGGTGCCCGTGCCCGCCACTCTGGCGATACTGAAAAACATTCCCGTGACCGGGTCGGATGCCACAACCGAGATCGTCACTCCCACAGGGGCCGCCATTCTGGCCACCCTGGTCAGCCAATTCGGCCCCATGCCCCCCATGCAGGTGGAAAAGACCGGCTATGGCGCGGGAAAAAGAGACACCGGCTCCCGGATGCCCAACCTGCTGCGCCTGGTCCTGGGCCGGCCGGTGTCTGTGCCGGTGACGGAGACCACCGGGGTTTTTCCGGAACCGATTCAGCCGGCGGCGGCTCAGCCGTGGGAAAAGCAGCCCCGGGAAAAGCAGGCCGGTGAAATCCGGCCTGCGGCGGTTCAGTCTGAAACCATCGGGGTGCTCACCACCCAGGTGGATGACATGAATCCGGAAATACTAGGGTTTGTCATGGATCATCTCCTGGAGAAAGGGGCCCTGGACGTGACCTTTGCCCCGGTGTACATGAAAAAGAACCGGCCCGGCACCCGGCTGGAAGTGTTGTGCCGGCCGGAAGACCGGGATGTCATGGTTCAGGAAATCCTGACCCAGACCACGGCCATCGGGGTCCGGTATCAGACATCCCTCCGGGCTGTGCTGCACCGTGAACCCTGTCAGATGGACACGGTGTTCGGCAAGGTGGCGGCCAAGAAGATCAGACGCCCGGACGGCACCGGCCATTTGGTGCCGGAATATGAAGCGCTGGCAGAAGTCGCCCGGAAACAGGGGATTGCCCTGAAAGAGGTTTATGCCAGAGTCTATGGAAATAACCTTGACAGGAAAAACAACAGATTATAGAAACAAAAGGATCATCATGCCATGGCAGGCCCGTGGAAAAATCAACTGATTCTGGCGGCGGCCACCGGGTTCGGATTAGGGTACAGTCCTGTGGCACCCGGCACGGTGGGTACCCTGGCGGCACTTCCGCTGATCTGGATCAGCCAGGGAATTTCCGGCGGGGCACAGGCATTCTTCGGGGCGTGTTTCATACTGGCGGCCGTGTATGCGGCGGATCAGGCGGAAAAACTGCTGGGACAAAAAGATCCCGGCGCCATTGTCATCGATGAAATGGCCGGGTACTGGGTGACCATGTCTCTGGTGCCGGTGACACCGGCCACGCTTCTGGCCGGGTTTGTGGCATTCCGGTGTTTTGATGTGTTCAAAATTCCGCCGGTGCGGTATTTTGAGAACCGGTTTTCCGGCGGTGCCGGGGTCGTGCTGGACGATATCATGGCAGGGGTGCTGGCGGCACTCACGGTCAAATGTTTATATATTTTAGGGGTGCTCTGAAATTCTCAGGTTGCCCCGGGAGACTTGTATGGAAAAGAACGCAGACAAGGACAAAGCGGTACAGACGGCCATGGGACAGATTGAACGCCAGTTCGGCAAAGGGGCCATCATGAAGCTGGGGGGCCGGGTGGTGGAGCAGGTGCCGGTGATCCGAACCGGTTCCCTGGCCCTGGACAAGGCCCTGGGCGTGGGCGGCTATCCCCGGGGCCGGGTGGTGGAGATCTACGGTCCGGAATCCTCCGGAAAAACCACCCTGGCCCTGCATGCTGTTGCCCAGGCCCAGAAAAAAGGGGGAATCGCCGCATTCATCGATGCGGAGCACGCCCTGGATGTGGGATATGCCAAACGGCTGGGGGTGGATTGTGACGAACTGCTGGTGTCCCAGCCCGACACCGGGGAACAGGCCCTTGAAATCGCAGACATGCTGATCCGCAGCGGCGGTATCGATATCCTGATCGTGGATTCCGTGGCGGCCCTGGTGCCACGGTCCGAAATCGAAGGGGAGATGGGGGATTCCCACATGGGACTCCAGGCCCGGCTCATGTCCCAGGCCCTGCGGAAACTGGCCGGGACCCTGGGAAAGACCCACACCACCATCATCTTCATCAACCAGATCCGCATGAAAATCGGGGTGGTGTACGGCAACCCCGAAACCACCACCGGCGGCAACGCCCTCAAGTTCTACGCCTCCATGCGTCTGGAGATCCGGCGGGTGTCCCCCATCAAGGAGGGCCAGGACATCATCGGCAACCGGACAAAGGTCAAAGTGGTGAAAAACAAGCTGGCCCCGCCGTTCAAGGATGTGGAGTTCGATCTCATGTACGGGGAAGGCATCTCCCGCACCGGGGACCTGCTGGACATGGGAGTGACCCTGAACATTGTGGACAAGAGCGGGTCCTGGTACTCGTTTGAAGGCGAACGCATCGGCCAGGGAAGAGAAAACGTCAAAGCGTTCCTGGTGGAAAACCCGGAGATTTTCAGCAAGATCGAAACCCGGGTCAGGGAAGAACTCGGAATCGCTGATGCCAAGAAACCGGAAGACCCCCCTCAAACCGCCAAATAACCCCCATGGCCTGAAAGATGACGACAGATGATGAAAGTGTTGTATCAGTAACATACCCCCTGACCTTGAAACCCCAACCCCTAATACCCGAATTAGGAGCACATATATGACAGGCAACCAAGCCCGGAAAATTTTTCTGGAGTACTTTAAAAATCATGACCACCAGGTGGTGAGATCTTCCTCCCTGGTTCCCCAGGATGACCCGACCCTGCTGTTTGTCAATGCCGGCATGGTTCAGTTCAAACGGGTGTTCACCGGAGATGAAAAACGCGATTACCAGCGGGCCGTGACTGCCCAGAAATGCGTCCGGGCCGGCGGCAAGCACAACGATCTGGAAAATGTCGGATACACGGCCCGGCATCACACGTTTTTCGAAATGCTGGGCAATTTCTCGTTCGGGGATTATTTCAAGGAAAAAGCCATTGCCTACGGCTGGGACCTTCTCACCAGAGGCTACGGGTTTGATCCGGACAAGCTGCATGTGTCCGTGTACACGGATGATGACGAAGCCTATGCCATCTGGCGGGACCAGGTGGGGGTACCGGAAGACCGCATCTCCCGGCTGGGAGAAGAGGATAATTTCTGGGCCATGGGTGATACCGGTCCCTGCGGGCCGTGCAGTGAAATCCATATCGACCGGGGCGAGGCCTATGGCTGCGGCAGACCGGACTGTGCCGTGGGATGTGACTGCGACCGGTGGCTGGAACTGTGGAACCTGGTATTCATGCAGTTTTACAGAGACGAGTCCGGTACCCTGACGCCGCTGCCCAAACCCAGCATCGACACGGGCCTGGGTCTGGAACGTATCATTTCCGTGCTCCAGGACGTGCCCACCAATTTCGACACCGACCTGTTTGTGCCCATCATGGAAAAGGTGGGCGAGCTGTCCGGCCGGAAACGGGGGGAATCCGGCCAGGTGGAAGTGGCCATGAAAGTGATTGCCGACCACTCCCGGGCCACGGCCTTTCTGGTGTGTGACGGGGTATTGCCGTCCAACGAGGGGAGAGGCTATGTGCTGCGCCGGATCATGCGGCGGGCCATAAGGTACGGCCGCAGCATCGGATTGACGAAACCTTTTCTCCACGAAACCGTGCAGACCGTGTTCGACATCATGGATGAGGCGTATCCGGAACTCAAAGACTCGGCTCCGTTCATCCTCAAGGTGGTGAAAAACGAGGAAGACAAGTTTCTGGAAACCCTGGACACGGGCATGAAACTGCTGGAAAATACCCTGGCGGAGCTGGCCGCCAAAAAGGAAACCAGGATTTCCGGAGAGGTGATTTTCCGGCTGTACGACACTTATGGGTTTCCCGTGGACATTATCGCGGACCACGTGAAAGACACGGACATCACCCTGGATCTGGACGGGTTTGAAGCAGCCATGGCCCGGCAGAAAGCCCGGTCCAAGTCGGTGAAGAAATTCACCGGTGCCGGGGATGTGTACAAACCCCTGATCGCCGACGGGGTGAAAACCCGGTTTCTGGGGTATGACCGCCTGACCACGGAATCGGACCTGCTGATCATTGTCAAAGACAACCAGGAACTGGCACAGGCAACCGCCGGGGATGCCGTGGACCTGGTCACCTCAGAAACGGTGTTCTACGCGGAATCCGGGGGCCAGGCCGGGGATGCCGGAGTGTTTGAAAACGACGACTGCCGCATCGAGATCACGGATACCTCTTCCGATCCGTCCGGCCTGTATATCCACCACGGCACCGTGGCCCGGGGCCAGTGCCGCAAAGGCGACACCTTCACATTGAAGGTGGATGCGGACCGGCGCCGGAAAACCGCGGTGAACCACACCGCCACCCACATTCTGCACGCTGCGCTGCGCCATGTTCTCGGGGATCATGTCAAACAGGCCGGGTCCCTGGTGACCCATGACCGGCTCCGGTTTGACTTTACCCATTTCTCATCGGTCACGGATGAGGAAAAACAGGCCATCGAAAATTTCGTGAACCAGCGCATCCGGGAAAACCATGAGGTGTCCACCCATGAAATGGGCATGGAGGATGCGGTGAAACAAGGCGCCACGGCCCTGTTTGAGGAAAAATACGGGGATGTGGTCCGGGTGGTGGCCCAGGGCGTGTTTTCCAAAGAGCTGTGCGGCGGGACCCACACACAGCGGTCCGGGGATATCGGGTTGTTCAGAATCGTGTCTGAAGGCGGCATCGCCTCCGGGGTCCGGCGCATCGAGGCGGCCACGGGCCAGGCAGCCATGGACCTGGTACATGAAGAGCATCACGCACTGGGATCCGCGGCCGCGCTGTTGAAATCCGGCCGGTCCGATGTCGTATCGAGACTGGAAGCCCTGGTGCAGGAGAAAAAAAATCTGGAAAAGGAACTGGCCGCCATCAAGGCCCAGATCGCGTCCAAATCCGTGGCCGGCATCGACGACAGTATCCGGCAGATCAACGGAGTCAGGGTCCTGGCAAGGCGGGTGGAAATCGACAATCCGTCCCAGCTGCGGGACCTGGCAGACAAATTCAAGGCGAAACTGGGGTCCGGCATCCTGCTCCTGGGCGCGGAATCCAACGGCAAGGCATTGCTGATCGCCACCGTGTCCGAGGACCTGGTGAAACAGTACCGGGCCGGGGATATCGTGAAGCAGGCAGCCAAAGTCGTGGGCGGCGGCGGCGGGGGCCGGCCGGACATGGCCCAGGCCGGCGGGACACAGCCCGAGTTTCTGGACCAGGCCCTGGAAACCGTGTACCAGGCCCTGGAAACCGCCTGATTCCATGCGGGGATTCCCGTCATGACCGCGTATTTCATCCGCCGCCTGCTTTTGGTGATCCCCACGTTCATCGGGATCACCATCATGGTGTTCTTCATCACCCGGTTTGTGCCCGGCGGTCCCATCGAGCGGATCATCGCGGAAACCCGGGCCATGCAGATGGGCGGGCAGGGCAGTGCTTCCACCCGGGCCGGTCCCGGGGAAGGCCAGCCCCTGTCCCGGGAGCAGATTCAGCAGCTGGAAGCCTATTACGGGTTTGACAAACCCATTCTGCAAAGCTATCTGGCCTGGCTGGGCAAGGTGATCCAGGGGGATCTGGGGCGCTCCACAAGGTACCATGATCCGGTGTGGGAAATGATCCGGGACCGCATGCCCGTGTCCCTGTATTTCGGAGGCCTGAGCCTGGTGCTCATCTACGGGGTGTGTATCCCTCTGGGCCTGGCCAAGGCGGTGCGACACAAATCCGGGTTCGATACGGTCTCGTCCGTGGTGATTTTTACGGGATACGCCATTCCCGGGTGGGTGGCCGGCGTGCTCATGCTGGTGCTGTTCGCCTCCCACTGGGATGTGTTTCCCTTAGGCGGCCTGGTGTCGGACCGGATCGATCAGATGGGGATGTTCGACCGGGTCCTGGACCTGGCAAGGCACACGGTGCTGCCGCTTTTCGCCTATGTGATCGGGTCGTTCACGGTCATGACCCTGTTGATGAAAAACACCCTCATGGACAACCTGGCCGCCGATTACGTGCGCACGGCCATCGCCAAGGGATTGTCGTTTAAAAACGCGGTGTTCCGCCACGCCATGCGCAACAGCCTGATCCCCATCGCCACCAGTTTCGGCAACAACATCTCCATTCTGCTCATGGGATCGTTTCTCATTGAAAAGGTGTTCAATATCGACGGCATGGGGCTGCTGGGGTACGAGTCCGTGGTGGACCGGGACTACCCCGTGGTCATGGGCATCCTGGTGATCTCTTCTTTGTTGTTCATGATCGGCAATATCCTGAGTGACGTGTGCGTGGCCATTGTGGATCCCCGGGTGCGGTTCAAATGAAACGGATTTCCCTCAATCCGGTGACCCGGCGAAAACTGAAGCGGTTTGTGTCCATCCGCCGGGGGTTCTGGTCGTTTGTCATCATCTTCGGCCTGATCCTGTTCTCCTTTGCCGCAGAACTGTTCATCAACTCCCGGGCCCTGGTGGTGAGATACCAGGGGGACTGGTATTTTCCCACCTACGGCCGCATGATTCCCGGCACCACGTTCGGTCTGGACTACCAGTATGAAACCGATTACCGGGAACTCAAACAGACGTTTGACCAGGCCGGGCAGGGGGATTTTGTCCTGCTCCCGCCCGTGCCCTACAACCCTTACGAAAACGATCTGCGCCTCAATGAATATCCGCCGTTTCCGCCTTCGTTCGACGACCGGCATTTTCTGGGCACTGACAATGTGGGCAGGGACATCCTGGCCCGGCTGGTGTACGGGTTCCGCACGGCCATCCTGTTTTCTTTTTTTCTGCTGCTGATCAACTACACTATCGGGATTTTCATCGGGTGTGCCATGGGGTATTTCGGAGGGAAGTTTGACCTGTTTTTTCAGAGGATCATCGAGATCTGGTCCAACATTCCGTTTCTGTACGTCATCATCATCGTGTCCTCGATCCTGGTGCCTTCCTTCATGATTCTCTTGCTGATCATGGCGTTTTTCGGGTGGATCAGCATCACCTGGGTCATGCGGACCATGACCTACAAGGAAAAGGAACGGGAATATGTTCTGGCGGTGCGGTCCCTGGGAGCCTCCCATTTCCGTATCATTTTCCGCCACATCATTCCCAACACCATCTCCGTGATCGTGACCTATGCCCCGTTTGCCATTTCCAGCGGGATCGTGGCCCTGACGTCTCTGGACTACCTGGGATTCGGCCTGCCGGCCCCCACCCCCTCCTGGGGGGAACTGCTGTCCCAGGGATGGCAGAACATGGAAGCCTGGTGGATCTCCGCCTCCGTGGTCGGTGCCCTGGTGGTGACGCTCATGACCGTCACCTTTACCGGCGAGGGCATCCGGGAAGCGTTCGATCCCAGGCAGCACACCATTTACGAATAAACACCCGGACAATCACGCCGCCCCGGCCGGGAGTCTGTGCCCGGCCCGGAATGACGTCATCCGACGGTCCGGGCACAGACTCCCGGCCGGGGCTCCCTCCGGTCAACAATTGGTAGAGAAATACCAGATCAGTGCATCAGCGCCTTATTGAGATCCTCATGTTCAAACGCGGAACGCATCGATTCGATCTCGGTTTTCCCGGCCCCGAGACGTTGGGCCACCTGGTGCCATTTTGCTGTCCCCGCAGCCACCTGACCCGCCAGATTGCGGGCTTCACGGGCATTCAGTCCAAATTCAGACGCCACTTCATATGCAAGCTCCAGGGAAGCGGTGGCATCATCCAGGGTGATGCAGGTGCTCATAAACCTTGGTTTGACATGGACGGGCGTTGGTTCCAGATCATAGATGGGAGACAGGCCCCACCCTGAGAGATTCTCATAGAGAAACCCGTGGTTTCTCAGGTGATCATCCACATTGGAAATAAGAATGTTGAAAACGATCCGTTTCCAAAGTTCCCTGAGATCTTGTTCCGGATTGGCGCCATGGGCAATCAGGACTTCCCCGATCTCCAGATAGCTGGCTGTATCACCGTCTGATGCGCCAAGCATGCTCATGGCGGACAGAAATGGAATGCGTTTTATACCCTGTCTGTCAAACCGTTGCAGCAACAGAACGTTTTGACCCGATATATTGATAAGTTGGGTTTCAGGCACGACAATTCCGGCATGTTTGGCTAGAACAAAGGCAACCGCTTCCCACAGTTCGACATCCCATTCGTCATGGGGGCTGGGGAATTTGGCCAGCAGAAGGTTTCCCTGGTTGTCCCGGACCGCAGCCTTGGGCCGGGCACCCCCAAGGGAGGACCCGGGTTCGACCAGGTCACGGATATCCGCACCGCTTTCCTCATCCTTGAGTACCTTGCTGGAAAGCTGAAGCAACCGGCCAAGCAGGATCAGGGGGGGAATGCTGGTATCTGAATACTGAGCCAGATAGGGCCCGTTTTTTTTCAGTGAAAATCGTAATGCACCCATTCTGGAACGGTCATCCACCATGAGCAGGTAATCAGATTCCATCAAGGTCCGGGGAGCCCGGTTCTCTGCTTTGGCCTGGTGAAACTCAAGTCGCTGAATCAATTTTCGACCCCAGCGGTCCGGTGCGGAATCGCTGATGGCACCGAAAAAAGGGGCTGGGGTATGGTATCGGCCGGCTGATACCATCAGTGCCGGTTCTAACGAAAAATGACCGGGCCGTTTCCGGTAGGATCTCGTGTATTCAAATGACGCGGTCTGGCGGCCCTGTTTCTGATGGAGCCACAACGTCCCTACCGGGATGGTTTCCCCTTGAAAATCAATATGAACAAATACCGGCTGCTCCATTTTAAATTGATTTCCCAGAGTCTCTGGCCCGTAAAGGAATCCGTTCTTCATCCAGGATCCGGCCGGTGTAATCATTATCAATGGCCGCCAGGTTCATCCAGTCCACCCCTAAGCCGATGGCAAAAATCACCATGGCATAGTTGCCCATGCTGACACCGGGATCCCCTTTCTGGATTTTCGCCAGGGTTTCGCGGCTGATGCCTGCCCGTTCCGCCACCACGGTCATTTTCAGCCGCCGCCTGAGCCGGGCTTTGCGAATGTCATCCCCCAGGCGTTTCAGTCCGTTTCGAACGGAAATGGAAGGCCCTCTTTTTTTCTTTGCGACCATTAAAATTATCCATAATTTGTTTTATGCCATTTATCATAGCCACAAATAACATGAAAATCAATACACTTTTCGGCGGGAAAAACCCTTGCCCAGAACATTGAAGGTGTTTTCCGTGATCATGAAGGCTTCGGGGTCGATGTTGAACACAATCTCCTCGATGCGCTTGATCTGGTAGGTATTGGCCACCGTGAGCAGCACTTCCTTTTCTTCGCCCGTGTAAGCCCCCCGGCCCTTGAGAAAGGTGGCGCCCCGCTGCATTTTTTTCAGGATCTCATCGGCAATGGGCACCGGGTCTTTTGAGATGATCAGGATCATCTTGCGCTGGTTGAACAGGCCCATGCAGTACTCGATGGCCTGGGAAGCAATGTAGGATGTGGCCATGGAATATAAAATGATGTCTGTGTCCAGATATCCGAAACTGCCGGCGAACAGGACAAAGTTGAACATGAAGTTGTAAGTGCCGATGCGCAGGCTGAACTTCTGGTTGAGCAGAATGGAGATGATGTCGTTGCCCCCGCCGGACCCCAGGGACCGGAAAACAATCCCGGCCCCGGCCCCCACCAGGGTTCCGCCGGCCAGGGCCGCCAGCCAGGGATCGGTGATGTCGAAGGTGAAATTCACCAAATCCATGAACAGGGTGAGAATCCCGGCCCCGTAAAGGCTGTAGTACAGAAACCGCTTGCTGATGAACTTCCATCCGATGATAAACACCGGCACGTTCAGGATCAGGTACCAGATCCCGGGGGTCAGGATGTCCGACCCGTAGTAACACAGCAGGCCCAGGCCGGAGAATCCGCCCGTGATCATGCCGTGGGGAATGATGGCGGCCTTGATGCCGACGGCCACGATCACGCTGCCCAGGGTGATGAGAAACAGGTTCCAGGGAATGGAATAGACAATATTGGTTTTCGACTTCATGGGATCTTCCTCGGCAATATTCTCGATGAAATGATGGCTGAAAAACGATAAATATACGATCAGATCCCGCAAATTGCAAGAAAAATCCGGGTTCCGGAAATGGACACTCGTCGAGCCCAGCGGGGGATGGGGTGCCC
>NPIF01006312.1_pt1 | contig 24550 bp, 15 predicted proteins | sample 8637461 | NCBI WGS metagenome assembly NPIF01 (sample SAMN07420641, study PRJNA396082) | bioreactor metagenome | isolation source: sample BR12 brine-fed electro-methanogenic bioreactor BR | place: Japan: Kochi | collected 2016-12-09
CGGGCGCCCGGATGTCGCGGTGGACTACAGAGACGATTGCCGAGTCTGAGGTCGAAGCCGTCGCGTGCCCGGTTCGGTATCCGCAATCAGCGATCGTCGTACGCGCGCGCAATCGAGGGCAATGGAGAGCCCCTCGCGCGATGGGAGTCTCTTGGCGGGCTAAGCGGCTGGACGTAGCCCCCTCCCGCGACACACATTCAATGCGGGAGTGTGTTCGCCGCACGCCCCGCCACGACCCTTGTGCGCGAGGCCCGAGATGAGCGCTGTGATCGAGACCCTTCGTCGAGTTTTCTCCCGTTCTTCGAAAAAGAGCGAGAGCCCGTCTCTCCCCGACACGCCGGACAACCGCGAGGCCGAAGGCGAAGCCGCGCTCGAGACGCTCGCCTCGACGCTGTCGACCTGGGGCCGGCACGGCTTCGATCTCGACGCCTCCTCCGCGGAGGAGCTCGGTGCACACTGGGAGCGGTGGTCCCGCCACGTCGCCCTGGGCAGCCCCGCGCCGGCCCAGGATGGCGGCGAGGGCCGGCAGTGGTCCGCGCTGCGCCGCTTCGTCGCCCAGCACCGGCAGAGCGAGAAGAGCTACGTCGCGCGCAGCTTCGGCGACTTGCGGGAAGCGCTTTGGTCCGTCGTGCGCAACCTCGCGAGCAGCGTCGCGAGCGGGCAATCGGCCGACGGCGAGTTCGGGGTGCAGATCACGCGGCTGCGCAGCTCCGTCGAGCACGGCTCGACCGACCAGATCAAAAGGGACGTGCTCGAGATCGCCGACCACCTCTCGAGCGTGCTCGCCCGGCGCGCGGAGGAGCAGGAGAGCGTCGTCCGGCAACTGAGCGAGCAGATGCGCTCGCTCCGCGAGGAGCTCGACTCCGCCCGGCGGCACCTCGAGACCGACCCCCTGACCAAGCTCTACAACCGCGGGGCCTTCGATGAGCAGCTCATGCGCGTCGCCGCGCTGAGCACGCTCTCCGGGCAGCCCGCCTGCCTCGCGATGATCGACGTCGACCACTTCAAGGTGGTCAACGACACCCACGGTCACCCTTGCGGCGACGAGGTGCTGCGCAAACTCGCCGACGCCGTCGTCGCTTCGCTACCACGCCGCAGCGACTTCGTCGCCCGCTACGGCGGCGAGGAGTTCGCCGCGATCCTCCAACAGGATTCGGCCGAAGTCGCCGAGCCGCTCCTCGACCGCCTGCTCCGCAAGGTACGGACGATGCTCGTCGAGTACGAGGGGCAGGAGATCCGCGTGACGGTCTCGATCGGCCTCGCCGAGCTCCGGCGCGGCGAGAGCGCGGAGAACTGGCTCAAGCGCGCCGACTACGCGCTCTACTCGGCCAAGCAGGACGGGCGAGACCGCCTCGTCCTCGCCCAGCGCTCCCTTCAGACGAGGTAGCCGAGCCCGACTTGGGTCTCGGCGTCGACGTCGATCGCGAGCAGCCGACCACCACTCGCCGCGGCGACATCGATCACGCGCACGAGCTCTCCGAGCTCCGCGTGCTCGGGCACGAGCTCGCCGAGCAGGTTGGGCGAGCCGTGCAGGAACTCCTCGTCGAACAGGCTCTCCGGCTCCTCCGGGTAGAGCGGCATGTAGAGGATGTCCGCCTCGACGAGGTCCTGGAAGAAGTGACTCCCGAAAGAGACCTCGGGCACCATCCCGCCTCGAGCGCGTGCGATCTCGATCAGGACCCGCGCGTTGTCGATGTCGGCGTACGAGACCCGGATCCCCATGCGCGCGTCCTTGCTTCCCCAGCGACCTGGGCCGAGCAACGCGAAGGAGCGCCCCGCGAGCCGGTCGTTGAGTGCGCGGACGGCGCGCGCCACCGCGAGGCGCTCTTCCGTGCTGCGCATGCCGTCGTAGTCGCGGGGGTCGATGATGACGATGTACTCGACCCCCCGCACCGAGCCGCTCTCGAGGTCGCGGTGCGCGGAGAAGACCTGCTGCTCCGGGGGCACGTCCTCCGGCACGTGGACCCGCGCCTGAGTCTTGCGCAGCGCCTGGGGCCGGCACTGGAGGAGATGCAACCGTTCGCCGTCGAACGCGACCTCGATGTCGACCGGACAGCCGTAACCCGCCTCGAGGGTCTGGAGGACGCGGCGCAGCAGCTCCGGGTACGGGCTGTCGCCGGCGAAGCGGTCGAAGGTGACGACGAGCTCGTCCGGCGAGGCGAGCAGCATGCGTCCCGGCGGGCGGCTGAGCAGTCCGTCGCGCCAGATCGAGACGACCTGCTCGAGACCCGGGCACTCACCCGCGGCGAAGAGCTTCTCGACGGGCAGGGTCTCGAAGCGATTCTCGGCGAGATTGATCACGTCGACGCTCGCCTGGGAGTGGCGCGCGATCTCGACGGGGCCGACCTCCGGGCGCACGAGCGGCAGCCCTAGCGCCATCACGCGGGGGCAGTCGGCGCCGACGCGGTCGACCGCACGCGTCCCGAGCCCCAGCACGAGGCGCGCCATCCCGTCTTCGGGGCGCACCCGCGGCGCGCGCCGGTACTCGTTGCGCGAGAAGCCGACGCCGGCCCACACCGGGAGGAAGTAGTCGCCGACTCGCCGGCCGACGACCTTCTGGATCAGCACCGCCATACCTTCGTCGTAGTCGAGCAGGTCCCGCCGGCGGCGGTAGCTGATCGGGTCGGCGTGGAGGGTGCTGGCGTAGACCTCGGCGATGCCGCCGAGCAGCTCGCGGAGCCGCGTCTCGAGCGGCCCTTGGTTCGGCAGGAAGACGCTCCGGTACTTGCCCGCGAAAGCGGCGCCGAAGCGGTCCTCGAGCAGGCTCGACGAGCGCACGATCAGGGGATGCTCTCCCGCGCGCTCGAGCATGCGCCGCAACTGATCGACGACCTCCGGCGGGAAGTCCGCGTTCTTGAGCACCTCCATGATCAGCGGGTACTCGCGGCGGATCTTGTCCGTGTCTTTGTACTTCTGGTCCTGCAGCTCGACGAGCCCGCCCTGCCGCAGCACTTGGTCGAGCACGTCGGAGCGCACGTAGAAGGACTCGGGGATCTCGAGCAGCGGGTCTTCGCCAGGTTCTCCCGACCCGTCGAGGATCGCGCGCGCGAGCAGCATGCCCGCCGCTTTGCCGCCGATGCGCCCGATCCCGCTCTCGCTGCCGATGATCCGGTCGACGAGGTCGTCGAAGTGGCGGATCGTCAGGTGGTGTTTCGCGACGCCGATGAACTCGAGCTGGTCCGAGATGAAGTGGCGGATCAACGCGACCCGCGCCGCCATCGACTCGCTCTCGGTGAGCACCGCCTGGCCGCGTGGGATCCGGCAGAAGGCCTTCACGCGTTCGGCGAGCAGGCCGAAGGACACGGCGGGCAGGCCGGCGATCTCCTCGAGTGACGCCGCCTCCTCGCGCTTGCGGGTGAGGAGCACGATGTCGTCGATCTCCTGGACGGTGAGCGCCTTGCCCGCGAGCAGGCGGATCTGTTCCCAGACCGCGCGCCGCTCGACGGCGTCGAGGCGCCGCACCTGCTGCACGTTGTCGTCGACGATGCGCTGCCCGCCCTCGCCGCCGCGCGCCCGCGCGTAGATCTCGTCGACCGACGCGATCCCGCGCTGGTGAAGGGCGATCAGGAGCCCCCGATGAATACGGTCGGCGAGAAAGGGATACCGCGTGACGGCGTCGTCGAGGCGCGCCGCCGCAGACTCTTCGTGCTCGGTCATGTGAGCCTCATCCCCTTCCACGGTCCATTGTAGGCCGCTCTCTGCGACGCGCCGCTTTCTGGCAGATTCGGATTGCGGGCGGCGAGAGCTTCGTGGGCCGCGACCGGCCCGGCTTTCTTCGGCGCATTGCGCGCCGTGTGGTCGCCGCTCCCGCCCCCCTCCATAATGCCGGCATGCCGTTCTGCTTCTTCGCCTCCGACCTCCACGGCCGCGTGGGCCGCTACGAAGCGCTGTGGCGCGCCGTGCGCGCAGAGCGACCCCGCGCGGTGTTTCTCGGCGGCGACCTCCTCCCGCATGCGATGGCTCGCTTCGTCGGGCCGAACCCCGCCCACCGCGAGTTCCTCGGGGACTACGTCGCCGATGCGCTGACACGCTTGCGGGACGAGCTCGGCGAGGCGTACCCGCGCTTCTTTCTGATCTTCGGCAACGACGACGCCCGCGCGGAGGAAGAGAGCCTGTTCACCCTCGAGCGGGCCGGACTCCTCGAGTACGTCCACGAGCGGTGGGTGCACTTCGAGGGTTTCGAGGTGTTCGGCTACGCGTACGTCCCGCCGACACCCTTCCAGCTCAAGGACTGGGAGCGTTACGACGTGTCGCGCTTCGTCGACGCGGGATGCGTCTCGCCCGAGGAAGGGCGACGCACGGTCGACGTGCCCCCACACGTCGTACGCTATCGCACGATCGCGGAGGACCTCGCGACGCATGCCGAGGGTCGCGAGCTCGGGCGCTCCGTTCTGCTCTTCCACACGCCGCCCTACAAGACCGCTCTCGATCGCGCCGCGCTCGACGGGAAGATGATCGAGCACGTGCCGCTCGACGTGCACATCGGCAGCATCGCCGTCCGCCGTTTCGTCGAAGCCCGCCAGCCGTACCTGACGATGCACGGCCACGTCCACGAAGCGGCCCGCCTGACCGGCCGGTGGCGCGAGCGCCTTGGCGAGACGGAGATGTTCGGCGGCGCGCACGATGGCAGCGAGCTCGCCCTCGTGCGTTTCGAGCTGGGAGATCTGGCGAGCGCGGAGCGCGTGCTGATCGAGACCGAATCCTAGGAACGAGACGTTCGGGACACGCCCCCGATCATGCCGAAATCGTTGACGACGCCTCGCGGAGGCGTCGCTACGGTGGACGGCGTGGGTGGACGGCGTGAGTCGGCGGCACGTGTGGGCGGGGCGCTCGAGGAACGTCGTAGACGGTGGAAGGAGCGTCGGGCGTAGCGACGCCTCCGTGAGGCGTCGTCAAGAACGTGGCAAGGAAACGAGGGCCAGGCTCGCCACAGTCGTAGGGAAAGGGTTCATCCCTTTCCGGGTCGCGCGAAGCGCGACAACGTGTGGCCTATTCGCAACGCCGTGAGAGATGTGCGGCGGCGCCGTCCGCACGGCGCCGCTTCGTTTCCTCAGCGTCAGTAGACCTGCGCCATCTTCATGAAGCCCGCGTGGAAGACCACGCTCTCACGCGCCATGCCCGCCTTGCTGATCAGGTAGACGGGGCGGCCCTTGTTCTTCCCGAACGAGAGCGTGCATCGCACGGCCGTGGCCACGTTGGGGTCGCCGGCAACCGTGAGGATGCCCGATGTCGTCGCCAGCGCAGTACGTGCTTCGGACTCTGAGACGCTCTTCGGGATGAACAGGACGTTGATCCCATCCGTCGCCCCGGCACTGACCGCTTTCACGGTGATCGCCGCGCCGGACTTGGCCGCAATGCGCTCGAGGGTGGCCAGCGCGGGGCCGCCACCCCACACGCCAACGACGAGCGAGTCGGGCGCCGCGCCGGAGATCTGTTCGATCTTCGCGCCGGCCTTGACCAGCATCGCGAGCTGCAACGTCTCGGAGAGAGGGTCGATCGCCAGCGCGCTGCCGCAGAAGAGGAAAGCCGTGATCACCGCCGCCAGGAGGGTCTTCTTCATCGGGGGTTCTCCGTTCGTGCCCTTGTTGCCCGTCGTCGTCACTTCACTCACTTCGTCAGTTCGAATTGCGCCACGAGGTCCTCGAGGGTCGTCGCCATCCCCGAGAGCAGCCCGGCGGACTGCTGCACCTGCCCGGCTCCGGCGGAGGTCTTCGCGACTGCCTCGGCCACGGTGCCGATGTTCCCCGCGATGCTGCTCGTGCCCTCGCCCGCCGAGGCGACGTTGCGCGTGAACTCCGCGGTGGTCGCCGATTGCTCTTCGACAGCCGCAGCGATCGTCCCCGAGATGTTGTGGATCTCGCCGATCACTGCCTGGTTCTCGTCGATCGCGCTGACGGCTTCCGCCGTGTCGGTCCGGATCGCGAGGATCATCGGCTCGATGCGCTCGGTCGCTTCCGCCGTCTGCTTGGCCAGCTCCTTCACCTCGCTGGCGACGACGGCGAAGCCCTTGNNAAGAGTGGGCTGAACCCTTGCCCTACTAGAAGCGGAAGCTCGCGACGAGTTCTTCGAGCGTGTGGGTCAACGAGGAGAGGTCGGCCGCGGCCCGGCTGATCTGTTCCGTGCCGGTGGCCGTGCGCTCGGCGCAGCGGCTGACCGAAGACGCGTTGCTCGCGATGCCCTCGCTACCGCGCGCGGCCTCGTGAACACTCCTGCGGATCTCCGCGCTGGTCAGCGTCTGCTGTTCGACGGCCGCGGTGATCGTCGACTGCGCAGCGTGGATCTGCTCGATGATCGCGGTGATCTCAGCGATCGCGGCAACCGCGGAGCCGACCCGCCCCTGAATGTCTTCGATGCGGCGGGCGACGTCCTCGGTCGCATCCGCGGTCTGACGGGCGAGGTTCTTGACCTCGGTGGCGACGACGGCGAAGCCCTTCCCGGCGGAGCCGGCGCGGGCGGCCTCGATCGTCGCGTTGAGCGCGAGCAGGTTCGTCTGCTCCGCGATCGAGGTGATCAGACGGATGACCTCGCCGATCTCGACACTCGAGGTCTCGAGACGTGAAACGGCGGACGCCGTGCGCTCCGTCGCGCCGACGGCCTTGTCGGCAACCTGAGTCGCCTGGGCCGCGTTCGCCGCGATGTCACGAATGCTGTGTTCGAGCTCGTCGGCGCCTGCCGACATCGTCTGCACGTTGTTGCTGACCTGCCCCGATGCGCTCGAGACGCCCTCGGCACGCAGCGACGCATCCTCGGCCGAGCGGCTCATCTCGGCGCTGACGCCGGAGAGCTCCTCCGATGCCGAGGTCAGAGAGCGCGCGTTGCGTCCGATCTCGCCGATCGACTCGGCGAGGTCCGCCGCCATCGCGTTGATCGACTCCTTGATCCGCGCGTGATCGCCGCGATACTCGCCTTCGACGCGCGCGGTCAGGTCACGCTCCGCGATGCGAGCGAGCACCTCGGCCGCTTCGCCAACCGGCTCGACGGTCGCATCGAGAGTCCCGTGAATGCCTTCGAGGATGCGTTGGAAGTCGCCCTGGTGCGCGCTGGCGTCCGCGCGGAACTCGAGCCGGCCCTCCGTCGCCGCGCCCGCGAGCTTGTCGACATCGGCGACGATCCGATTGACCGCGCGGATGCAGCGGTTGAGGCTCTGCTTGAGCTGCTCGAAGACACCGCGCTGGGTCGTGTCGATCTCGTCGGGGATGTTGCCCTCTGAGATCTCCTCCGCGCAGCGCACCGCCTCCTCGAGCGGACCACGCACGGCCTCGAGCGTGCCGTTGACTCCCTCGACGATGCGGCGGAACTGCCCCTGGTGACGTGACGCGTCGGCGCGCACGCTGAGGTCTCCGCTTTGTGCCGCGCGGGAGAGCACGTCGATGTCGTCGACGAGCTGCGCGATCGACGCGATCGAGCGATTGAGACTCTCGCAGATCACGCCGAACGAGCCTTCGAACTCGTGCTCGATCGCGTCCGGCACGTCACCGCGCGAGACGCGCTCGAGGTTCTCCGCCGTGACGACCAGCGGTTCGGAGACCGCGTCGAGCACGCCGTTGAGCCCGGCGACGAGCTCGCCGAACGCGCCTTCGAAGCGCTTGGTGTCGCCACGCTGATCGAGTCGGCCAGCACGTGCCGCGTCGATCAGAGTACCCACTTCGCCGAGCACGCCCCGCAGGTTCTCGCGTGCCTCCAGGAAGTTCTTCGACACGAGGTCGCGCTCCGAGCGCGGACGCATCTCGGTGTTCAGGTCACCGTGGCCGAGCGCCTTGGCGGCGGCCGCGACCTCGCGCAAGTACTCGATCATCCCGCGGAAGCGGTCCGCCAACGAGCCGATCTCGTCCCGCGCGCTGTATTCGACCTTCTGCTCGATGTCACCCGCGGCGATCTGCTCAGCCGTCTCCGCCATCACGCCGAGCGGGCGCGTCACCTTGCGGTAGACGAAGAACGCAAAGAGGCCCACGAGTGCGAGCGCCAGCGGCACCGACACGGAGAGGCTCTGCCAGAAGAACGAGCTGACCTGAGCTTCGATCGGAGCGAGCGGAAGCTGCAGCTCGTAGGCACCGTGGACGTCGAACGCCCGGCCGAGCTCTTCGTCCGCCGCGAAGTCGAAGTGGCAGTTGAAGCAGGTGTCTCCCAGCCGGATCGCCCGCTGGTAGTGCAAGGTACCCGTCGCCGAATCGATACGGTGGAGCTCCTCGGGCCCCTCCGCTTCGATCTGAGCGATCAGGTCCTGGTAGAGCTGCGCGCGGAACGCGCCACTCGTCTCATCCTGTCCGGGGTCGTGCTCGGCGACCTTCGCCTCCGGCACCGTGATCAGGAAGCTGAGACCCTTCTCGTCGGCCGCGGTCTTCGCAGACTGCCAACCGGCGTGCACGAAGGACTCGTCCAGCCCCGCCGTCGCGGCGAGCTCCTCGTCCCCCTCGAGGACGAGGTGCATCTGACGCTGAGCCTGATGCGCCATCGCGATGAAGCCCGCGCCACGTTCGACGAGCTGCTCGGTCGCACTACTCCTGTAGCCTTCGAAGAAGACGTAGTAGTTCCCAGCCACGACCGCCGTGACGATGAGTAGAGCGATGACCGATATCCGCACCCCGAGGCGATCGGTGACTCTGAGTTTTCTCATCTTATTAGCGCCTGTCTCTTTCGGGCCGAACCCCGCCGCTCCCCGCGCCGACGTTCCAGCCGCCCCAGCCCCCGGGTGCCCGTCCCGAGCTGACTTGTACTTAATCTCGGCTTCAGACGCGTTGGAGCAAGTGGCTTAGACGAAGTGCCTCCTCAGTCAGCCACTCGTTTTGACAAAGAGTCAGGCGGAACTGAGTAGCCCCGGAGACGGACGAATCAACACGGACAGCGGAGAATCAGAAGAAGAAACGAAGCGAACGGCGCGTCGAGAGAACATTCGACGCGCCGTCTGTTCGAACTCAGTCGCTATTGGCGTTCCCGCCGAGCGGGAGCTTCCTCGCGGGGTCGGTGACCGCGTCGATTTTCGCCGCCCAACTCGTCTGCGCCTCGATGTCCGCATCGGTCACGTAATGGACGTCGAGCAGCCCGCCGCTGCGGTAGCCCGTGCGGAGGTAGTTCATCTGGGCGAGCGCCTGGCTCCACCCGTCGAGCCACAGCGCCAGCTCCTTGCGCCGCGTGTCGTCGTCGACGTGGACGATGAGATCGATGTCGCTCCCCGGGCCCGCCGTCGCGTTCTTCGTCGAGCCGAAGACGTACAGCGCTTTGACACCGAGGTACTCCGCATCGATCAGCCGCGCGACGTGCTCCGCCATGTGGCAACGCCAGCGCCAGTGCTCCTCGGGCCCCGCGTCGACTTGGTTGACCACCGACCCCGTCGAAGGGCCCGCCTGGCCGTCGGCGGAGAAGACGGCGAGCGCCTCGTCGAGCTCCGCGTTCATCAGTACGCGCAGGATCTTCCCGCCCGTCGCCTCACGGACATCGACCACCCGCACGACATCGGCGAGGTGTGCGAACTCGGGCAACAGCTCGGGGAGGAGGTTCGCTGAGTGGGTGAAGAAGCCCTCCTGNNTCCTGGAAGACGATGCCTTCATCGTCGGGGTAGAGCGGCAGGTAGCGGATGCCGGCCTCGACGAGATCTTGGAAGAAGTGCGTCCCGAAGGAGAGGTCGGGGACGTAGCGCCCCTTCTTGCGCGCGACCTCGATCAGCATCGCCGTGTTGTTGATGTCGGAGTAGGTCACGCTGACGCCGAGCTTGATGTCGCCGCGGCTGCCCCAACGACCGGGCCCGATCAGCGCGAACTGCCGCTTCGGGAGGCGCTTGTTCAGCTTGCCCACCGCGCGCCCGACTTCCTTGAGCGCGTTCAGGTCCTCGAGCGCCGCGTAACCTTCACCGTCGACGTAAACGACGTGTGTGAGATCTGGGACGCGCCCGTTCGAGACGTAGCGCTGCGCTGTGAAGAGCACCTGGTCCTGCGGGATATCGCGAGGAATCGCCACCGGGGCGCCCTCGTCCGAGAAGCTCTGCGGGCGGCACTGCAGCAGGTAGAAGTGTTTGCCGTCCGAAGCGAACTCGATGTCGACCGGGCTGCCCATGCACTCTTCGAGGTGCGTGAGCAGGAGGCGCATCGTCTTGACGAACGGCGTGCCCGCCACCAGGCCCTCGAAGGTGATGACGTGGTGGTGCTTCTCGAAGTCGAGCATCAACCCCGAGGGGCGGCGGATCTGATTCTGATCGACGACGCTGACGAGGCGCAGCACCGACGGATAACTCGCGCCGACCTCGTTGAGCAGGTCCTGCACCTCCATCGTGACGAAGGAGTTCGTCTCGAGGTTGAGCAGGTCGATCTTCGCGGGCGAGTAACGCACGACCTCGTCGGGTGTCGCGTTGACCCGCAGCCCCGGCTGGCCCGGCGCGATCAACACCGGGTAATCGTCGCCGACGCGGTCCACGGCCCGTGTGCCGAGCCCGGGCACGAGGCGGACGAGTCCGTCCTCGCGCTTGATCCGCGGTGACCAGCGGAACTCGTTGTTGCTGAACGCGACGCCTGAGTACGCGGGCAGGAAGTACTTGCCGACACGCTCGCCGACGACCTCCTGGATCATGATCCCCATCTCCTCGTGCACGTCGAGGAGGTTGCGCTCGGCGCGGTACTCGATCGGGTCGGGGCCGAAGATCGAGGCGTAGACCTCGGCAATCGCATCGCACAGCGCTTCGAGTCGCTGGCGCTTCGTACCCTGGTTCGCGAGGAAGAGGCTCTTGTACTTGCCGGAGAACGACGAGCCGAAGCGATCCTCGAGAAGGCTCGACGAGCGCACGATCAGCGGCCTGTCTTCGAAGTCGTCGAGCGCGACGGAGAGTCCACTCTGCATCTCGGGCGGGAAGTGCGAGTTCTTGAAGACCTGGACGAGGTGCGGGTAGTCCCGCCGGATCCGGTCGATCTCCATGTACTTGCGGTTGTAGACGTCGTCGAGATTGTTGTAGCGGATGAAGCCGAGCAATCCGTCCGAAGTGATGTACCAGGTCTTCGGGACCTTGATCTCGCCGAGCAGCTCGCGGTGCTCCTCCGCCCGGGCGATCACGCGGCTCGCGAGGAAGAGACCGGCGCTCTTGCCGCCGAGCTTCCCGTGGCTGAGCGAGGGCGAGACGATGTGGCCGAGCAGGTCGTAGAAGTCGCCGACTTCGACGAAGCGCTTGGCGATGTTGATGAAGTCGAGTTGGTCGGTGAAGAAGCGCCGCAGCAGCGAGACGTGCAGCCCCTTGCGCACCGCCTCCGGCAGCTCCTGCTCGTCGACGTCCATGCCCTGGTATCGCTCGATCGCGCTCTCGATCTCGGGCAGCGTCGCGCCGAGCGACTCGAGGGCGTTGATCAGGAAGGCCGACTTGTCTTCCTTGATCCACCCCTGGATGCACTCGATGATCTCGTCCTCGGAGAGATGCTTCTCCGCGATCTCGAACGCCTCTGTCGTCAACGAGCCGAGCGAGCGCAGGTCGTAGCGTATCTGCGGAGCGTTCTCGTCGAGCATCGCCGGACTCAGCGCGGGGGCTCCGGGCGAGAAGCGCTGCAGGAGCGCCTCGGCCTCGGTCACGCCGTTCCAGCAGAGGTAGTTGATCATCTTGCGCGTGATGCGAAGCAGGAGCCCCTGGTCGGTCCGGCGGAGGAAGTCGAGGATGACGTCCCACTGCCGCCGGCTCGACACGCCGAGGCTCTCGACCGCGGTCGTCCAGCTCCGGAGCGCGCTGCGCAGGCGCTGCTGCATCACGAAGTAGCCCACGCGCTCCGCGATCGTGTTGATCAGCTTGCGCTCATCGAGCAGGAATGGCCCCTCGTCGGCGCTTGGCTTGTGCTCGATGTAGAAGATCGAGATCTCGCCGACGGGCTCGCCCTGGTCGATGATCGAGGCGCTCTGGACCCACTCTGTCTCGACGAAACCCGGCGTCGAGAACTCCTCCGCACCGACGATCAGCCGCGCCTTGCAGACATCCGAGTACTGCCAGCCGGGCGGCAAGGCCTCGACGAGGGCCTGGAACGCCGCGCGTGGCTCGGTCTCGGTGCTGTTGAGGATCTCGTCGACGCGATAGAGGGTGTTGAGCTCCTTCGCGCGCTCCTGGAGCGCCGAGAGAATCGAGTGGATCGGCCGGCTGCCGTCGAGCGCCGGCGCGCCGAGCTCCGAGCTGACCGCGGGCTTGTCCTCCTCGACGCTGTTCGGGTCGCCGAGCCAGATGCCGCCGCGCCCGCTTCGGCCGTCGACACGGACCGAGAGCGGCGCGGGCAGCCTGACGTGGCGCACGAACTGCGTCTCGTTGACCGCGGGCAGCGCGTCGAGCTCGTCCCAGCGGATCGGCAGGCCGAGCTCGTGGTGCACGGAGAAGTAGCTGACCTTGAAGCTCGAGATGTTGTGGAAGAAGTGCGAGCCCTGCGAAGGGTCGACGTTCATCTCGGGGAGCGTCGACTCGACGATCGCGCGGGCCCCGGAGATCTGCCCCCACGTGACCGGGATGCCGAGCCACGGGTCCGAGCTGCCCCAGCGGCCGAAGCCGATCAGCGCGTAGGGGCGGCGCATCTCGAGCAGGCGCGCGTTGATCTGCTCCACCTGGCCCGCGATCTGGCGCGTGAAGCGCGCTTCGAAGCTACGCGGCTTGACGTAGACGACGTCGCGCAGCCCATCCTCTTCCCCGTTGCCCATCACGCGGTCGGAGGCGACGAGCGCGTTCTCGTCCTCGAGGCTCTCGGGCGTGATCTCGACCTCTGCGTCCGAGACGACCATCGGGCGCACCTGCAGGTAGCCGAGGCGGACGCGCTTCTCGACGGCCGGGTCGATCGTCATCGCGAACTCGATCTCGACCGGGGCGCCGATCGCCTTCTCGCTCTCTTCGAGCAGGGCGCGCACCATCTCATTGAGCGGATACTCGCGCAGCACGAGCAGGGGCGCGAAGTTCAGCGCCCGCGGCCCGTCGATCCCCGTGCCTGGCGAGAGGCGGCCGGAGCGCGGGTCGAGCGTCGAGGCGAGGTAGCGCAACACGCCGTCGCGCTCCGCAGCGTCGAGGTCGAGATCGAGCAGGTGCTCGTCTTCGCGGAGCGGGTTGTCCTCGATCGGCGGGCCCATGTTGATCGCGAAGAAGCGGAGCTGGGTGTTCTTGAGGATGTCCGCGCCCGTCCCGAACGGCGGCGGCGCCTTCGGGCGCGCGGGCGAGTAGCTCCACGTCAGCCCGCCGTCGACGATCGCCTTGCCGAGACCGAGCGCGAGATTCGCCACGCCGTCCTCGGCCTTGCTGCGGCCGACCGGGTAGAAGTTGTACGAACGCGCCACGCCGGACAGATCCGGGTAGAAGCGCTCGCCGTGCCGCCTGCCGACCACCTCCTGGATGACGACGGCCATCTTCTCGTCGCGGGTCTTCTGCTCGGTGGCGCGGATGTAGCTCTTCGCCGCCGCGAAGAAGGTGGAGGCCCAGACGAACTTGATCGCGCGCGAGAGCTCCCGGAAGCGGATGCCGGAGTCAGGGCTGTCGTTCGGGATCATCTTCGTCCCGTAGACACCCGCGAAGGGCCGGTAGAGCGCGTCCTCGAGCAAGCTCGACGAGCGAATCGCGAGCGGGGCGTGGACTTCGGAGATCAGCGCCTTGAGGTCGCCGACGAGCGCGGTGGGCAGCTCGGCGCTCTGGAACGCGTGGGCGATGCGGTCGTCCGGCTCGCTCGAGAGCGCGATCTCCCAGAGCTCGTTCTGCTCCATGAAGGCGTCGAAGAAGCTCGTCGCGACGACGGTCAGCCGCGGAATCGAGATCTCGATCCCCTCGAAGCGCTCGGGCCCGAACGCCTTCTCGAGGGTGTCGCGGATGAGGAGCAGGCCCTGCGCCTTGCCGCCGATGCTCCCCTCGCCGATCCGGGTGAAGACCTCCCCAGCCTGGAACGCCTCCCGCTCGAATCGGGGAATGCCCGCTCCGTTCGCACCCGCCTCGTTCATCGCGCCTCCGCCTCTGGCCCCAAAACATCGAAAGGGCCGAGTCTCACGACCCGGCCCCATCGTCGGTGTATGTCAAGTCCGGAGCAAGCCCGGAGCGTTGGTCATTTTCTTCCGCGTGTCCTTGGTCGGTGTGACCTAGACCCAGCCGCGGTCCTGGCAGGCCCGCGCGACGCGATCGATCGCGATGACGTAGGCTGCGTCACGCATGTAGAGCTTCTGCTTGCGCGCGAGCTCGCTCACCGAGATGAACGCGGAGGTCATGGCGACGTCGAGCTTGCCGAGGACCTCGTCTCGCTCCCAGAAGTAGTTGGTGTTGCACTGCACCTGCTCGAAGTAGCTGCAGGTCACGCCACCGGCGTTCGCGAGGAAGTCGGGGACGAGAAAGATGCCGCGCGACTTGATCTGGGCGTCGGCTTCCGGCGTGGTCGGGCCGTTGGCGCCCTCGGTGATCAGCTTCACGCGCGGGCTCATCTTGGTGACCGTGTCGGCGTTGACCTGGTTCTCGAGCGCGCAGGGCATCAGGACGTCGACTTCCTGCTCGATCCAGGCGTCGCCCGGGAGCACTTCGTAGCCGAGATCCTTCGCCTTGTCCTTGTCGATGCCACCGAAGCGATCGGTGATCCCGAGGAGCTCGTCGATGTCGATCCCGTCCTTCTTCTTGAAGGCGTAGGAGCACTGGTCGTCCTGGTCCCAGGAAGAGACGCAGATGACCTTGCCACCCATCTCGTTGTAGAGGCGGATCGCGTACTGGGAGACGTTGCCGAATCCCTGGATGCTGGCGATCGTGTCCTCGGGGCGGAGCTCGAGCTCCTTGAGAGCCTCGCGCACGGTGAAGATCACGCCGAAGCCGGTGGCCTCGGTGCGCGCGAGCGAGCCGCCCATGCCGACGGGCTTACCGGTGATGAAGCCGGGGTACTTGCCGCCGTGGATCACCTCGAACTCGTCGAGCATCCACAGCATGTGCTGCGCGGTCGTCATCACGTCCGGAGCCGGAACGTCGATGACCGGGCCGATGTTCTTGGCGATCTGGCGCACCCAGCCGCGGCAGATCTGCTCCTGCTCACGCGTGCTGAGGTTGTGCGGGTCGCAGATGACACCGCCCTTGCCGCCACCGAGGGGCACGTCGACAACTGCGGTCTTCCAGCTCATCCACATGGACAGCGCCCGCACGGTGTCGAGGCTCTCCTGGGGGTGGAAGCGGATACCGCCCTTGCACGGCCCACGCGCGTCGTTGTGCTGCACGCGGAAGCCGCGGAAGACCTTCGTGCTGCCATCGTCCATGCGGACGGGAATCGCGAAGGAGTACTCACGAAGGGGCTCACGGAGGAGCTGCTTCGTCGCATCGTCCAGCCCGAGCAGGTCGGCGACACCGTCGAACTGCGCCTGGGCCATCTCGAAGGGGTTGAAAGACTTAGAGGCCATGGCGACCCTCATGCGCCGGCAGGTGGGGGGTGCGGCCGGCGAATCGCAAAACGCACTATACTACCCGAATGTCGACCGCCGCCAACAAGCTCGCACCGTTTTTTCTTCGGCCGAGTGAGGTTTTCTCCGAAAATGGATCAAATCGCGAGCTTTTTCACGAGTGACCCAGCGACAGCCCCGCGTAGCGCTTCCCTACTACTATCTATCGGTCAAACAGAATTGACAACTAATGATCGTAATCTGTTGAGCACGGCGGCGAGTTCGTAGCGGCGCGGGCGGGCCAGGGCCCCGGGATGTTCCCCGGAGCGACCCGGTCCGAGACCATCGAGAGAGCGCTCGTCGAGCCGCGATTCGAGCGCGTCGAGGAGCTGGTCGAGCGCGGGACGCTGCGGGAGCAGCTCGCGCGCCGCCTCGGCGAGCAGCCAGCCGATCGCCCGGGTCTGGGAGGGGTCGACGAGCTGTTCGAGGCCGCGGAGCTCGACGCGCTCCTCGCCGAAGACGAGGAGCTCGCGCCCCTTCGCGTCGATCTTCGCCGGGCGCCGGCCGCGCGAGGCGTCGACGCTCGCGGCGAGCGGGTGCCGAGGCGCTGGGAGCGCGAGCGGCGCGTCGCACTCGACGGCGCGGCCGGTGGGGTGGGACGCCGCGATCGCCCGCGCCTCCGCGCTGCACTCGCTCGGGCGGAACTCGCGGAGCGCGAGCACGGTGCTCGCCGCCTCGAAGTAGTCGCCCGAGCCGCCCATCACGAGCACGCTCGACACGCCGAGCGCCTCGTAGAGCTCGCGCACCCGGTCGACGAACGGCGTGATCGGCTCGTCGTCCTTGGCGATCAGTGCCTGCATGCGCGCGTCGCGCACCATGAAGTTCGTCGCGGAGGTGTCCTCGTCGAGCATGAGCAGGCGCGAGCCGGCCTCGAGCGCCTCGACGATGTTCGCCGCCTGGCTCGTGCTGCCGCTCGCGTCTTCGGTGCGGAACGCGCGCGTGCTCCTCCCGCCCGGCAGCTCGCGTATGAATGCGGAGATGTCCACGCCCTCGACTCGGCGCCCGTCCTCGGCGCGGATCTTCACCGCGTCGGCCCGTGTGACGACGAGCTCGCGCCCGTCCCCGGGGAGGTGGGGGTAGACGCCGCGCTCGAGCGCGTTCAGCAGGGTCGACTTGCCGTGGTAGCCACCGCCGACGATCAGCGTGACCCCCTCCGGGATGCCGGTGCCGCGCACCGTCGCGCCCGGCGGGTGGGCGAGCTCGAGCTCGACCGCGAGGCTCGCGGGCCCCTCCCAGGGCACGAGCGCGTCGCCCGGGAGCGGCCGGTCGCTCGCGCCGCTCTCGCGGGGCAAGCGGGCGCCGTCGGCGACGAAGGCGACGAGGCTGCGCTCTTCGAGCTGCCCGGTCAGGTGGCGGTGGTTCTCGGCACACTCGACATGGCGGCGGATGGCGTCTTGGGGCAGCCGCTCCCAGCACAAGGCGCGCTCCGCGAGGCGAGGCAACGCCTCGGTGAGTAGCCGCCGCGCTTCGCCGCCGAGCACACGCCGCCCCGCGGCCGGCAAGCCGACGAAGAGCCGCAGCTCCACCCAGTCGTCGGTGACGGCGGCGGCGCTGCGCTCGAGGATCTCCTGGCCCCCCGCGTCGATCGCCACCTGCCCGCTCCCGCCGCTGCCGCGACCCGGACGCCCCGGGCTTCGCGCTGCCGCGGCTCCCTCACGCGCGAGGGCGTCGGCCAGCGCGATGCGGCGCGAGCGTCTGTCGCGGAGCTCGACGGGCAGCGCTGCGCGCTCCATGGGAACGCGGAATCGGAGACGGGAGGGCGCCGCGAAAGGGTCCCCCTGCACGTGGTCGACGAAGAGCGTGCCGGCGCCGAGTGGGTAGGCGCCGCGGAGCTCCTTGTAGGCGCGATAGCCCCGGCCGTCGATCCTCTCGAGCAGCCGGGCCAGGTGCCCTTCCGGCTGCACCCCCACCACGGCTACTTCTCGTCGAAGGGAGCCGGGCGGATGCGCTCGCGGTCACCGAAGTCCACGGGGCGCTGCGTGCCCTCACCCCAGGCGTCGCGCACGATCGCCTCGGCCTCGCGGCGCCCGAGCTGGGCGATCTCCTCGTACGCCTCGGCGTTCGGCGCGGCGGTCGCCGCTGCCTCCGGCGCGCTGGCCGCGCCGAGCGGCGAGCCCGCCGGCGCCGACGCGATGTGCAGCGTCTGCGTCGGGAACGCGAACTCCACGCCGAGCTTGCCGGCGAGACGGATGATGTCGAGGAAGAGGCGGTGCCGCTCCCTCAGCTCCGTCGTCCAGTTCGGCGCCTCGTGGAAGACGTAAAGCAGGATGTCGAGCCCCGAGCCCCCGAACTGGTGCAGGTAGACGTTGTAGTAGTCCTTGCGCGTGTACGGGTGCTGGCGTACGAGCTCGCGGATGCCCTCGCAGAACGCCTCGATCTTCTCGGGCGAGGTGTCGTAGGTCACCGAGAGGTGGCACTTGATCCGCCGCCACTGGCGCGCGCCGAGATTGTCGACGGCCGAGCTGACGAGCTGGGAGTTCGGGACGGAGATCACCGAGTTGTAGAAGGTGCGGATCTTCGTCGAGCGGATGCCGACGTCCACGACCGTGCCCTCGAGCTCGCCAAGGACGATCCAGTCGCCGATCTGGAAGGGCCGGTCCGCGATCACCGTCAGCGAACCGAAGAGGTTCTCCACCGTGTCCTTCGCGGCCAGGGACACGGCGAGGCCGCCGAGGCCGAGCGCCGTCAGGAAGGTCGAGATGTCGAGGTCGAGGTTCTGGGCGACGAAGACCACACCGAACGCGACGACGATCACTTTCCCCGCGCGGCGCAGGAGCGGCACGATCAGGTCGTCGAGCTTCGACTCCGTCTCGTCCGCGATGCTGCCGAAGTAGGCCGCGATCAGGTCCACGAGGCGGTAGGCCGCCCACACCGCCGCCACGCCCATCACGAGGCGCACCGCCGTGCCGAGCACCGTCATCACACCGATCGGCAGGTCGAGCATCGGTAGCAGGAAGGACCAGAGGATCGACATCGCGAGCACGCCGACGGGGCTCTGGAAGCGCCGCGCGTGCGCCGCGTCGAGGCGCTTGCTGCGCTTCTCGAGCAGCGCGTGCACCCGCACGCCGACGAGGAAGCGCAGGATGCGGTCGAGGATCACGCCGAGCAGCAGCACGGCGAGCAAGCCGAGCCACTGCCAGTTTTCGAACAGGAACGCCCGCTTCTGCATCGTGGCCGGCAGCTTGTCGCGCACGACGTCCGCGAGACGCCGCGGCGCGCCACCGCCCTCGAGCCCCTCGACGAAGTCCTTGCCCCGCACCGAGTCGACGAGCTCGCCGAGCGCATCGCGCGTCCGCCGCGAGAAGAGCCAACTCCCATCGACCTGCCTCGCCAGCGACACCTCACCCGACGCGCTCCGGCGCCACACGAAGAGCGCCTCGTCGAGCTCGCTCGGCAGCGTCTCGAGCACGATCAGCTCGGTCTTGTCGAGGTAGGTCTTGAGATCCCGCGCCGCCTTCTCGCCAACCTCGGCCCGCACCGCCGACGGGATGTCGTCGAGCTCGAAACACGCGACCGCGTCCTCGAGCGCCCCCGCGACACCGCCCTTGGCGGCGTTCATCGCGTCGAGGAAGGTCGTGAAGGTCGCGCGAGGACTCGCAAGCTCGGGAGGCGCCGGCACCGACGCCACGGTGGCATCGGCCACCGGATCGGGCTCGACCCCGGGCAGCGTCTGCGCAGCCACTGGCGCGCTCCCCACTAAGACGAGCGCAACGACCGCAGCGATCCCGAGCGTCCCCAAGACGCTCCCGACGAGACGAACTCTCTCCACCATGACGGCCTCCGACGAACCCGGCGCCAGAAAGCGCGGGGAAGCGGCCAAGATTCAGGGATGGGGGGCTGGTGTCAAGCCCCTCCGGGCTGCCGCGCGTCCTCGAGCGCTGCGCGAAGCGTTGCAACCTCGGCCCTGAGACGTTCGAGCTCGCGTTCCGGCCCCTCGTTCGACTCCAGGAAGAAGGACGCCAGCAATCCGGTGAACGTGCCGAAGAGGCCGACACCAGCAACCATTAGCAGGGCCGCCACAGCCCGCCCTCCGGTCGTCACCGGGTAGTGGTCTCCGTATCCGACGGTCGTCATGGTCACGAAAGACCACCAGAGCGCGTCCTCGGCGCCACGGATGTTCGTGGCCTCCCCTTTCTCGAACTCGAGGATGGCGATGCTCGAAGTGAAGAGGAGCAGGAGGCTGATCAAGGTGGCAGCGAGCACGGCGCTCTGCGCCCGCCGTCCAAGGACGAATGCGGCGATCGACCGGAGCGAGCGCACGCCACGGAGCAGCCGCAGAATCCTGAGTACGCGGGCCGCACGCCCCACTCGCAGTATCCCGATGGCAGGAATGCTCGAGAGAAGATCGATCCACCCCCATGTGACGAGATAGCGCCACCGGTTCTGCGCCCGCAGGAGACTGAACAGAAAATCCCCGAGGAAGAACACGCAGAAGATGGTGTCCGCAACGCGGATGATCGTCTGCACTTCCGGATCCAGGTCGAGGGCCGCCTCCGCTCCCATCGTGACAAGAACCGCCAGACAGAGAGCCAGTATGAAGAACTGGTATGGCCCTGCCAGAGTCTCCTTCGCCTGCGTGAGTACTCGACGCATGCAACCCCCAAGAAACTACATCCATCAAGGCGTTATACGAGAGCGAGGATCATAGAATAGGGATGAGTCTGGGCATCCGACACCCAGACATCGTCAGGGGGGTTCATGAGTCTCAACGAGAAACTCGCTAGTCTCACCGATCGCTTGGGAGACATTCTCCCGCACCTGCAAACCGAAGAGGCAACGAAAAACGCGCTAGTCATGCCAATGCTATCTGCGCTCGGATACAACGTGTTCGACCCGCAAGAGGTTGTTCCCGAGTTCACCGCAGATCTTGGCACGAAGAAGGGCGAGAAGGTTGACTACGCCCTGTTGCGCGACGGTGACATCGTGGCGCTAGTCGAGTGCAAGGCCGCCAACGCCGATCTTTCGAGGCACCACCACAACCAGCTCTATCGTTACTTCGGAACCACGAGCGCACGCGTCGGGGTTCTCACCAACGGAATCGTTTACCACTTCTTCACGGATCTCGACGCGCCCAATTGCATGGATGCGAAACCGTTTCTGGAGTTCGACCTGCGCGATCCCAAGGACGATGTACTCCTTGAACTCAGGAAGCTCTCCAAGGACGAGTTCGATGTCGACCAGATGCTCTCCGTCGCTGGAGAACTCAGATCCCTACGAGAGGTCAAGAAAGTCTTCCGTGAACAGCTCGACTCACCCAACGACGAGTTCGCGCGGTTCTTCTTCTCTCAGGCTCACCCAGACTCTCGATTCACGTCCTCGGTTCGGGATCAGTTCCGGCCTCTCGTCAAGAAAGCTCTCCAGCAGCTCGTCACTGAGAAAGTCCAGGACCGCCTAAGGTCAGCTCTGAGAAAGGAAGATGAGCCGGCAGCGGAGACAAACGAGGAGAATGCCCGCGCCGAAGACGTGGCGTGCAGCAAGACCGACCCTCTCATCGAGACGACGATCGAGGAGTTGGAGGGCTATCAGATCGTCAGGGCAATCGTGAGAGAAGTGATCCCTGCCTCGCGTATCGCCCACAGGGACACGCAGTCGTACTTTGGCGTGTTACTCGACGACAACAATCGCAAACCCATCTGCCGGCTTCATTTCAATCGAACTCAGAAGTACCTGGGACTGATCGAGGCCGACAAGAGCGAGAAGCGAGTTCCGATCGAGAGTCTGGACGACATCTTCTCCTACGCAGAGGCCCTCCGAGCCGCTGCCATCCGCTATGACGGCGCTGATGGCTCCCCTGGGTAGGCTTCCAACAAGCTGGAACGGCTAGAGAGAAACCGCGAACGACGTCCCGCTCTCTTCCGATGTCGCGTAGCTCAGCTCGCCATCCAGGATCTTCTCCGCGAAGAGCTTCGCCGAGTAGAGGCCCACGCCACGGCCCAGGCCATCCTTCGTGCTGAAGTTGCGCTGAAAGAGGCGGCGCTCCACCGCCTTGGGGATTGCGCTGTCGTTCCACACGGTGAAGCGGATGCTGACGTTTTCGCCGGGTTCGGCGGTGATACGCACGGGCGTGTCGCCGTGGGTGGCTTCGAGAGCGTTCTTCGTGAGGTTGCAGAGGATGCGGATGACGAGGGAAGCGTCGCTGACGAAGGCCACGTCGCCGCTCTTGTCCTCGTACTCGATCGTCTTGCCAACGGCAGCGGGGTGGGCCGAGAAGATGTCGGCCAGCTCCTTGAAGATCGTCGCGGCGTCGAGCGAGCGCAGGACCGGCTTGCAGGCGGTGTCTTCCAGCGTGGTGAGGTAGCGCTGCATCGCCACCTCCTGCGCGAGGCGCAGCGCGAGGTGGTGGGCCGTCTCGGCGATGGGCTGGAATTCGCCGTCGAGGACCTTGGTCAGGAGCTCCGTCGAACCCACGAGTCCTCCGAGGACGTTGCTGATGTCGTGGAAGAACGCCTGCTCCATTGCCGCCCAGCGCTGCTGGGTCGTGATGTCCTGGAGGAAGAGCAAGAGGAAGCGTCGGCCATCGATCGCGATCGGATGGGACTGGACCTCGAGGTAGAGGTCCAGCTCCTGGCCTCCCCGCTCGGCCTTGATCGCGCAGCGCTCTCTGGCGGGCCGGCCGTCCTCGAGGCTGGTGACGAGCGCGATCGCGGCGCCGCAGCTCGAGCAGGACTGGCTGGTCCCACACCCGGCCGGTGTCTCGTGTGCGTGGAGGCACCCGATCGCCTCACCGGGGCGCAGGCCGAGGGCGTCGCCGACGTCGTCGATGCCGAGCATCGTCAACAGCGAGTCGTTGACCGCGAGGATCTGGCGGTGTTCGTTGAGGACGGCGAGAAGGCCGCTGACCGTGCCGAGCAAGCCGTCGATGACTGGGTTTGCGCTGATGAGCGCGATCTGCGCGGCGAGCTGCTGTTCGTCGTCGCGGGCCGGTGACGCGAAATGGCTCTCCATCGTCGCCTCTCGACGCGAGCCCGCCCGGAGCGGCTCGCCGGACGTCATGTTCCCGTGATCCTTCCCCAATTGGACGAGTGCTCAGTATATCGCGCTCGAGCTGCTGAACGGAGCGCCCAGCCCGGTCGGCGGAGGAACCCCCATCGCGCGGATTGCGTATGCTCTCCGGACGTACGAGGGAGAGGGTGATGAAGCGATGGGTGATGGCGGCATGGATCGCGGCTTTCCTTCTGGGCGGAGGGTTCACACCCGGCGAGGAGGCTTGGCCGAGGACGAGCTTCGAGGCCGAGGGGCTCGACCCCGCGCGATGGCGCGCACTCGAGGAGCGGGTCGAGGTCGGCACCTTCCGGCAGATCCGCGGCGTGCTCGTGATCAAGAACGGGAAGCTGCTCGCCGAGAGCTACTTCGGTGGCTCCGGGCCCGATGAGCTCGTCGACATCCGCTCGGCCGGCAAGAGCTACGCTGCCGTGTTGATGGGTATCGCGATCGACAAGGGCTTCGTCCCGGGCGTCGATGAGAAGCTCTACGACTACTTCCCCGAGGTTTCGCTGACCCCCGACGACCCAAAACGCGACATCACGCTCCATCAGACGCTCGCGATGAGCTTCGGGCTCGCGGAGCCCGACGGCGTTGGGCGCACCTGGGACTGGCCGCCGACGTGGAACGAGAACTGGATCGAGGAAGTGCTTGCGCTGCCGCTGCACTTCGAGCCGGGTTCGCGCTTCGAGTACCACTCGGCGGCGCCCTCGCTCGTCGCGCCCATCATCCGGCGCGCGAGCGGGATGACCGTGCCGGAGTTCGCGGAGCAGTACCTTTTTGGGCCGCTCGGGATCGAGCGCTACGAGTGGGGCTTCTGCCCCGACGGGCACGCGATCACGCAGGGGAGCTTCCGGACCCGCCCGCGCGACATGGCGAAGATCGGCCAGCTCCATCTTCAGGGTGGGCGCTGGGGCGATGTGCAGGTGCTCTCGCCCGAATGGGTCGAGCTCTCGACGCGCGAGCACCTCGTCGCGATTCCGGACCTCGAGGTCGGCTACGGCTACTACTGGTGGACGGAGCGCTGGCGGCACGAGGGCCGCTGGGTCGGGAGCTACAGCGCCTCGGGCAACGGCGGGAACAAGATCATCGTGTTCCCGGAGCTCGAGCTGGTGGTGGTGGTGACGGCCACGGCCTACGACGCACCGTGGAATCACCTGCAGGTGCGCGCGATGGTGCAGCGCTACGTGCTCCCGGCCGTGATGACGCCCGCGGGTGAACACGCGGAGATGGAAGGCTGGCGCAGCGTGCCGCGGGCGCTCTTTGCGCTCCTCGGGCTCGTGTTCCTCGTGTCGGTGGTGTATTGGCCGGCGCGGGGTGTGGCCGTGCTGCGGAGCAAGGAACGGGCGGTTGATGGGCTCGCGCTGGCGACGGGTGCGGCGGCGTTCTTCGCGCCGGCCGTCGCGGGCTTCGCGCTGCTCGCGCTGACGCGCGACGGCAACCTCGAGTGGACGCTGAACTCGGGCTACCCGTTCACGCCGCAGACGGCGCTCATCGTGGTGGATTGGCTGCTTGTGCTGTTCACGGTGGATGTGACGCTGTTGACGGCGGTGGTGTGGTTCCGCGAGCGTGGCACGTTCCTGAGCCGTTTGTTGGCGGGCGTGGTGGCGGTGTCGTGTGTGGGGTTGTTGGGGCTGCTTGCACACTGGGAGCTGCTGTTCTTGGTGCCTTGAAGTCGGGTCGTTCGTATCGACGCGTCGACCGCATCGACCGGGACGGTTGACCGCCTTGTGCGAAGGGTGATGGCGGCTCGGGTTGCGGTCGACTGTCCCTGGTTCCTAGCCCGCGCGGATCGTCCCTCGCGCTGCTTCCGTGTTCTCCTCCGCGCCTCCATTCAGCAGGGACGGTCGACCTCTGCTGTGCCGTTTGGCAGCTTCCCCGCCAGAGGTCAACCGTCCCAGGTCGTGCCGATCGACCGTCGCACGTCGTGCCGATCGACCGGGACGGTTGACCGCCTTGTGCGAAGGGTGATGGCGGCTCGGATTGCGGTCGACTGTCCCAGGTTCCTAGTCAGCTTGGACGGTTCGTTGGGACGTTTCGCGCTTCCTGCCGGGGACAGCCGACCTTTCAGAGTCTCGCACGGCTACTCCCGTACAAGAAGGTCGGCAGTCCCCTCGTGGTGGCAGTTCCCTCTTGGCGGTGGCGTCTTCTTCGATCCTTGGCTACAGGGACAGTCGACCTTGATGAGTCAGAA
>NPIF01001490.1_pt6 | contig 24537 bp, 23 predicted proteins | sample 8637461 | NCBI WGS metagenome assembly NPIF01 (sample SAMN07420641, study PRJNA396082) | bioreactor metagenome | isolation source: sample BR12 brine-fed electro-methanogenic bioreactor BR | place: Japan: Kochi | collected 2016-12-09
GAAATGAAAGAGAAGAAAGCCCGTGTTGAAGACGCCTTGCATGCAACTCGCGCAGCCGTCGAAGAGGGTATCGTTCCCGGAGGCGGAGTGGCTTTGATTCGCTGCATCGCCGCGCTGAAAGATCTGGTCCTGGAAGGCGAGCAGAAATTCGGCCTGAATATCGTGATTCGCGCCCTGGAAGAGCCCCTGCGCCAGATTTCCGCCAACGCCGGCATGGAAGGCTCCATTGTTGTCAACCAGGTCGCTAACGAGACCGGCGCTTACGGTTTCAACGCCACCAGCGACGAATATTGCGATATGATCGAGGCCGGAATCATCGACCCGACCAAAGTCGTGCGCAGTGCTCTGCAGAACGCTTCCTCCGTGGCCGGCTTGATGCTGACCACCGAAGCCTGCNNGGCGGCATGGGTGGCATGGGCGGCATGGGCGGTATGGGTGGCATGGGCGGTATGATGTAGATTCCCGCCACAGCTTCGTTTGCTGCACCTCAGGCCCCCCGGCTTTTCGCCGGGGGGCTTTTTTATGTTTTAGTCGGGTTGTTGGCGTCTGCAGTCAGCCGGTGCCGGGCAGGACGGTGTCCGCCGAGGAGGCCGAGAGGGGAAAGCAGCAACTGCCAGAGTTGGGTACTGCGGGCCCGAAAGGCACCGGCGGAGGCGAGCAGGTAGTATTTCCACATGCGATAAAAATGATCGTCATAGCGCTCTTTGAGCGTATCCCAGGCGTCATGAAAATTGGCGAACCAGTGGAGCAGGGTCCGATCGTAATCGGGCCCGAAATTATGCCAGTCTTCGATGACGAAACGTCCTTCCAGGGCGGCGCAGATCTGACGGGCGGAAGGCAGCATCGAATTGGGGAAAATATAGCGGGCGATCCAGGGGTCGGTACGGGTTTGCGATCGATTGCCGCCAATGGTGTGGAGCAGGAACAGGCCGTCGTCTTTTAAACATCTTTTGGCGACCTTCATATAAGTTGTATAGTTTTTGAAGCCAACATGTTCGAACATGCCGATAGAGACGATGCGGTCGAAGCGTTCGTCCAGGTCCCGGTAGTCCTGCAGGCGGATGTCTACGGGCAGGCCTCGGCAGATCTCCTGGCCGTAGCTGACCTGTTGAGCGGAAACGGTAACGCCGACCACCTCGACGCCGTAGTGTTGGGCGGCAAATCGGGCGGTTCCGCCCCAGCCGCAGCCAATATCGAGTAGCCGCATGCCGGGCTCTAATCCCAGTTTGCGGCAGACCAGATGAAGTTTGGCTTCCTGGGCCTGGTCGAGGGTTTCGGCGTCCTCCCAGTAGGCGCAGCTGTAAACCATCTGCCGGTCGAGCATGTGCTTGTACAGGTCGTTGCCGATATCGTAGTGATGGCGACCGATGGTAAAGGCCCGGGATGGTTTCTGCAGGTTACAGAGCCGGGCTTTGAGGCAGTCGTACAACCAGCTCCGGGAGCGCACCTGGCGGTCGAGGCCGGCTCGCAGGACCCGAAAGAAAAACTGGTCGAGGCAGGGGCTGTCCCACCATCCGGCCATATAGGATTCCCCCAGGCCCAGAGACCCCTGGCAGAGAAGTGCCCGATAGAAATGGTCGTTCTCTACCCGGATATCCCAGGGACGGTTGCCGTTGATACGGATATCGGCCTGACCCAACAGGCCTTCTAATCTTTCGTAAGGCGTCGATCGTGACATTCCCTTCTCCCTTTGCAGCCGGGGCTCTGGTCAACGGCCATACTGAAGCCGCGGACAGGGCGTTGAATACTTCATATAGCAGTGCCGCCTATAGACCAGTCTAACAAAGAGCCTTGTAATTGCCAGGCGCCGCTTGCAGGCCCGGCCGGGTTTGACTTGTGCGGGGAACAGGGCAAGGTTTATAGTGCCCTCTGGCGACCGTAGGCGACACCCATGATAGCTCAGAGGCAAAGGATCGATATTATAATGAGTGGAAGAGGCCACGGAAAGGTTTCGAAAGGGATTCTGCAGCCGCCGCAGGAAGCCCGCGAGGTGTTGCTTCACTCCTGCTGCGCGCCCTGTTCCGGCGGTATTATGGAAAGAATGCAGGCGGCGGGGCTGAAGGTTACGGTGTTCTTCTGCAACCCCAACATTCACCCCCGCAGCGAATATCGGCGGCGCAAGGACGAAAATAAACGCTTTGCCGATAAACTCGCCATTCCCTTTATCGATGCGGAGGATTTGTCCGATCCCTGGTTTGAACGGATCGCCGGGCTGGAACAGGAACCGGAGCGAGGCCGGCGTTGCAGCGCCTGCTTCAGCTATCGCCTGGAGGCAACGGCCCGGGCTGCCGTCGAAAGGCAGATTTCCATTTTTGCCACCACCCTCGGTATCTCCCGCTGGAAGGATCTGGCTCAGGTGGATGGTTGTGGCCGGCAGGCGGCAAGCCGCTACCCTGGTCTTTATTACTGGGATTACAACTGGCGCAAGGGGGGCGGAGCGCAGGCCATGATCGAGGTGTCACGGCGCGAGAGTTTTTATCACCAGGAGTATTGCGGCTGTCGCTACAGCCTGGAGGAAACCAACCGCTGGCGCAGGGAGCGGGGCCGGCCGCCCATCGATCTCAGTCTGGAGCAGTAAGCCAACTCTCTGATTATCCGTTTTTGCCCAGATGCTGCTGCAAAAAGGTTTCGAACAGACTGTCAAACAGCTGCAGCCCGGTTTCCATTAAATACATGCGTTCAAAAAACAGGGCCTCTTTTTCCCGCTCCGGATGGACCATGTCGTCTTTTTCCAGTTTCACCGATGGGCAGCGGAAGGAACCGAACTGAAACAGCTCTCCCTTCAGGGTCAGCTTCCACAGCAGCTCTTCTTTTTCTAGATACAGGGTGGCTTCGCAGATGCTTTTACCGTTTTCCAGGGCCGCCAGGACCTCGTCGAAACGGTTTTGCGGACCGGCCACGGTCACCTTCTGCTTGCCCTCCTCGTCTTCCCCTTCGAGCACCAGACGATCGTTGATGTAGGCGACGAAGTTCTCGCCAATGGCGGCGGGACCCGGACAGCTGATCCGGTAGCCCGAATCGGAATTCATGGTCCGATCGACCAGCCAGCAGAGAAATTCCCAGCCGAGCCAGCGGTTATCCTGAACCAGATCGATAACCGTATCGTTGGTCGCCTGGTTGGCTTTGTCCAGGGCCGGCAGGAGTGCCTCGTCGAGGGTCTGTTCGGCGCGGGCATAGGGGTGCAGCGTCACCAGGCGCAGATCGTCGAAGCTGGTTTTGAACAGGGTCTCGAATTCTTCCACCACCTGACCGTTAAGGGTGGCCAGGGTAAGCAGGTTTCGGCGGGTGTCCCAGACGGCGTCAAAGGTGCTGGGAACCGGCAGGGTCTTGGCCAGCAGGGCACCGCGCACGGCGTCCCGCAGTTCTTCGCGCTTTGGTTTCGGGACCTTCTGCAGGCCGGGATTGGCGGCCAGAAATTCTGCTTCGGCCCGTTCGAGGTGGGCTTTGAGAAGACCGGCAGGGACCCGGCGGCGGTCACGGCGCAGGGTGAAGGTCAGGTAGTGCTCCCGCAGATAGTGACCGGCTGTATTGAAATCGGCGGCTTCAAAATTATCCAGTTCCACCCAGCCCGTAGATAACTCTTCGCTGGAATGTTCAATGTCCTGAAAAGCGTTTTTGACCAGACAGGTCCTGGCCCATTCGGCAAGATCGCCCTCGGGCAGGGGGCCGACGACCTGGAACTGGCAGCAACTGACGGTATTGGCGAGGAGGCCCATGGCATTACTCCTGTGATGAAAGGTTTCCTGCGGTGTTGGTGATTAGGGGTTTTACCGCCCTTTGAAGGACGGGGCAAGGATTTTTTATCCTCGGCAGGTTTTGACAGGGGAGGCCGGTTGTCTTTATACTCCCTGAGTAACTATCTTACTCAGCAAGGAAACCCATGGACCCTTTCGTTTCTGCCCAGATGGCCCTGCTTGCCAATCAGATCAACAGCTATGGCAAGGAAAACCTGGATGATATTCTGCATGCCCTGACCAAGGCGGTGCATCTGATCAGCGGCCGCAGCAGCTGCCGGGTCTATCTTGAAGACCTGACCAGCGGCAGTCTGGTCTGCTCCCTGGCCACCGGCCGGTACGCCGAGGCGATCCGCCAGCAGAGTTTTGCCATCAACACCATCGATGGCCTGGTGTCTCAGGTTTATCACAGCCAGGAGGAGCAGCAATCCGCAAACCTGAAGAATTCGAATAGCGAGCTGGACCGGGAGTTTGCGGAGCGCTTCACGATACGGGCCAGCTACTATCTGCCCCTGCATCACCATGGCCGGGCGGTGGGGGTGCTGTGTATCGACAGCAGCCGTAAGAATCATCTGCTCGAACCGGCCCAGTGCCGCCCTTTGCGCAGCTTTATCGACGGAATCATGCCAGCCATCGATCTGGCCCGTCTGTATCACCAGCAGATGGTGCTGGCCCGCTGGGTGGACGAAGCCAAGAAAAAAGAGGCCGCCTTTTGCATGGTCCAGTCAGCGGTTCGGCTGATCGACAAGCTGGCTCTGGCAGCGGTTCTGGTGCCCTGCCCGGCGGGAACTGAAAGTGGCGGGGAGATGCTGCAGATACTCGCCTCCTATGCGGAACAGCAGGAGGACCAGCAGGCCTACGAGACGCAGCGGCTTATCGACCTGAGCCCCGGTAAATCGCTGCTCAGCCGCTATATCAACAGCAACGGGGTCATTATCGACGATACCCTCCTGGAACCCCTTTACCTGCCGACTCTTTCGGAAGAATTTCTGCAGAAACGGTACCTGACCGAGGAACTGGGTCTTCGTTCCCTGTATGTGGTTCCCCGCTATGATCCTCGCACCCGGCGGGTGATCTGTCTGGTCAACTATTATAGTCGCGGCAGCAACCATTTCAGCGACTTTGAAAAAGGCCTGCTGGAGGCTCACGCGGAAATGGCTCAGCGGGTCATTCAGGAAATCGGCGATGAGCACATGGAGATACAGGTGCTGGCCGAAATCAACGATTTGCTGCAGGAAAAGTTCGAAGGGGTATCGCCTTTTCTGAACAGCGTGTTGTCCAAAGCGACGGAACTGATCGGCGCCGATACCGGCAGCATCGCCCTGGTGCGTAAAATTGATGGCGAAAAATGGCTGCTGGTGGAAGAGGCCGACGGCAGCATGGTTGGGGCCAAGAGTAAGCGGCGGCTGAAAAAACATATTCCTCCATTGCGGATCGGTGGCACTGAACTGCCGCCGGAAAGTCGCAGCATGACTGGTTTTGTGGCTGCCAGCGGCCGCCCCTATCTGGTCGTGGACAGCACCGAGGAGAAACGCTCCGGCGGCTATTACTATGAGATAACCGACATCATTCGCAGCGAGCTTGGGGTGCCGGTGATCTGTGAGGAGGAGGTGATCGCGGTCATCTGCCTCGACAGTTTGCGCCCCTACTATTTCACCGACGAGCACAAACGTATTCTACAGATCATCGGCCGGATGATTGCCCGCCATCTGGCCGATATGCTGTATATCGAGCAGCTCACCAGCGAGGTCCATCGTCTCGGCAGCGATTTTGGCTACAAGGATCCCAAGGTCTCCAGCTATAAGCTCGGCAACCTTATCGGCAACTCGGCCAAGGCCGACGAGCTGGTCGATTTCATCCAGCGGATCACCCCGCCCCTGTTTAATCGCATCACCATGTGGTTTAACAGTGATCTGCAAGAGGCCACCCTGGGATTGCCCTCCCTGCTGATCACTGGCTCCACCGGTAGCGGCAAGGAGTTTCTGTTCAACAACATCTATTCAAGACTCAACGATTTTTATCGGAAAAAAATCAGTCCCAACAGCGAGTTGCCGGTTAAAAAAACCAACATTGCAGCCTATAGCGGTGAGTTGACCTACTCAGAGCTGTTCGGTCACAAGCGCGGCGCCTTTACCGGAGCTCATGCCGACCGCAAGGGGATTCTGGAGGAGGCTCACTGTGGCGTGGTGTTTCTCGACGAAATCGGCGACGCCGATCCCAAAACCCAGGTTCAGCTGCTGCGGTTTCTGGACAACGGCGGCTTCGTGCGTCTGGGTGAAAACATCACCCGTTACGCCCGGGTGCTGCTGATCGCCGCCACCAACAAGGACCTCGGTCAGTTGATCGCCGAAGGCAAGTTTCGCGAAGATCTTTATCACCGTCTTTCCGAGCTGGCGATCGAAGTACCGTCGCTCAACGATCGCCGGGAAGATATTTCCGATCTGGCGACCCACTTTCTCGGCAAATTGTATCAGGTCTACAAACCTCCGGAAGAGCAGGAAGACGACGCACCGGTTCTGTCCAGAGAGGCCCGGGAGCGGTTGACCATGCATCATTTCACCGGCAATATTCGCGAATTGCGCTCGATTCTGGTCCGCGCGCTGTTTTTTCGCAACGGTCGCGTTATCACCGAACAGGATATAGAGCGGATTCTTCTTGCCCAGGCCCCATCGGTGCCCACCGCCAGTGCCGAGANNGGGCCCGGGAATTGTTCGAGGCCATTGTGCGAGGGGACAGCGATTTCTGGCAACAGGTTCACGAACCTTATTCCGAAAAACGCATCTCCCGCGATGTGGTGGCCGCTGTCATAGACCTCGCTCGGGCTCAAGGCGCGACGACCATGCCCCAGGTGGCGACCTTGCTCAAGGTTTGCAGCGAGCCGAAGGGGGATGCCGAACAGCGGCGGAATTTTTATAAATTTAAGAATTTCCTCTACAAAACGATCAAGTTGGCACCCTATAACCCATAAATTGTCGCATCTTGCTGGTTCTTTGTCCGGTCAACCGCGCCAGGGTGATCCATGAATGCAGGAGAAGGAAGGGAATATGCAGATAAACTACGGGATGACGGAGAGTTTTTTGGGCTGGCTGCTGGCCGCCGCCAGCGACAGGGGGGTGTGTTCGGTGATGCTGGGCGATAGCCAGGAGCTGCTGCTGCTTGAATTGCGGAAGAACTATCCCCGGGCGCGGATCGTTGAGGACAAAGAGCTGTTGCAGAATCCTCTTTCGGTGCTGCTCGACTGCCTGGCGGGGAAACTCCCGCCGCAGGAGCTGGCCCTCGACGAGCAGGGCACGCCTTTTCAGCTTCAGGTCTGGGCAGAACTCCGTCGTATTCCCCTGGGGGAAACCATCGCCTACGGGGAACTGGCTGCGCGTATCGGGCGCCCCAGAGCGGTTCGGGCGGTGGCTCAGGCTTGTGCCAGAAATCCCCTGGCGATTATTACGCCTTGTCATCGGGTGGTGCGGATGAACGGTGAACTGGGCGGTTATTACTGGGGCATCGAGCGTAAACGCCGTCTTTTGCAACAGGAAAGACACTAACCCGCGAGAGGGACGCTTTGGCAACAATGGTTCTGAACAAGGTGACGGCGCGAATCAGCAAACAGGCCTGTCTGCGGGATATCGATCTGACCCTGGAACCCGGCGAACACTGGGCGGTGCTTGGCGCCAACGGTTCGGGCAAGTCGGCTCTGGGGCGATTGCTGTGTGGTGAGCTGGAGCTCTGTTCCGGAACCATGAGTGGCATCGCCGGTGGTGAGTATGTCGCCTTTGAAACCGTGGACGAGATCCTGGAGTGGGAGCGTTACCACGACGATTCTGACTTTCTGGATCGGATCGATCATGGCACCCAGGTCAAGGAGTTTATGTTGGCAGGGCGGCCAGAGGACGCTATCCGGTTGCAGGAGCTGGCCCGGAAGCTGTATTTCGCCGATCTGCTCGAGCGGGGTCTGCGTTTTTTGTCCACGGGGGAGATGCGCAAAGTGGTCATCTGCCGGGCCCTTTTACGACAACCGCAGATGCTGATCCTGGATGAGCCTTTCGACGGCCTGGATCAGGCCTCCTGCGGGGTGGTGCAGGAGCTGATCGCCGCTTGCGCCGGGCAGGGAATCCGCATCGTGCTGCTGCTCAACCGGTTTAGCGAAATTCTGCCTCTGATCAGCCACATCGCCTATCTCCGGGACTGCCGTCTGGTGGCCGCCGGACCTCGGGACGAGCTGCTCCTTTCGCCAGCACTGCGCCGTCTGCACGACTTTCATAGCAGCCTCCCGGCCCAGCTGCCGGAGCGGGATCGAAAATCGGCCGCGCCGGAACTGGCGGAGGACGAAACCTTGATCGAGATGCGGCAGGTCTCGGTGAGTTATGGCGGCCAGCCGGTGCTCAACCAGCTCGACTGGACAGTTCGACCCGGTCAGCACTGGCAGATCTCCGGACCCAACGGGGCCGGCAAATCGACCCTGCTGAGTCTGGTGGCCGGCGACCATCCTCAGGCCTACGCCAACGATATCCGTCTGTTTGGGAGGCAACGGGGTACAGGGGAGAGCGTCTGGCAGATCAAGCAGCAGATCGGTCTGTTGTCGACCGGCTTGCAGCAGGATTACCGGGTGGGAGTGACGGCGGAAATGGCGGTTATTTCCGGTTTTTTTGATTCCATCGGGGTCTATTGCCAGGCCAGTCGCCGGCAGCGTGAGATCGCCCGCCAGTGGTTGGAAATTCTGCACCTGCAGGACCGCCGCAGCGCCTCACTGCGCAGCCTTTCCTATGGCGAACAGCGGCTGGTGCTGCTGGCGCGGGCCATGGTCAAACAGCCCCGTTTGTTGATTCTGGACGAGCCCTGCCAGGGGCTGGACGAAATTAATCGGCAGATGGTCCTGAAGCTCATCGATCACCTCGCGGTGACCGGCCAGAGTCAGTTGCTGTACGTCACCCACCATCCGGAAGACCGGCTGGGCTGTATCACACACCATCTGCAGTTGCTGCCTTCTGCAGCGGGGGGCTACACCGCCCGCTGCACGCCTGTCCTTTGTCCTGAGGGTTTTTAGCGCTTTTGCCCCGGGAGGTTCAACGACGATAAGCTTGCAGAAGCCCTGTGACCTGCTGACGGTCGTCGTCACTGAAGGGGCCGACCGCCACCAGATGCAGATTGGCGGCGGTAAAGTGGGTACGGGCCACCTCCAGCATCTGCTCCGGTTTCAGCTGACGGCTTTCCTGGCGCTCGTCGTCCAGACTGCGCAGAAAACCGGTGGTCAGTCCCCAACCATAACGGCTGGCCAGCAGATCGGCGTGATCCCGGCTGAATTCCAGATCAAACAGATAGTTGGTCAGTACCCGAGCCAGCTCTCCCGCCCCCACCGGTTCACGGCTTAGTTCCTCAAAAATCAGCAGCAGTTCCTTTATCGCTGGCAACAGATTCTCCGGGGTCACGGCCAGATCGACGGCAAAGGCACCGCATTCTTCAAACAGGGAGAGATGGGCCTCGGCGTTGTAGGTCAAACCGAGGTTTTCCCGCAAGCGCTGCATCAGCCGGGTGGTGCCGCCGCCGGAGAGGATCCGCCGCAGCATGCGCAGGGCAGGAGTGGCGCTGTCGTGGCGACCGGGTACCCGAAAGGCCAGCTGCAGACTCAGTTGCGAGTCGGGTTCCTGCACCCAGCTGCTGGCCGGACCCGCAGCGGGCGGCAGGCTGTGGTCTGGAGCAGATTCCGGAGCGGCACCCTGCCAGTCGCCAAAGGCTTCTGTGGCTGCGGCGAGGGCGGTTTCCCGGCTTACCCTCCCGGCCAGGGCGATGACCGTATTCGCGGGCGTATAGTAGCGGCGATGATGCTGCTGCAGCGCGGCGTCATCGAAGCCGCTGATGGAATCAAGGGTGCCGATGGTCGGCTGGCTCAAGGGGTGGCCGGGCCAGAGCAGGCTGTGCATCAGTAAGTCAGGGCTGATGACCTGACCCTCCTGGTTGAGATCCTCCTGAGCTTCCTCGATCACGATATTTCGTTCGGTCTCGATGTCGGCCAGTAAGGGGCGGCGCAGCATGGAGGCCAGAAGCTGCAACCCGTCGTGGACGTGGTCCGGATGCAGGCGGCTGTGGTAGCAGGTGGTTTCAGCGTCGGTGGCGGCATTGATGTTACCGCCGATGGCCTCGAAGCGTCCTTCCAGGTCCTGGCTGGAGGGGTAGTCGGCGCTGCCGCGAAACAGCATGTGCTCGAGAAAGTGGGAAATACCGGCTACCTGCGGCTGTTCGTGACGGCTGCCGATGCCGAGGGAGCAGGACAGCTCGATGCTGTGCAGATGGGGCATTTCTACGGTTAACAGCCGCAGACCGTTGGGCAGGGTATCGAGAGAAAATTCGGACATCTAAAGTATGATTACCTTTCAGAAACTGGGGAAGCAGGACGGTTGTTGGCAAGCGCCGAAGACCACTAAAGCAGGCGGGCGGCTTCCTTGGCATGGTAGCTGATGATCAGATCGGCTCCGGCCCGTTTGATGCCGGTCAGCAATTCGAGCATCACCCGGTCGTGGTCGATCCAGCCATTGGCCGCTGCGGCCTTGAGCATGGCGTATTCACCGGAGACATTGTAGGCCGCCAGAGGCAGGTCGAAGCGGTCGCGCAACTCACGAATGATGTCGAGGTAGGCCATGGCCGGCTTGACCATCAAAAAGTCGGCACACTCCTGCACGTCGAGGGCGGCTTCCCGCAAAGCCTCGCGACGGTTGGCCGGATCCATCTGATAGCTGCGCCGGTCGCCGAACTGGGGGGTGGAATCGGCGGCCTCGCGAAAAGGGCCGTAAAAACCGCTGGCGTATTTGACGGCATAACTCATGATCGGGATCTGGCTGAACTCATTGGCATCAAGCAGTTGGCGGATGGCCGCGACCCGTCCGTCCATCATGTCGCTCGGCGCTACCATGTCGGCCCCGGCACGGGCGTGGGACAAAGCCTCGGCGGCGAGCAGCTGCAGGGTGGCGTCGTTTTCCACGTCGCCGTCCTTGATCACGCCGCAATGGCCGTGGTCGGTATATTCGCAGAGACAGANNGGTGATCACCGTCAACTCCGGCAGCTCGGCCTTCAGGGCGGTGATGGTTCGCTGGATGATGCCCTCATCGTTATAGGCATCGCTGCCCAGAGGGTCCTTTTTTTCAGGAAGGCCGAAAAGCATCACCGCCGGAATCCCAAGGGCGTGGACCTCCCGGGCTTCGGTCAGCAGATGTTCGATGGATTGCTGATAAATGCCGGGCATGGAGGGAATCTCTCGCCGGATATTCTGGCCGTGGATGCTGAACATGGGATAGATGAGGTCATCCACAGACAGGGTGGTTTCGCGAATCATGCGCCGCAGGTTGGGGCTGCGGCGCAGACGCCGGGCACGGTACTCGGGAAAAAACATGGTTAAACTCCTTGATCGCTGGCGAGCCGAAAGTGCTCGATCAGGGCAGCGACCAGAGCTTCGCAGGTCGCTTCCCCGGCTTCAATCTGCACCCTCAGGCCCTGTTTTCGGATGGCGGCGGCAGTCAGCGGTCCGATGGCGGCAATAACCCGCCTGTTTAAAAGGGCTTTTTCGCTGTCATCGAGCAGCGCCAGGCAGTGCTCGACGGTGGAGGCGGAGGTAAAGGTCACAGCGTCCAGTTGCCCGGTGGCCACCAATTCCCGTAATCGGGCGGCCCCTTCCACGGCCGGTTCGGTCCCGTAGGCGACGGGAGTTTCGACCAGGGCGCCGGCTTGCCGGAGTTCCCTGCCGAGCAGATCCCGGGCACAGGAGGAGCGGGGATAAAGAATCCGCTTACCGCTCAGGTCCTGTTGCCGTAACAGTTCGACAATCCCTTCAGCCTGATACTGGCGGGGCATCAGGTCGACGTTCAGGCCGTGTTTGGCGATGCTGGCCGCCGTTTTGGGGCCGACGGCCACAATCCGCAGGCCATGCAGGGCCCGACTGTCCAGACCGGCAACCTTAAGGCGTTCAAAAAAAGCGCTCACGCCGTTGGCCGAAGTCAGAATCAGGTAATCCGTATCGGCCAAGCGGCCAATGGCTGTGTCGAGCTCGACCCAGGAAGCCGGGGGTTCAATGGTCACGCTTGGCAGGCAGATGGCCTCGGCACCCGCCGACTGCAGCAGCCCGGCCAAAGATTGGGCCTGCTGCAGACTGCGGGTGACCAGCACTTTGCGGCCAAACAGAGGGCGGTTGTCAAACCAGCGCAGTTTTTTCCGCAACCCGACCACCTCGCCGACCACGATCACCGCCGGGGGTTTGAGACCGGCGCGAGCGACTTCGTGCACCACGTTATTCAGGGTCGCGGTGACCGTCTGCTGCTGGAAGGTGGTGCCCCAGCGAATCACCGCCACCGGGGTCTGGGGAGAGCGGCCGTTGGCCATCAGCTCGACGGCGATCAGGGCCAAGTTGGTCATGCCCATGTAGAAGACCAGGGTGCCGACCCCGGTGGCCAGCTTCGACCAGTCCAGGTTGGAGACCTTTTTCAGCGGATTTTCATGGCCGGTGATCAGGCCCAGACTGGTGGTGAAATCCCGGTGGGTGAGGGGAATGCCGGCATAGGCTGCGGCGGCAAAACCGGCGCTGATGCCCGGCACCACTTCAAAGGGCACGCCGGCGGCCTGCAATTCTTCAGCCTCTTCACCGCCCCGGCCAAAGACATAAGGATCGCCTCCCTTGAGGCGTGCGACAATAAGTCCCTGACCGGCCCGTTCCACCAGCAGGGCGTTGATTTGCTCCTGCGGGGTGTGGTGCTGGCCCCGCGTTTTTCCGACGTAGATGCGTTCGGCTTGGGGCGGGGCTTCAGCCAGCAGCGCCGGGTTGGCCAGATAGTCGTAGATCACCACCTCGGCCCGGCGCAGACAATCACGCCCTTTGACGGTGATCAGGCCGGGATCCCCGGGGCCTGCGCCGATGAGATAGACGATACCCTGTTTCAATGGTTTTTCCTCATGAATCAATAGCGTGTTAGGGGAATTTCGGCAGACTGGAACCGACAGCTCATTCAGGGACCGTCCTGATACAGTTCCCCCAGAATTCGATCGGCACCCCGGCGCAGCAGAATATCGGCCAGCGCTGTGCCCGCTTCCGTCGCCTCCGCTGCTGTAAAGCTCAAGCTGTCCTTGAGAACCTCGCTGCCATCGATGCGAGCCACCAGACCGGTGAGCAGCAGGCGTCCATCACAGAGTCGGGCATAGCCCGCCACCGGAACCTGACAGCCCCCCTCGAGGCGCGCCAGAAAAGCCCGCTCGGCGGTTACTTCTGTTGCCGTCTGCGGATGATGCAAGGGGGCGAGCAGGGCTTGAGTCCGGTCGTCGCCGATCCGGCATTCAAGGCCCAGAGCCCCCTGAGCAATGGCGGGCAGGCAATCTTCCGGATCCAGACAGAGACCGATGCGGTCCTGGTAGCCGAGACGTTCGAGACCGGCGGCGGCTAGAACAATAGCGTCCAGTTGCAGCTCCTCCATCTTGCGGAGTCGGGTGTCGACGTTGCCCCGCAGATCGCTGATCAGCAGATCGGGGCGTTGGTGCAGCAACTGGGCCCGTCGGCGCAGAGACGACGTTCCTATACGGGCTGCCGGCGGTAGCTCGCGGAGGTTTTTGGCCTCCCCGGCGAGAACCAGACAATCCCGGGGATCGGCCCGTTCGCTGATGCAGGAAATTTCCAGTCCTGCCGGCAACCGAGTCGGGACGTCTTTCATGGAATGTACCGCCAGATCGATGCGGCCATCGATCAGGGCGTCTTCGATTTCCTTGACGAACAGGCCTTTGCCTCCGATTTTAGCCAGAGGCGTATCGAGGATCCGGTCGCCGGTGGTCTGAATTTTGACCAGCTCCAGCAACAGGTCCGGCCAGAGGTTCTGGAGGCGGCTTCGGACCCATTCGGCCTGCCACAGGGCCAGACGGCTGGCGCGGGTTCCGATGCGCAAAGGGGGGTGATTCATCTTGGACCATCCTTGAAAAAGGTTTAACCGGAATCTTTATCCCGGGGTTCGTTGTCCAGGCCGAAAAGCATGCGCACGGCGTCAAGATAGTGTTCGCCGCTCATGTCGTGGTGACGTTGTTTGAGAACAGTCACCGGCCGGTGCAGGATTTTTTTGATCAGGGCACTGGTGCAGGCTTCGATGGCCTGTTTTTCCGCCGCTCCGAGGTTGGGCAACTGGGCAAAGGTTTTGTCCAGTTCCCGCAGTCGCACCGTTTCGAACTGTTGCCGCAGGTCCCGGATCGTCGGAGTCAATTCCAGATTGCGCAGCCAGCGCAGGAACTGGCCGACTTCCTGTTCGATAATGGTCTCAGCTTTGTCCGCCGCCTTGCGTCGCTCTTTGAGATTGGTCTCAATGACTTTCTGCAGATCATCGATGTCATAAAGATAGGCATTCGGCACCTGATTTACGGCCGGGTCAATATTGCGCGGAACGGCGATGTCGATAAAGAACATCGGNNACAGATAGTCCGGGAAGTCGCTGAAAGGGATGGCCCGACCGCCGAACTGTCTGGCCAGATGCAGAGCCCGTTCAAAGGTACGGTTGGTGACCAGCAGGCCCGCCGTCTGCTGATTGACCAGGTGGCGAGCGGCCAGTTCACACATTTCCCCGGCACCGATGATCATCACCGAACGGTTCTGCAGGGAGCCGAATATTTTACGGGCCAGTTCCACCGCCGAGTAACTGATGGATACCGCCTGGCAGGCGATGGCTGTTTCGCTGCGCACCCGTTTGGCGACGGAAAAAGTCTTGTGCAGCAGCCGGGTGAGAATCGGGCCAACGCTCTGGCACTCTTCAGCCATGGAGAAAGCGTTCTTGATCTGGCCAAGTATCTGCGGTTCGCCGATAACCATGGAGTCAAGACTGGCGGCGACCCGAAACAGATGGTCGACAGCCTTATCGCCATGAAATTCGTAGAGATGAGAGCTCAGGATCTCTGGCGGCACGCGGTGAAATTCGGCCAAAAAGGATTTGAGGCGGTTGGCGGTGGCTGTTCCATCATGACTGCAGGCATAAAGTTCCACCCGGTTGCAGGTCGATAGCAGTAGGCCCTCGAAAACTTCCGGAGCTGCAAGCAGCTGGCGTAAGGCTTCTGCCTGGCGCTCCGGGGCAAAGGCGATTTGCTCGCGAATAGACACGGGTGCCGATTTATGGTTCAAGCCGATAACAACGATGTGCATAAAAACCGTATCGCTTCAACCGCCGCCCAGGGATTCATAGCTGTGCAGAGTCGATAGCAGCAGGTTGACCCCGAGGAAGGCGAAGAGCAAACAGAGAAAGCCGATAATGGCCAGCAGGGCCGCACGTCGCCCCCGCCAGCCAATGGCCAGGCGGCCGTGCAGCAGAGCGGCGTAGATGAACCAACTGATTAAGGCCCAGGTTTCTTTGGGATTCCAGCGCCAAAAACTGCCCCAGGCCGAATGGGCCCAGAGGGCTCCGCTGATGATGCCCAGGGTCATGAGGGGGAACCCCCAGGTCAGGCAGCGGAAATTCAGGGTGTCCAGGGTATCCAGAGACGGTAGACGAAAGAAAAGCAAAGGCAGACGCTTGTTTTTTAACATGCGTTCCTGCAACAGATACATCAGCCCGGCGATGAAAGCCATGGCAAAAAACGCATTGCCGAGGAAAGCCAGCCCGACATGGACCGGGAACCACCAGGAGTCGAGCAGCGGCGCGATCTGGCCGGCGCGTCGGGGCAGGGCGCTTCCGACGACCATAAACAACAGGGTCAGTGGCGATACAAAGGCCCCCAATACCGTCAACCCATAACGCAGATCAAGCAGGAGAAAAACCCCGGAGATACACCAGGCAAAAAAAGACAGCGATTCGTGCAGGGTGGTGACCGGTGTGGAACCGATTTCGATAAAGTCCAGGGCCAGAGATACGCAATGCAGGCAAAAACCACTGCGCATCAGCCAGCGTCCGGTTTTTCCCGCCCAGAGTCTGCCGCTGGCGATATGCAACAGGTAGCCACTGGCTGCAGCCAGATACACCAGCAAAGTACCATGAAACAGTAGATTGTTCATCATCTTCACCACGTCCCGGTGGGGAGTTCGATAGCCAATTCCTTCAGGGAGTAACCTTCGCCCAGGGTCTGTTCCAGTATCTGATCAATGCTATCGGCCTGGCGGTTGGCGACCATTTCGACCAGTCCGTTCTTGAGCAGGCTGTCGACCTGTTGCTGAGTATATGGGCTCCGGTCGGGTTCCGCCAGGTGTTTATTTCGCGCTGCGGCCAGGATTTGTACCACTGTTGCCCAGTAGCCGGGGAGCCAGTGTCCTAGCTGCTCTTTAAGCAGACGGGACAGGGCCGGGCTGCCACCGGCGGTGGACACAGTCACGGTCAGATCGCCCCGGCGCAGGACCGCCGGCAGGGTAAAATCACCGGCTTCGGGTTCACCGGGCAAACTGACCAGGGCTCCCCGGCGCCGGGCTTCAGCAGCAATGGTTCGGTTGAGATCGTGGTCGTCGGTGGCGGCAAAGACCAGCCAGGCGCCTTGCAGATCCTCGGCCCGGTACCCGCGGCTGACGATTTCGATTCGGCTGCTCCACTCCGATGCTGGTGGTTGAAGATCGATAAGGCGCACCCGGGCTCCGGCCGTCAGCAGGCCTGCTATCTTACGCCGGCCAACGGGACCGCCGCCGACCACCACGCACAGGCGATCGGTCAGATTTAGAAGCNNGCATAGTCTAAAGATCCCGGACACAAAGGATAAGAGGGCTCCAGATGCCCGGCAACTGGTCCCTGCGCCGGTTGCACCGTCGACTGTTTGGTTCGGCAAGACCGGCAGCTTTTGTTTGACTTCTTAGATGCCGAACAGTGATTTTTCCACAAGTTCGCCCAGCAGGTGTGCGAAAAAAATCGTCGCCTCCACCGTACGCGGCGGCGAGTCGGTCGCAATGCGGAACAGGAAATCCGGTTGTTCGCCGGCGAATTCCCCCTTGCAGTGGGTGGCCGCAGTGGTGCACCCGAGCTGGGCAGCCTCGGCCAGGCCTTCAAGAAGGGTATCGTTGCGGTTCTGGTCGCAGAGGGCCAGGACGATATCCTGCGGCCCGGCAGTGACCCGCAGTTGACGGGAAAAAAATTGATTGTCCTGACCGTCCCGGGCCAGAGAAGAGGCGAAGGTGGAGTTCTGGCTCAGGGACAAAGCCGGCAGGGGCGGGCGCTCCAGGGACAGCCGGTGCAGAAACAGGTTGGCCATCAGGTCCGCCACGGCACCCAGAGGGCCGCTGCCTATGATCAGCAGGCGTCCTCCCTGGTTGAAAGTGGCGACGACTCGTTCGGCAAAGCTGACGAGATCCCCGGCCTGCATGAGAAAGGTCTCTTCCAGAATCCGGGTATGTTCCCTCAGGGATAAAGCGACGCGTTCCTGCAACATAGTTGGCAACCTCGTGGAAAAATGTGTGAAAAGGATAGGGACCGGCAGGCCCTCTGTCAAGCTCTGGTTGCCGTGCGGTAACGAATAAGCGCTTGCATTTTGCTCATGGTATTCTATGATAACGAACTGAAACCCTCTAGCGCATAAATAAAGTCTCGTATGTGAAAAGGAGAGAGAATCATGGCCGGTGATAAAGTCGTTCAGCTTACTGATGCTGATTTTGAAACGGAAGTGCTCAAGGCCGAGCTGCCCGTTCTGGTAGATTTCTGGGCTTCCTGGTGTGCTCCCTGTAAAGCCATTGCCCCCCTGGTTGAGGAACTGGCCGAAACCTTTGACGGTCAGGTCAAGGTCTGTAAGGTCAATGTCGATGAAAACCCCGCGACCCCCGGGCAGTACGGGGTGCGCGGCATCCCGACCTTGATCCTGTTCAAAGGCGGCGAGGTGGTCGAACAGGTGGTTGGCGCAGTGCCCAAGAGCCAACTGGAAGCTCTGCTGAAAGGCGTCCTGTAGGCGTATTTAAACCTGCGAACAGGGACGCTGTTTAGCAAAACGTCATCAAAAAGAGGGCCTGTCCATAGGGACAGGCCCTCTTTTTAATGATCTCGCTGTGCGCGATGACCTCTGGAGTTCAGTCCGCGATCGGCTTGGCGTCTCGCAACATTCGAAAAATTTCCCGAAAGGCTCGCTTGTCCGCTGAATTCTGCACCGATTCTGCCAGGCGGCGGATTTTGCCCGTATCGATGCCCGTCAGAGTGGCCTCAATTTCCGCCAGGGTTTCGCTGCTGCGCCCCGGATCACAGAGTCCATCCCGCAGCTCTTCCAGATGATGAAAGGCTTCGGTGTTCTGCTGCTGACCTCGTTCAAGATCGGCGATAAAGCTCTCGGCCTGCTGACGCTCCTCGTCGTTTTCCCGCAGCATGCCGGCCAGGTGCTTGAGCTGCCGTTTGCGGGCACCGTGGGCTTTGATGGTTCGGGCCAGGGTCAACTCCCGGGAAAGGTCGCCTTGTAACGGCAGACGTCGATAATCGGCCTCTGCTAAATTCAGCAGCGTAGCGGCCAGTTCCTCCACCGCCTTGGCGGCCCGTTTCTTGGCGCTGCGGCTCTCCGCTGGTTGGTTGTTGCCATCGTTGTTCATCAAAACACCTTATTACTATCGAGGAGAAAGGTGACCGGACCATCATTGGTCAGGCTCACTTGCATCATGGCCTGAAAACGCCCGGTGGCCACTTTCAGACCGCGTTGGCGAAGCAGGTCGACGTAGTGCAGATAGAGGCGATTGGCTTCGTCGGGCGGGGCGGCCCGGGAAAATCCAGGTCGGCGGCCTTTGCGACAATCGGCGGCCAGGGTGAACTGAGAAACTACCAGCACCTCGCCGCTGATATCTTCCAGCGACAGATTCATCTTGCCTGCGGCATCCTCAAACAGGCGTAACTCGGCGGTTTTTCTGGCCAGCAATTCAGCATCTCCATCCTCGTCTGCCTGTTCGACGCCCAGCAGCACCAACAGACCCTGACCGATGACTCCGGTGGTCTCGTCGCCAATCTCTACCCGTGCCTGGGAAACCCGTTGCAGCACAGCTCTCATGGGGATTTTTCTGCCATCTGACGCAGCAAGCTCAGGCTGGCCCGGTGATGACAGTTGTTTTCGCCGGGGGCGGTTTCCAGCAGTTTCGGCACGGCCGCAAAACGCGGGTCGTTCATAATGGCGGTAAAGACCTCCAGAGCCACGGCCCCTTGTCCGATCAGGGCATGGCGATCTACCCGCGAGCCCCGTTCCTTGAGAGAATCGTTGAGATGGAAGGCGGCGATCTGCTCGGTGCCGAGCCGCCGCTCAAATTCGTCCATGGTCTTTTCGAAACCCTCCCTTGAAGTCAGGTCGTAGCCTGCCGCCAGGGCATGGCAGGTGTCAAAACAGATGCCGAACCGTCCTTCGGGAACCCGTTCCATGATCTCGGCCAGCTGTTCAAAGCGGTACCCCAGATAGCTGCCTTGGCCGGCGGTATTTTCCAGCAATATCCTGACCTGATGAGGCGCTGCGGCAAAGATGCTGCGCAGGGCTTCGGCGATCCGCTGCAAGCCGGTCTCTTCGCCGGCCCCCAGATGAGCGCCGGGGTGCATGACCAGATCGGGAATGCCGAGGACGGCGCAGCGGTCCATTTCATCGACGAAGGCCTCCAGCGAGCGGCTGCGCTTGTCCCCCTCGGGGGCCGCCAGGTTAATGAGATAGCTGTCGTGGGCGGTCACCGAGAGCACGGCGCTGTCCTGCCAGGCGTTGGTGAAGGCTGTAATCTCTTCAGCCGGCAGGGGTTTGGAACGCCATTGACTCGCATTCTTGGTAAAGATCTGCATGGCGTTGCAGTCCAACTCCACCGCCCGGTCGAAGGCCTGACTGACACCGCCGGCGATGGATAGATGGGCTCCGAGCAGGGGTGCCAGGGGGGCCTTGCCCCGCACTCAGGCACCGCCCCAGAAGGCCATGGCTTCGGGCATCTGGGCCGCGTGCTCGATCTGCACGTCGACGTAATCGGCGGCGGGCTGCGAACCGACCAGAATCGTGCCCATGCCGAGTTGTTTGGCGGTCAACAGGTTTTCCACGGTATCCTCGACCATGATGCACTCGTCGGCTTCGGCACCCAGATGGGCGAGAACTGCCCGATAGGGATCGGGGTAGGGCTTGGGCCGATAGCCGGCGACGCGAATGTCGTAGATCTCTTCAAACAGGTCCCGCAATCCCAGCGCCTGCAGGACCCGTTCGCTATGGCAGATGGAGCTGTTGGTGAACACCGCCCGCCGCTGGGGCAGGGCCAGCAGGGCCCGGCGTAACTCCAGGTCGGGAGCGATACGGCTGAGCACGTCGATATCGTGCACATAGCGCAGGTAGTCTTCCGGGTCGACCTGGTGGTGACGCATCAGCCCCTGCATGGTCACGCCATACCGTTGCCAGTAGCTGCGTCGCAATTCATCGACCTGGCCCAAGGGGATCCCGACCACTTCGTGCATGTAACCGTTGATCCGTTTATCGATCAGGGCGAATAGCTCCCGATCCGGAGGATAGAGGGTGTTGTCGAGGTCGAACAGAATACACTTCATGCAAGTCCTTCCGTGCGGGGTTCCGCAAGTCCCAGTGTGTTGCGGATCGCGGTGGCGGCGCGGCGGTAATCCGTTGCCGCCAACAGCACTTCCCGGTGCGGTTCGCTCCAGATCGGTCGCGGCCAGAGGGGGTCGTCGCTGTGGCGGGGCACCAGATGCCAGTGCATATGCGGCACCATGTTGCCCAGCAGTTCATAGTTGATCTTGGTCGGCTGGTAAAGCTCGAAAAGGGCTGCGGCGGTTCGGCTGAGTTCCTCCATCACCCCCTGCCGCACTGGCTGCGGTAGATGAAACAGTTCGGTGTGATGCTGCTTGGTGAAGAGCAGGCAATAACCGGGAAAAAACTGATCGCGGTTGAGGCTCAGATAGCAGTGTTCCAGTTCGGCAACACGCAGCTCCGGTTGCTCCGTCCAGCGGTGGCACATGGGGCAGTTCATTGGGGATTAAAGGTCCCTTCAAAGACCTGGACGGCCGGGCCGGTCATGAAGACGCTGCCTTCCTTGGTCCATTCCAGCTCCAAATCGCCACCCAGCAGGTGGTTGAGGATGGTCCGGTCGGTATGTCCGGTGAGCACGCCCGCCACGGCCACCGCCGAAGCGCCGGTGCCGCAGGCCAGGGTTTCGCCGGCGCCTCGCTCCCAGGTGCGTTGCTTGACTTCGCCGGCGGACACAATCTCGACAAATTCAACGTTGGTGCGATTGGGGAACAGGGGATGGTTCTCAATGACCGGACCGTATTTTTCCAGGGGGAATTCGTCGACGTTATCGACATAGATGATGCAGTGAGGGTTGCCCATGGAGACACAGGTGATATGGAAGGTGCGATCCAGGATTTTCAGTTCCTGATTGATGACCTGTTCCTCGGCCTGGCCGGTCATGGGGATCTGGCTCCGGGTCAGGCGAGGTTGCCCCATGTTGACCCGAACCCGATTCACTTTGCCGGATGTGTTGGTGAAAAGCTGCAGGGTCAGGATGCCGGCCCCGGTCTCGGCGGTGATCTCCTGTTTGTTTACCAGACCATGGTCGTAGGCATATTTGGCCACACAGCGAATTCCGTTGCCGCACATCTCCGACTCGCTGCCATCGGAATTGAACATGCGCATGCAGACATCCGCTTGTTCCGAAGGTAAAATTAGGATCAGGCCGTCCGAGCCGATGCCGCGGTGGCGATCGCTCATTGCCCGGGCAAGTTCCGGGATATCGACGCCATCGAGATGCTCCTGAAAGCAGTTGATATAGACATAGTCGTTGCCGAGGCCATGCATTTTGGTGAAGGCAATCATGGACGCCCATTCTCCACCAGACGGAGCCCGAAGTCGATCATCTCGTAGATATTAAGTCCGTCAACTCTGAGGAAGCCGTCCGCCTTGAGCATTGGCGTCGGCCCGTCCCGGCGTTCAGTGATGCAGGCTTCGACTTCGACCCGTTTGTTGGGCGGAATGACCTGCCCGCGATAGCACCACGTATGCTCCGCCCCCAACGTGATCGGCTCGAATCGGTGCGTATCGCGAAATTCCTCGCCCCAGCGGTCGAGGGCGTACACCTTGAGCAATTGCAGGAACGATTCGAGCCCCAGCGAACCGGGCCAGACCGGATCCTGGTAGAAGTGTGCCTTAAAGAACCACGCGTCGGGATCGACATCGACGCTGCCGCGGATGAAGCCGAGGCCGTGCGGCCCGCCGTCCCGCGAGAGCATGTCGATCCGATCGACCATGCGGAACGCGCGGCCGGGCAGCGCAAGCGGAGGCCCCGGCGTGCGAGTGGGATCGTCCGGCGTCATCGGCAGCACGTCTTCCAATTCGAGAACTCGTGCGGCATCGCGTTCGATCGCCGTCGGATGGTAGAGCCGCTCCTTCGCGTCGCGGATGCCGACCTGCTGGGCCAGCGCGGCGGCGGAGAAGAAGCCGAACTCGGTGCGGCCTTCGTAAACCATCCGCCCGCGCCGCAGAATCTGCATGTCGAATTTCTCGATAATCATGCCGCCCGCGTGCGAGACGCTTGTCATCCGCGAGCGCATCGTCAACGTACCCGCGTCGGGGAATATCTCTTCGTGCAGCGTTGCCGTGCCTCCGAGATTGCGGAATGAAAGATCGGTTTTGCTTGAGAGCGCCGAGCCCGCGTACGCCGCCAGCCAGCCGCAGGGCTGCAACGCCGCCTCGAGGATGACCGCGAACGGCATCGACGACTGACGGTTCGCACCGAAGTACCACGCATCCGGCGGCACGTCGTATTCCGCCTCGATCCAGCCGCCGGGCTCGAGCTTCCACTGCTCGGGCTCAACGTGCACAACCCGATCCATGAATTGGAACGGCGGCCCCGGCAGCCGCGCGATGCGACGTTCCGAATCAAACACGCGATAGGGCTCACCGAACGCTTCGGACGGCTTGCCGACGGCGAACGCAAGAATTCTGTCGTAGTCGAAGATGGGCTGACGCGGCGAATCCTCAGTCTTCTCGGGTGCGGCGGCCGGCGTTGGTTTCACGCCGCCCTTCGCCGCCCAGATCGCCTCAAACCGCTCGCGTGTCATGCCGGTCAGTTGCAGCGACATGTCGCCGACGTGCACCACACGGCGATCGTCGGCATACATCAGCGCGTCGGCGATCACATACGGCTCGGGGCGATAGCCGATTTCCTTGATCTCGATGTGGTAGACGGCCTTCTTCGTCGCCGTAGTGACAGGTCCGCGACACTTGAGCGACCCCTCCACGCCCGGCACCGGCTCATAGGCGACTTCGTCCTGCTCGCAAACCCACCCCATCCGCAGCAGGAAGAACCGCATCGCATGCAGGCAGCACTCGTACATCAACGTGCCCGGCATGACCATGTCGTCGACGAAGTGGCAGGTGAGGAACCAGTCGTCGGGGTGGATGTCGGCTTCGGCTCGAATCACACCCAGCCCGAAGCGACCGCCGTTCGGATCGAACTCGACAACGCGATCGATCAGTTTCATCCGACCGTCCGGTAGACGGACCGGATTCACCAGCGGCAGCCCCGCGAACAACTCGCCGAAGCAACCTGGCAGATCGCCCGCACGCAGCGCCGCCAAGGCGGCCTCGTCGTAGCTCCCTTGTTGCATAGGCACCAACGGCTTAAAGTCGGGCGTGCGTTTGCCCGGCTGCGGTTTGGTGTCGTCAGCCGTGAGAATGATGCCGCCGGAGTTCCTGATCTCCTCGTCGGTGAAGAAGCCCGCACAACCGTTGCGCATTGTGAGGAACAACTCACCGTCGAGCGTGCCGTCGAACTCGAAGAAGAAGAGATAGACGCCGCCCTGTCGGACGAACTTCTCGATGCGAATGTCATAGCGTATGACGTCACCCTCGCGCGGCAGGCCGCGATGGAACGTGACTGTCGCGTCGAGCAGTCGATACGCCCGCTTGCCCTTCACGGCGAGATCGATGCCGAGATAGCCCGAGAGAAAGAGGTCGGCCTGCCCCGCCTCGACGCTGATGCAGGTCGGGCAGCGACCGCCGTCGAGGTACCAGATGCCGGGCGTCACATCGTGTTCCGTCATGACGCGGCCCGATGTCAGCGAGCCCTTCTCGCCTTCGATCAGCATGATGCGATCGACAAGCATGAGCGGCTCGTCGGGCAACCGCACGCGCACCGTGTACGTATCGACCTCGGCGAATTCCGGCCCGAGCACCCTGGCTGCCGAGCCGATTGCGAACTCCATGCACATCTCGCGCGGCAGCAGCGGCGCGGGGCGATCGGCTTGTTGTGGTGTGGCTCTCGGCGCTATTGTCCGAGGCGGCGCACTCGTCGGCATGGTCGGCGCCATTGTGCCAGGTGCGGGAGTCTCGCTCGGCTTCTTCGAATCACCCGACTCGCTTCGCAGGAGATCGGCCAGCTCCGCAGCGTCGCCGCCCTCGCCTCGCAACGCTGCAGTGAGTAGTGCGTTTTGAATCCTGATCGCGCTGCCCATTCCCTCCATCGCCGACCGCGAGAATTCGAGGTACTCATTGTGCGCGGCCGCGCGAGCCGCCGCGGCCTGCGTCATTCTCACGGCGAGTTCCGAGGGCGTTTCTGATGACACACCGATGCCGGCCGTCAACTCCGCATCGCTCTGCTTTGCATCGACAGTCTTTTGCGCCGGCGCGACAGCGTCGTCGTATCGGCTTCCCGCTCGGGCCATCGCACCCAGCACTTCGTCGGGAATGCCCGCGGCGGAATCACGCTCGCAGGTGCCCGCCTTGCCCGCCGCCGAGTCAATCCCCGTCGAGTCGGCTGTGCTCGATGCGGGCTTCGGCATCGGCGGCTCGCCGGGCGCGAATCCCAGCGGCACGCGGATCGACTTCGCAATCGGAACTTCGGCGGGCGGCTCGTCAAACGAAGGTAAATCGTCGTACAGCCGCTCCAACGCGATCGGCACGCGCTCGGCA
>NPIF01001044.1_pt2 | contig 24452 bp, 25 predicted proteins | sample 8637461 | NCBI WGS metagenome assembly NPIF01 (sample SAMN07420641, study PRJNA396082) | bioreactor metagenome | isolation source: sample BR12 brine-fed electro-methanogenic bioreactor BR | place: Japan: Kochi | collected 2016-12-09
TAACCGACGACGATATCGATAATCTCTTCCGCTGACAGGGTCTGGCATGTCCTTCATCAATTACGCTTCCCGCGAAATCAATTGCAAAATCGTCTATTACGGACCGGGGCTGTGTGGTAAAACCACCAATCTGCAAACCATTTATGGCCGTACTGCACCCGACGCCCGGGGTAAGATGATTTCGCTGGCAACCGAGACGGAACGCACCCTGTTCTTCGACTTTCTGCCCTTGGCTCTGGGAGATATCCGCGGGTTCAAAACTCGATTTCATCTGTACACCGTCCCGGGACAGGTCTTCTATGACGCTTCACGCAAATTGATTCTCAAAGGAGTCGATGGTGTGGTGTTTGTCGCTGATTGCCAGGAAGAGCGGCTTGACGCTAACATTGAGAGCATGGAAAATCTGAAAGACAATCTAGAAGAACATGGCTATGAGCTGGAAAAATTGCCCTTTGTGGTTCAATATAACAAGGTAGACCTGCCTAATCTTTCGCCCATTGAAGAACTTCAGGGTTTTCTCAATCCCAACTCGGTGCCCGAGTTTAAAGCCTGTGCCTTAACCGGTGAGGGTGTTTTTGAGACCCTCAAGGCGGTGGCTAAACAGATTTTGATCGAGTTAAAAAAAGGCTCCGGTTAACACCCGACCAGGGTTCTATGTTCATAAGAAAAAGGCCGTTCCGATCCCGGAGCGGCCTTTTTCATTATTCAATGGTCTGTATTTAATAGCCAGGGGGCTACCAGCTCCGCCGGGGGCCGGTATCGATATGCACAAAATTCGATCGCGGATAATAGCCTACCCCGCCAAAGCCAAGGTCAAGGGCTGCCCGACGCAGCTGAGACAGCTTGCGTCCCGGGAGACGAATATCGACAGCCTGCCCGGTCAAATGGAAGCTTTTTGTGGCCACCCCGTTTCCGGTCTGCTGTAATTTGCGGTTGGTTACCGGAGATCGATAGCCGGAAATAATATGGTAGGGTTCTTGATTGTCCAGCTTAACGTTGAGACGATAAAGCAGGTCCAATAGCTGGGGATCGACGGGCTTGACCGCGTCCGCACGGTGGTCGCGAAGCAGGAAGTTGATATCAGCCAGGGAGTCGGGGAGATAGTTCCCGTCATTCCAGTAGGTTACCGAGTTGAGACGTTCACCGGTATGGGTGTTGTAAAGAGAAATATTCCGCCGGCGACTGTCGGGGCCCTTTGTATGAGCGAAACTCGGTAGAGGCAGGGCCAGAAAGGCCGCGCAGGCCAGGCCCTTTTTGAGAAAATTGCGGCGGCCGAGATCCGGATTTTCACTGGGGTTTTCTTGAAACAGGTATGAGGACATGGGAGCATCTTTGTTTTGTGTGAGAAGGTCGATTGGCGATCACTCGCTAGATTTAAAGCAAGGCCTGTGCCAAAAGAATGTGTGGTCTTTGCGGCGCCGGCCTTTAGTCAGCGTACTTGAACCGGCGACATATTATAAAGGTATGGGAAGCCAGATGCAAACCTGGTGCTTCCGGCAAAATTCCCGACTTCTCCGGCCAAGTTTGCATCAACCGTCGTCATTGGTCAAGGTTTTGACGGAAGGGAGAAAAATCACGGTTGCGTAAGTGGGCTGGCCAACTAAGCATTTCTCAATAGCTATTTATGGTGGGGCTTCTTCAGGTGATTGACAAACCGGCTACTCGCCTCAGAACCGGTAGGGGATGAGGCGAACCGGATCTGTTCGCCTCACCCCTCCTCGATTTATAGAATTCCGGAAGTGCCGCTTCAAGGTAACCAGAGGGGAGTCTATTCGCCGAGATAGGTGTAGGAAACCAGTGCTTTGTCCAGCAGGGCCAGGAAATGGCTGGTTTCTTCAAAACTGATTTTACGGGAAGCGACGCCTTTTTCAAGGGTATCGCGGACGTGTTTCAGAATCTCCGGTCCCTTGTACTGCACATACTTGAGGCTCTCCCAGGTAGCGTCACCATTGATGACCGTGTCGATTTTGTAGTTGGTCTTGCGGTTGAAGGTGACATGAACCGCGTTGGTGTCCCCGAACAGGTTGTGCAGATCGCCGAGGATTTCCTGGTAGGCGCCAATCAAAAAGAACCCGATGTAATAGTCTTCCCCCGCTTCGATTTTGTGAATGGGAAGATAATCGGTGCGGCCCTGTTCGCCGACAAAACTGGTGATTTCTCCGTCAGAATCGCAGGTGATATCGGCGATGGAGGCCATGATCTCTGGTTTCTGGCTCAGACGTTGAATCGGCACGATGGGGAACAGCTGGTCAATGGCCCAGGAGTCGGGGAGGGACTGAAACAGGGAGAAATTGGCAAAATAGGTCTGCCGCAAAATTTTCTGAAAAGTCTGCAGCTCATCGGGTACCGTTTTCAGCCGTTCTACAATGCCGCTGATTCGAATGAAAATCTTGCTGCACAACCATTCAGCCAGAGCCCGGTCGTGAAGATTCAGGTAACCGAGGTTAAACAGGCTGACGGCCTCCTGGATCAGCTGAACGGTGTCGTGGTAGTCCACCCGCAATGAATGCCGATCGAGACTCTGATAGATATCGAGCAACTTTTTGACGGTAGGGGACAGTTTCTCGGCGTTTTCGATAATTTTATCGAAATCGGGCAGGGCGTTCTGGGTATTGGTGTTAAGGATGTTGGTGACCAGTACCGAGTAGTGGGCTACCGTGGCTCGTCCCGATTCGGAGATGATCTTCGGACAGACCACTCCGGCGTCGTCGCAGATGTTTTTTACCTGGTAGACGACATCGTTGGCGTACTCATCGATGTTGTAGTTGGCACTGGAAAAATCGCTCGATTTGGACCCGTCGTAGTCGACCCCCATACCTCCGCCGATATCGAGAAATTCAAGGTTGACCCCCATTTTGCGCATCTCGACGTAGATCCGGGTTCCTTCGATGAGGGCGTTTTTGATTTTATCGATTTTGGTGATCTGGCTGCCGATGTGGAAATGCAGCAACTTAACCGTGTCGAGCAGTTGGTGTTCCTTAAGAATTTCCACGGCGGCCAGCAGTTCGGATATTTTCAGGCCGAATTTGGCGTCGTCGCCGCCCGAGGTGGCCCATTTGCCGGTGCCCCGGGACGAAAGTTTAACCCGAATGCCCAGTTTCGGCACAATGCCGGCCTTCTGCGACAGGGCGATGATCTTTTCCAGTTCAAAGAGTTTTTCAACCACGATGGTGATGTCGTAGCCGATGCGGGTGGCGTACAGCACCATTTCGATGAAGTCGTTGTCCTTGTAACCGTTGCAGATGATCGGCAGGTTTTCTCCGGTGGCGAAGGAGATGGCGGCGACCAGCTCCGGTTTGGAACCGACCTCCAGACCCATATTGTGTTTTTTGCCGAACTGGGCGATGGCCTCGACGACCTGACGCNNACATTGACCTTGATTGGAAAGAAAGTCTGATAGCTTGCCGGATAATCGTATTCGGCGATGGCGTTTTTAAAGGCGCGATTAATGGCGGCAATTCGACCCTGCAACACATCCATAAAGCGCAGCAGGATCGGTGGCTGGATGTTTCGTTTGATCAGATCGTCTACCAGGGAACGAATGTCGATGGAATATTTGGAATTCGGCGAGGGATGGACGCACATGTTGCCCTTTTTGTTGATGGAGAAAAAGTCGTCCCCCCAGTTGGGCAAATTGTAAATTTTAGCAGAGTCCCTGATCGACCAGCGTTTCATAAGCGTCACCAGTTAAGTGAATGATGGGTAGTTCAGCAGGCCCGTAGGCTGCCGGTAAGCGAAGGGTCCATCCAGACCCTGGGGGCGTCAGGCCAGTCTGCTTTTGAAGTCCTGATAACCAAAACTGCGCAGAATCTCAAGCTTTCCCGTATCCGGTTCAAAGGTGCAGATATGGGGGTGCTGAATGCCGTTAAAAGTCGTCGTTTTGACCATGGTGTAATGGGCCATGTCGAGAAATGCCAGGCGGTCGCCGGGTATCAGTGGTTTTTCAAAGGACCAGTCGCCGATCAGATCGCCGGCCAGGCATGACGGCCCGCCGAGGCGATAGGTAAAGGCTTTTTCGCCGGCTGGAAAACCACGGTGAATATCGGGCCTGTAGGGCATCTCCAGGACGTCGGGCATGTGACAGGTGGCCGAAACGTCGAGGATCGCGGTGTCGAACTGATTATGTACCACATCCAGGACTTCGCTGACCAGCAGGCCGGTACCGATGGCGATGGCCTCGCCCGGTTCGAGATAGATCTGGACCCCGTATTTATCCTGAAAATAGCCGATCAAATCGATTAAGCCGTCGATATCGTAGCCCGGGCGGGTGATGTGGTGGCCACCGCCGAAATTAAGCCACTTCATGTGTGGCAGAAATTTGCCGAATTGCTCTTCGACGACCTTGGCGGTGCGTTCCAGCGGCTCGAACAGTTGCTCGCAGAGGGTATGAAAATGCAGCCCTTCAATACCCGCCAGGGAGCGTCCCTCAAACTCGGCCCGGCGAATGCCGAGGCGAGATCCCGGGGCACAGGGGTCATAGAGGGCGGTATGTCCCTCCGAATGTTCCGGGTTGATGCGCAAGCCGATGGAAACTTTGCCCTGCTGCTGTTGCCACAGAGGGCGGAACCTCTCCAATTGGTTAAAGCTGTTAAATACCAGGTGGTTGGAAATCTCCAGTAATTCAGCAATATCTTTTTCTTTGAAGGCGGCGGCGAAACTGTGCACTTCCCGCCCGAACTCTTCCCGTCCAAGACGCGCCTCCCAGGGGGAGCTGGCACAGACCCCGTGCAGGGTTTCACGAATCAGGGGAAAGACCTTCCACAGAGAAAAAGCTTTTAGGGCCAGCAGGATCTTTGCCCCGCTCCGCTGCTGGACCTGATCGAGAATTGCCAGGTTGTGACGCAGCCGCCCTAGGTCGATCACATAAGCCGGGGATGGAGCCTGCTCAATAATTTCAGGGATGTCGATACCGGTCACAATGGCCTCGTTGTATTTAATTCTCACCAGAAGACAGTATTTGAACTACCGCAGGGGTTTATCCCCGCACAATAACCCACTCGTAGCCCGCAGGTCAAAACAGCGGGCAAAAAAGCGCCCCCTCCGCCCGGCCCCCAAGCCCCAAGCCTGAAGCCTGAAGCCTGAAGCCTGAAGCCTGAAGCCTGAAGCCTGATTTTACAACTCCGGCCACTCTCCGCCGTCGATCACTTCCGTCTGCAAACCCATGGTCGCCAGGGTTTCCAGAAACGGTTTGGGGTCGAACTGTTCCATGTTGAAAACACCGGCGCCGCGCCATTTGCCGGTGAGCATCATTATGGCTCCGACTGCGGCAGGTACCCCGGTAGTGTAGCTGATGGCCTGGGAATTGACCTCTCTGTAGCAGGCTTCATGGTCGCAGATGTTGTAGATATACACCTGCTTGCGCTTGCCATCCTTGAGGCCCCGGGCGATGACGCCGATGCAGGTACGCCCCTTGGTCAGCGCCCCCAGGCTGCCGGGATCGGGGAGCACCGCCTTTAGAAACTGCAACGGAACGATTTTCTGCCCCTGATAATCGACTTCGTCGATCCGGGTCATGCCAATATTCTGCAGCACCTCCAGGTGTTTGAGGTAGTTGTCGGAAAAAGTCATCCAGAATTGAGCCTTTTTGATGCTCGGAATATGTTTGACCAGCGATTCCATCTCCTCGTGGTACATGCGGTAGATGTTCATCGGCCCGATCCCCTCGGGAAAATCAAAACTGTGCTTGGTGCTCAGCGCCGGGGATTCCACCCACTGACCGTTTTCCCAGTGGCGGCAGGGAGCGGTGACTTCACGGATATTGATCTCCGGGTTGAAGTTGGTCGCGAAAGGCTGACCGTGACTGCCCGCATTGGCATCGATGATATCGATTTCCTGAACCTCGTCAAGGTATTGTTGCGCCGCCAGCGCAGTATAGACGTTGGTTACGCCTGGATCGAACCCGCTTCCAAGCAGAGCCATCAGTCCCTTTTCCTTGAACCGGTCGTGGTAGGCCCACTGCCAGCTGTATTCAAACTTAGCGGTATCCAGGGGCTCGTAATTGGCCGTGTCCAGATAGTCGACTCCTGTCTCCAGACAGGCGTCCATAATGGTCAGGTCCTGGTAGGGCAGGGCCACGTTGAGCACCAGTTGTGGTTGTTCCTGCCGGATCAGAGCGACTAGCTCGGGGACATTGTCCGCATCGACCTGGGCCGTTTTAATGGGGAAATGGGGAATCTCCGCGGCGATGGCATCGCATTTGGACTGAGTGCGGGAAGCCAGGGTGATAGCGGAAAAGACCTCTTTGGCCTGCGCGCATTTGTGGACCACCACCCGGCCTACGCCACCTGCACCGATAATCAGCACTTTACTCATGGGTATACTCCTTCGTGAACGGTTGTAAAAAGATAATCCCTGCGGTGTTCCCCGAAAAATGTTGGCGGGTACCGAAGGCGCCAGCCGGCATTATTTCCCCTTGTAGTCGAAGGTGGGGGGAGTGACCACCCACAGGATTCTGGCCGGTCCGTTGCCGATATTGCGAACCGAATGACGCTGATCCGATGGGAAAAAAAAGCATTCATTTTTTTTGACCACATAGGCCTTGTCGTCCAGGGTCAGCTCGATACGGCCGCTGAGCAGGAATCCGAATTCTTCCCCTTCATGGAAGGACTGCTCATTCATGGCTTCCCCTCCTTGCAGAGTGACCAGGGCCGGATCCATAGTGCGATTCTGGGCACCGGGGAACAGCAGCTCGACCCGAATGCCATCGCCTTCGGTGGCCACCACCGTCGATTCCTTGCCAAAGACCACCTGGCTTTCCTGGGGGCCGGCGAAGAAATCGGAAATCGATACCCCGAACACATCAAGGATGTCTTTCAGGGTGCTGATGGCCGGTGAAGTCGCGTCGTTCTCCAGTTGGGAAATATAGCCTTTGGTCAGATCGGCACGGCTGGCCAGCTCTTCCTGGGTCAGGGAATCGGCCATGCGCAGTTTCCTCAGTTTTTGTCCGATCTTCACGGTTTGCTCCAGCCTGTTCGACACCTTGAGGCGCCGAATCAGGTTTACCAATGCTAAACTGTCTGTTTAGTAAATAGTGCCTCGCGGCTGCTGTATACTCTTCATGCGGCCAGCTGTCAACCAAAAAATCCCGTATAAAAATGTGCGCTTTGGCTCCGACAAGGCGGGTTTCCTTGACACTGGCCGGATATTTATATTTACTTGCTACAGCGTAAACTTCAAGCAACTGTTTTTTCAGCAGCTTTTCAGGAAAGGAACCACGGTCTATGATATCCATCAAAAAAATCGGCTTTATCGGCGGCGGCAACATGGGAGAGGCTCTCATCAAGGGACTCATTAAAGGGGCTTTCCCGGCTGCAGATATCCTGGTCGCCGAGCCAGTCGAAGGACGCCGCCATCAGTTGGTGGAGCGTTATGCCATTGATGCCCGGGCGGAGGTTGCGGAAGTCGTGGCGGCCTCTGAGATTCTGGTGTTGGCGATCAAACCTCAGATTGTTCCCGAGGTCATGCCGGAAATCGCTGCTGCTTTTAAGCCGTCGACCGTACTCGTTTCGATTGTCGCCGGCGTCACCAGCCCGGTTCTGGAGAATTATCTGAGCGGCACCCCACGGGTGATTCGGGTGATGCCCAATACCCCGGCCTTGGTCGGTGCCGGGGCCACGACAATCTGTCGGGGGCGTCACGCCAGCGATCAGGATCTGCTGACGGCTCGTCACCTCTTTGAAGCGGTGGGGATCGTGCGGGTGGTCAGCGAAGGCCAGATGGACGCGGTCACCGGCCTGTCCGGTTCCGGACCGGCCTACATCTATACGGTGATCGAGGCCATGGCGGCAGGTGGCGTACAGCAGGGGCTGACGATGGACGTGGCCCAGGCCCTGGCCGCCCAGACCGTGATTGGCGCCGCCAAAATGGTTCTGGAGAGCGGCGAACACCCTGCACAGTTACGGGACAAGGTCTGCTCTCCCGGCGGGACCACCATCGCGGCGGTGAAGGCTCTGGAAGAAAAAGGCCTGCGGGCCGCGCTCATGGAGGCTGTGGCCAAAGCGGCTCAGCGTTCCCGGGAGTTGGGCGGGAAATAGCAGTGGACGCTTTGTAAAGTAGGGCAGATTGGCGCCGCTTCTTGAAGAAGCGGCGCTTGCCCTGAGAAAAACTTTCTCCGTTTTATAGTCCGAAAATTTCCAGAGCCAGCAGAACCCCAAGGATGCATGCCGAAACCATCGCCACCATTTTAAGCGCATCGGTTTTGAACAGTTCCGGCAGGGTGATCTCGCCAAAAGACCCCATATGGAGAATATGGCGATCGAGCCAGGGGTAGATAACGGCATAGATGGCCGAGCCTGTCAGCAGGCCGAGGATGCCGCCGAAGAGCGCATCCATCGAACCCTGACCCACCGCGCCCGCAGCCGTACCCGGGCAATAGCCCAACAAAGCAAAGCCGACGCCGAAAATCAGGCTGCCCAAAACGGTTCCTCCGACCGAGCCCGCTTTGGGATGCAGACTGGCCATCTTGTAGTGTTTGAGAATATAAATGCCGATCATTCCGGTGACGATCGCGGAGAGGATGACCTTGGCAACGGTGAAATCCTCGAGAAATAGCTGTTTCATAATAATGTCGTATTTGCTTACCTGACCTTTCTGCAGGAAAAACCCGAAAAAAATTCCCATCACCAGGCCGAGAATCAATTGCAGGCGCCGATTCAGATGTAGTTTGTTGAACATGCTTGCCCCCTTCAGAAGATCAAGAAAGCGGTGATGATACCACCGGCGAAAATGCCGATGGCGGCGACCCAACTGCTCGCAACCAGCTGCATCGTGCCGCTAAGGGCATGACCGCTGGTGCAGCCATTGGCCCAGCGGGCTCCAATTCCCAGGATGACCCCTCCAATAAAGGCCGTAAACCAGCGCAGCAACCAGCCGTCGCCAAATTCAGCGACCCAGACCTCGGGCATGAAGCGGAAATAGAAATCGCCCGAGAGGGTTGCTGAAAGGGCTGCACCGAGGATCAAGCCGATCACCAGCATCCATTCCCAGTCTATCTTTGGTGTAAATCTCTGATAGTAAGGTCTGCTGCGCGCCTTTTCTCCCCGGAAGGCCGTTTCGATCATCCCGCTGCTGCGGGCAAAGGCCGTGGAAACCCCCAAAGGGTGGTCTGAGAGCAGGAAGGCGAACCAACTCAGGACACCGATACCGATCCCCGCAGCGTAGGGTGACCAGGCTTTCATGGTCAGAAAGCTCATCAGGCCGTTCTGGGCATTGAGGGTGTCATTCGCAGGCCCTGTCTGAGCCAGGGCCAGAGTGGCTGTAAGTCCACCCAGGCACAGCGCACCGGCCAAAAAGATCAGCAGGACTTTTCTTTTGTGGGGTTTGCGAAAGTTTTGGATGGGCATTGGCTGACTCCCTTGAGATCACTTAGAGGTGAGTTCGCATCCCAGCGCCTTGCAGGCGGCCATCGAGCCGAGACAGTCCTCTACCATTTCAAAGCCGTTGTTTTTCAGGATCGATGCGGCGATGATCGCCCGCCTCCCGCTGCCGCAGAAAGTCGTGATCGGGCGTTGGCGGGGAATTTTATCGAGCTCGTGTGGTAGATCGCCGAGAAAAATCGTGGTGGATCCCGGTAGAATCCCCTCGTCAATTTCGTCCGGCTTGCGAACGTCAAGCAGGGTAAAATCCTCCTTTTCATCCAGCCGTCTTTTCAACTCTCCGGCGTGGACCGCCGGTATCCGGTCATATTGGCGACCGCTCGTCTCCCACTCGTGCATCCCCTGGTCGAGCATGGCGATCACCCGGTCGTAACCGAGGCGCACCAGGTGTCGCGCCGCCATTTCCCAGTCGCTGCTGCGAGATAGGACCAGGCCGAGATCGCGGTCATGGGGGACGAACCATCCGGCGTAGGCCGGCAGCATACCCAGCGGAATGGCCAGACTGCCGGGAATATAGGCGCCGGCGAAGGCCTCCGGCGATCGAACATCGATGGCGAGCATGCCATTCTCCATTGCCTGGGCAAATTCGTCCGCATCGCACGGCTCGGGACGGGGCAGGTTGCCCAACAAAGCCGGACCGGCGAGATTGAATTCCTCCATTTTTTTAAAATAGGGGGGCAGGGTATGTTTTTCCGCCATCTTCATTTGGATAAATTCGTCCCGGCTAGCCACCTGCAGGGAGGGATTGTGCTTGCGTTCATACCCCACGGTAGAGAACTCTCGCGAAGCCATTCCCGAACCGCACACCGATCCGGCGCCATGCGCGGGATAGAGAAGGACATTGTCGCCGAGGGGCAGGAGCTTGTCGAAGAGACTGTCATAAAGCAGGCCGGCGACTTTTTCGGCCTGGTCGGGGAAAAAATCGGTGCGGCCGACGTCGCCGATAAACAGGGCATCGCCGCTAAAAACGGCCAGGGGCTCTTCGCTGAAATCCTCGTCACTGAGCACAAAAGACAGACTCTCGAAGGTATGTCCAGGGGTGGAGAGAACCTTGAGGGTGAGATTGCCGAAGCTGAACCGATCTCCCTCTTTGGCCGTTTCGCCATACTCAAAGGGCAGCTCGGCACCATGATAGATCGTGGCGCCGGTACGCTCCGCCAGCTCGCAGGAGCCGATCACGTAATCCTCATTTCGATGGGTTTCAAATATATGAGTGATGCGCGCCCCTTCGCGATAGGCGATCTCCAGATAGATTTCACAGTCGCGACGTGGGTCGATCACCGCCGCCCGCTCGCCATCGCCGAGGATGTAAGAGAGATGGGCCAAGCCTTCTGATTTGATTTTCTCCAAAAACATAGTGCTCCTCCGTCTATTTATTTTTCACGCTCAGAACGGCGCTCACGATAAAAGCCGAACGACTCGAAAAGGAGTTGCTTTGTATTTAGGAAGAATAGAGTAAATGGGAAGGACTTCAAGGACAGAGACACCAAACTTTTCTGGGAAGTCAGCCTGCTAAGCCCTCCAGACTTTCTGCTCAAAAGGAAAAGTACCCGCTTCATTAACGAGGAGACCTGTGACGCCTGGCATGAACCGACTCTGACAACAGACATGTGGGATCTCGTTGTGAAGGGGAAACACTAGCTGCCGGGGTGTGTCCTCAATTGCCCTTTGCAGATCGGAGGTGTTGGGGGTGAGTAAATTACTGGCTGAACAGCGGGGTCAAAGACAGGAATTTTTTCTTGACTGATCTAATGAGGTTCTGATAAATTGCCGGTCGCGGATGCGGACGCCGCCGACCGACGAATAGGGGGCGCCTACGGCACTGACCCCCAAGCGCCAAATTCTTATCATGTATTATTCGCTTTTCCGGAAACATCAGTTAAACACGACAGCAGCAGGACCCTAACGGGTTGCTCTTTGCCGACAACCTCCCCGGACAGGGGCCTCAATAGCTATTGTCCACCGTACCTCGGGGCTTTAATAAAACCCGCTCTCAATAGTATCTCCGCGATTTTACCGCTATTGTTCTTGGCATAACCAGCAGCAAATTCATTCGTGTCGGCATTTATTGCCGGCAAAACCTATATCTTTGGAGGAGAAACATAATGGCAGATCAGCTTTCGATCGTCGACAAGACCGCGAATCCAGCACCTCTGGGCCTCATGGGCTTCGGCATGACCACCGTCCTGCTGAACCTTCACAACGCCGGTATCTTCGGCCTCTGTTCCATGATTCTGGCTATGGGTATCTTTTACGGCGGCATCGCCCAGATCATTGCCGGCATCATGGAATGGAAAAAGGGCAATACTTTCGCCACCACCGCTTTTATCTCCTACGGCTCCTTCTGGTTGACCCTGGTAGCCCTGTGGATCCTGCCGGACATGGGCTTTGGCAAAGCCGCCGCGACCAATGACACCGCTCTGGCCGCCTATCTGTTCATGTGGGGCCTCTTCACCCTGGTGCTGTTCATCGGCACCCTCAAACTGAGTCGTGCCCTGCAGGTCGTTTTCGGTACCCTGGTCATCCTGTTCTTCCTGCTGGCTTACGAACACACCATCCCCGGCGACAACCCCTTGCGTCATACCATCGGCCAAATTGCCGGATATGAAGGTATTTTCTGTGGGCTTAGCGCCATCTATACCGGCTTGGCCCAGGTTATTAACGAAGTTTACGGCAAGAAACTGTGTCCTCTGTAAGCTTCGTGCTTCAACGATAGATAAAAAGGCCGCTCCCTCAGGAGCGGCCTTTTTCGAATTTGCCCCTGAAAATCAGATACTCAGATAGATGTCAGCGGCGATCGCTGCTGCGGAGAGGACAAAAATGATCAAGTAGTTGAGTCCTTCCTTGCTGTGATCAATGGACGAGAGGATGTAACCGATCGCTTTTTGGTCTTCGGCATCCAGGCGATTGAATTTTACTTTGGAAATTAGATCCATGCTGCGAATAGCCCGTTTCCGTTTGCAGGTGATGCGATAACGGTGCAGAAAAAAGCCGCAATAACCCAAAACCCCGGCGTACCAGATGGGGCGGAAAAGCGGGGGGTAGAGGGCGTTGGCGATGAGCAGCACCCGGAAGCAGATGGAAGAAAAAAGGCCAAGCAGGAAAATAGCGTTGATGACCGAAGCCGGCAGTTCCTTGGGAGCATTCATAGGGATCGTTTGTTTTAGAAGAAAGTGTTTATGTGCTGGAGTCAGAAAAAAGGCCTCAAAGGCCGCTTAAGATGGCGTGAAACGCTGGCGCAAGAGATTGCCCAGTTGCTGGCGGAGAGCATCGCGGGTAGCGCGGAAGGCGGCTTTACGCTGCTCTTCGCTGCCCAGGGTCTGGTTCGGGTCGATAAATCCTAAAGTCTGTCTCTTGACTCCACCGAAATAGGCGGGGGATTTTTCGATCCCCGTCTCGTCCAAGGCAATGACCAGGTCAAAGCACTCCTGCTCATAACGGCTAAGCGGAGCAGGGGAAAAACCGTTGGGTTCGATACCGATTTCAGCCAGTACGGCGGCGGTCAGTGGGTGGATGCTTTTAGGCGTGAGGCAGGCATGCCAGGCCTGTAGTCGGTCAGCGAAATCGTGGTTCATCAAACTTGCGGCCATGGGGCCGAGGCAGGAGCCCTCGCTGCAGATAAACAGAACCCGCAATTTTCCGGCCAAAGAGCCGCTTTTTTTGTGCCGGGGCTGGTTGATGCTTTCGTAAAGCGCGATCTGTTCCGCCTGGGAAAGTTTACGGGCACAAGGTTTCGATGGGCGCAGGCACAGGGAACAACGGGTGTCGGAGCACCATTGGCATTTCTGACAGTCGTCGCAGGGGTGTTTCTTGAGCATGGTCGTCTCCTGCGGGCATTGTAGGCAGGCCTCGATCCTTATGCAAGCGGTTTCAGGTGGCCGGGAGTCCGGCGACCGAACCCAGAGGAGATAGCTCTGGTTTACCAGGGATTGTGAGCAGGAAACAGGCGCAGCAGGTCGTTACTTGTCTCGGCAATGTAATCGGCCACCAGGCCATCATCGTGGCCGTATCCAAAAGCGCAAAAGCAGGTTTGAACCCCGGCCGCCCGTCCGGCGCGCAGATCGGTATGATGGTCTCCGATCATGACCGCCTTTTCCGGCGGGCATTCCAGTTCTGTCAAGGCATCGAGCACAGGTTGAGGATCGGGTTTCTTGGCCCGTTTGCCGTCACCTGCAATGATCACGGAAAAAAAAGGGTCGAGACCGAGTTCGCAGAGGATCGCCAGGCTGAGATCGTAGGGTTTATTAGTGACCACCGCCATTTTTTTGCCCTGGTGCTGCATGAGAAAGGTGTCGATACCGGGATAGATCCGGGTATTGTCCAACAGATGTGACCGGTAATGGCTCAGAAACCGCTGGACCTGCTGGGCCGAAAAGGCCGTTTCCGGCAGAGCGCGGCGCACCAGCAGTGTGGCTCCATCGCCAACCAGTTCGGCTACCGTCGCCGGAGCCAGGGGGGGCAGAGCGAATTCGCCTCGCAACAAGTTGACGGCGGTGCTCAAATCGGGCAGGGAATCGATCAGAGTTCCGTCAAGATCAAACAGAAACGTGTCCGGTTGCATGAGATGCTCCTTTCAAGAGGCTGTTGGACTATCCGGGCCGAATTTGCAGCCGGCGCAGGGAGTGGCCGATAACCTCCCAGGATAAAGATTTATTTCAGATCACTCTCTCGATTGGGTTCCATGGGTTGTTGCTGCGAAATTCTTTGACCTTTGGCCAGGTCGGCCAGCAGACTGCCGTCGATGGAACGCAGGTGCAGATCCCGTTGCGGAAAAGGAATTTCCACGTTGGCCTTGCGGAATTCTGCATCGATGGCCTGCAGCAGATCACTTCTGGTAACTAGCCGGGCATTGGCATTAGCTACCCAGGCCCGCAATTCAAAATCAAGAGAACTGTCCCCGAAGCCCACAAAAATGACCGAAGGAACCGGGTCATCAAGGACCTTGGGATGCTTTTCCGCGCAGCTTGTAAGGAGTGACAGCACCAAAGGGATGTCGCTGCCATAAGCCACACCCACGGGAACCACTACCCGGCTCTGTTCATTAGACAGAGTCCAGTTAGTGACTTTTTGCGAAATAAGGTCTGAATTGGGCACAATTATTTCTGAAAGATCAAAGGTTTCGACGGTCGTGGACCGCAAGCCGATGGAACGAACGATGGCCCATTCGGTGTCGAGCATGATCATATCGCCGACCTTGATGGGGCGCTCAAATAACAGAATTAAACCGCTCACAAAGTTGCTGACGATGTTCTGCAGACCGAAACCGATACCGATGCCAAAAGCGCCGCCAATAATCACAAAATTCTGCATGGTGACTCCCAGCAGACTGAGCGCAATGGTAAAGCCGATAAGCACCAGGGCATAGTGCAGCAGTTTTTTGATTGAATCACGAATGCCTCGGTCCAGGGCGCTACGGGGAAAAAATTCGCTTTCAAGCAGAGCCCGAATCAACCAGGAGAGCCGGATCGTGACATAGAGAGCTCCGACCGCGAGAAAAAGCATTTTGGCGGTGACCCTGGTTTCGCCAAAGGTAATGCCCAACTGCATTAAAGTGGTCCAGGCTTCTCTCGGGGTATCGAAAAATCCCCAGCCCCAGATGACCAGCAGATAAAGAAGGGTATAGGCACCCACAAACAGCCTTAGGAGCTTTTTTAACTGATCGACCAGTTCCCCGCCGAACTGGTTGAAAAAAGATTCACGGCGGAAAAAGGGCTGGCCAAAAATATAGTCGAGAGCTCCCCATCCCAGACGTACAGCCATGGCTGCGAACAGCCCGAGAAAGACGGTATTGTTGGACGATTCAAGAAGTTTGGAGGAAAGATTGGCAAAGCCGCCGAACTGAGTCAGGAAAACCAGAAAGAGAATAACCGCGCCCAGCCGTAAGGCGATGACGAAACCATCCGCTTTGCGAGCGGTATTTCGACTTGTGCGGCTGGCCAACAGCAGCAACAGGGGGACTCCAATGAGCGAAAGCAGGATCAGATAGAGCCGGTATAGGGGTGTCGGCAGGGCCATACTCTGCACTGCGGTGGCCACAACGAACAGCAGGGCCATCAAGTAGACCATCAGGACCTTGACCCGACTGTTTAAAAATTCCGATACCAGAATGGCCGTCGAAAAGGCCGCCACGGCTACCAGTAGCAGCCGTAAGGGGCCGGGGGGGGCTCCATAGAGAAAACTGAGAGTGGCGACGGCGACAAACAGCCCGGTGGCAAAGGGGCGCTGGAGAATGAAATGCCACTCATCGCTCGGTTTGGTCTTATGCCGTTTAATGATGATATAGGCGGCCAAAACGAACGCCAGCAGAAACTGGAAGGCCAGAATCCAGCCCTTTTCGCGGAAAAATTCCCTGTCGATTCTGAAAAACTGGCGAAAATTCTTCCCCGCATCGACCAGCAAGTTCCAGTTGAGCTGGCGATAGAAATCGGGATTTGTCAAAGATTTTTCGGTTTTCTCAAAGATGTTTCCGCGAAGAGCCTGCAGTTTTTCATCAATGCTTCCCAGTGAGAGCTGATTTTGCTGCTGTAGCTGCAACACTTCCTTTTGCAAGGCAACCAAAGGTTTGCCACTCTCGACAATCTCAGCGAGAATGTCGGTAATGACCTTTTCCGCTCTGTTAAAAGACTCTTTCTGATCTTGGAGTAAATCATGGGGAGCCGACAGTTTCCAGTTTGTCCAGAACAGCTGCCGCTCCTGCCAAGTCTGCCGCAGGGCATCCAACTCCTGTAGTTTTTCAGAGAGGGCTTCCTGCTGCCTGGTAAGGTTGTTTTTCTGGGTTTCAGCAGCTTCTCGACCGGTGAGCAGGCGGTCGTAATTCCAGCCCTGTGTTTCCATTTGAGCGACCAATTGATCCAGGCGCTGCTGCGACTGTCGAGCCGCATCCAGGGATTTGTCAATAGCGGTCGTTTCGCCTAGAAGGGTGAGCTGATTTTTTGTCGGGGCTACCTTCTCGTTCAGAGCTCCCAGTCTGGGGATGATGTCGATCGATGCCGGTAGACTTGGCGACTTTGGCGCGGTTTCCGGTTCCGCGGCAAAAAGCAGAGCCGGCAGCAGAAACATCAGTAGTAAAGAGCTGAATAGGGTACGCCGAAGGTTTTGCATGTGCGGTCTCCAAAAAAAAATGCCGGCTCGCAGTGAGGACGGGAGCTTTTATCGCTGGTGATCGGGCAGGCTGGTATAAAACAGGTCACAGCATATCATAAATGATCCAACCGGTGATGGGGAAGGAATTGTTCCTCCTTTGACCACACCCGGAGGCGGTCGGACCATCCATGGCATCTTCAAGAACATCTGTTAGTATTGAGACTATTCCATCGATCGCTGCTTCAGCGATCTGTTAGTCGTATTTTCCTCCAGGAGTTCCGCCGGGTTTTTCGAATAAGAAGCCAGGCGCAGCGTTGGAAAGAGAACCCTATGGCGGAGCAGGACCCCATTCAAGGCCAGGTTGTTGCCGTTCGCGGCGGTGTGGTGGATGTGCAATTCGGTGACAGACTGCCGCCGTTGCGGTCTCTGTTGCTGACCGGGGAGCACCAGAAGGTGGTTATCGAAGTGGCTCTGCACCTGGGTAATAATCTGGTGCGGGGCACGGCCATGACTCCGACCTATGGGCTGGCGCTGGGGATGGCGGTTGAGGCCACAGGGCAGCCCCTGACCACGCCGGTGGGCAAGGGCATTCTGGGACGCATGTTCAATGTGTTCGGTCAGACGATCGACGAGCAGGGTCCTGTCGACGATGTTTTGCGTCGTTCTGTGCACGGCCGACCTCTGGACCTCTCGGAGCGGGCCACCCGATCTGAAATTTTTGAAACCGGCATCAAGGCCATTGATCTGCTGGCTCCCCTCGAACGGGGAGGTAAAGCCGGCTTGTTCGGCGGCGCCGGGGTGGGTAAGACGGTGCTCATCACCGAACTGATTCACAACATGGTCGGGCAGCATGAAGGGGTCTCCATTTTCTGCGGCATCGGGGAACGCTGTCGGGAAGGCGAAGAGCTTTACCGGGAAATGCAGGATTCGGGGGTACTCGACAGTACGGTGATGATTTTCGGTCAGATGAATGAACCGCCGGGAGCCCGCTTTCGGGTGGGCCTGGCGGCGGTGACCATGGCCGAATACTACCGCGATGATCTCGGTCAGGATGTGCTGCTGCTGGTCGACAATATTTTTCGCTTTATCCAGGCCGGCATGGAACTGTCGGGAATGCTGGGCATGATGCCTTCTCGCCTCGGCTATCAGTCGACCATGGCCACGGAACTGGCCGAACTGGAAGAACGCATCGGCAACAGCCAGCGTGCTGCCATCACCTCGATTCAGGCCGTTTATGTGCCCGCCGACGATTTTACCGATCCGGCGGCGGTACATACCTTTTCCCATCTGTCCGCCACCATTGTTCTGTCCCGTAAACGGGCCGGCGAAGGGCTCTATCCGGCCGTCGATCTGTTGAATTCCAACTCTAAAATGCTGACCCCGACGGTGGTGGGCGAGCGTCACTATGCGCTGGCTCGTGAGGTTCGCCAGACCCTGGCCGGCTATGAAGAGCTCAAAGACATCATCGCCATGCTCGGTTTTGAAGAACTGTCCTGGGAAGATCGGCGCACGGTGCTGCGGGCCCGGCGTCTGGAGCGGTTTTTTACCCAGCCTTTTTACACTACCGAACAATTTACGGGCCTCGAAGGTCGCAGTGTCTCTCTGGAACAGGCGTTGCGCGGCTGTGAGAGAATTCTCAACGACGAATTCAACGAATCTCCGGAGCAGCTGTTGTTCATGGTCGGCAGCCTCGACGAGGTCAAGCAGCCGCCGCGCCATAATGAGTCGACTCAGAAGGGACCTGCATGATCCTGAAAGTTCTGGTGCCGACGGAAGTCCTTTTAGAACGGCCGATTGCCAGCTTGACGGCTGACGGGCAAAACGGATCTTTCTGTCTGCGTCCCCGACATATCGATTTCGTCGCCGCTCTGGTGCCGGGTCTGCTTTATTTCGTTGAATCAGAACAGGAAACCGAAGGCTTTGTCGCTATTGATCAGGGAGTTCTTTTGAAGTATGGCGACCTGGTGACCGTTTCGGTGCGTCACGCAGTATTCGGACCGCAACTGGAAGAGTTGCTGAACATTGTCGATGAACGCTTCGGGGCCATGGACGATCAGCAGCGCCAGGTTCGTTCTGCCATGTCCCGTCTGGAAGCGGACTTCATGCGGCGCTTCATGGAGCTGAAATGACGGCGGATAAAAAACCGGACGATCAAAGCAGGCAGCTCGCGGAAGAACAGTTCCGTCGTCGCCTGGCGGCCAAAAGCAGCCGCTTTCTGAGAGCCCGGGAACAGGGAGAGCGACCGGCCTGGTTCGGGCTTGGCATGTTCGGCCTGGTTGGATGGTCGGTAGCTATTCCGACGGTGGTTCTCACCGCCCTGGGGCTTTGGGCTGACCGGCGCTGGCCCGGGACCCATTCCTGGACCCTGACCCTGCTGATTATCGGCATCGCTCTCGGTTGTCTCAACGCCTGGTTATGGGTGCGTCGGGAGGCCAACGAAATAGAGACAGATCGACGGGCAGAGCCCCGTAAGGAGACACAGGATGACTGAGATGAATCTGGTCGGATTAGGCCTCGCTGCACTTGTTGGGATCGTTCTCGGAAGTTTCTACTTTGCCGGACTCTGGCTGACCGTCCGCCGCTTGCCCGGAAATCCATCGCCGTATCGCCTTTACAGTCTGAGCTTATTGCTCCGTCTGTGTCTGTTACTGGCCGGTTTTTCCCTGCTGGCCACCAGAGGCCACAAGATGCTGTTGGTCGGCGGTCTGGGCTTTATGGCTGCCCGGCAGGCATGGCTGCTGAATCAGAGAAGAGGAGCCCTGGCGCTGGTCCGGAACAAAAAGAGGGAAGCCTGATGGATCTCAGCCCCGACGGAATCATCTTCTGGCAGGTCGGCTGGGCCAAACTCAACCTGACCATTGTCATGACCTGGCTTAACATGGTGCTGTTAACCGGCGGTTCGGCCCTGATCGCCCGACGCCTGCGGGACGACAGTACCATGAGTCGCTGGCAGAACCTGCTTGAAGTTTTGGTGACCGGTATCGAAAAACAGATTGCCGATATGGGTCTGGAGCCTCCCCGGGAATTTCTGCCTTTTCTGGGAACCCTGTTCGTGTTTGTGCTGTTTGCCAACCTGCTGGCCGTGGTACCGGGCTACCGGCCTCCCACCGGATCCCTGTCGACCACGGCGGCACTGGCCATCAGCGTATTTGTGGCCGTACCCTGGTGGGGTATTCGCCGCCGGGGCTGGAAGGGTTTTTTCGGGCTTTATATTAAACCCTCGGTGTTTATGCTGCCCTTCAATATCCTGGGCGAGCTGTCCCGCACCTTGGCTCTGGCAGTACGTTTGTTCGGCAATATTATGAGCGGCACCATGATCGCCGGGATTCTACTGTCGGTGACGCCGCTGTTTTTTCCGGTGGTCATGCAACTGCTTGGCCTGATTACCGGGGTTATTCAGGCTTGTATCTTTGCCATCCTGGCGGCGGTGTATATCGCGGCCGCCGCCAGAGTGCAAAAGGTTCGGGAACAAACCAAACAGGGAGGTTCAGATGGATAGTCTCGGATGGATTGCGGTTGCCTCAATTATTTCCGCCGGTCTGTGTATCGCCATCGGCGCGATTGGCCCGGCACTCGGAGAAGGGCGTGCTCTGGCTCAGGCCCTCAGCGCCCTGGCCCAGCAGCCGGATGAAGCCAATACCATCACCCGCACCCTGTTTGTCGGTCTGGCGATGGTTGAATCGACGGCCATTTATTGCTTTGTGGTGGCCATGATCCTGATTTTTGCCAATCCTTTCTGGCAGTACTTTCTCGGTCAGACGACAGGGGGCTAGCCATGCTCATCGACTGGTTTACCGTTGCCGCGCAAACGGTCAACTTCCTGCTGTTGATCTGGTTGCTGCACCGGTTTCTTTACGGACCGATCCTGCGGGCCATGGATCGGCGTGAGGCCCGCATCGAAGACCGATTGAAGGAGGCGCTCGAGGCACAGCAGAAAGCCAGGGATGAGGCGGCGGAATATCAGCGTCGCCAGCGGGAATTGGAGGAGGGCCGGGTTGAGAAGCTGCGGGAAGCCACCGAAGAGGCTGCACAGCACCGGAAGCAGCTGATCGAGAAAGGCCGGACCGAAGCCCTGGAGCTGGCCGAAGCCTGGAAAGAAGCGGTGGTCAGGGACCAACGGCAGTTTATGGCCGATCTGAAAAAACGCATCGGCAAAGAGGTGCTGCAGATTGCCCGCAAATCCCTCGACGATCTTACCGGTTCCGATCTGGCCTCTGTTCTGGCAGAGCGGTTTGCCGCTCGGTTTGCCGCTCTGGACCAAAAGCATCAGGCCATCTGCGCTGCGGCGGCGGAAAAATCCGGGGTTTTGGTGCGAAGCGCCGTTGCTCTGGATCAAGGGCTGCGGGACAGTCTGGAAACCAGTCTGCGCCGGGTTTTCGGCGGGGAGACGGTCATCGACTATCGCCTCGCAGAGGACATGCCCCTGGGTATCGAATTGTCTCTGGACGGCTTGAAGTTGTCCTGGGGGGTGGACAGTCACTTTGCCGAACTGGAGAGGCAGCTCCGTCACCAGTTCGATGAAATCGGCGACGCGGAACAGGCTTCCGGAGGGCCGGCATGACGGGACTTGGCGAGTTACTCGAAGAAACCCTGGCAGAACTGGGCCGGGCCGTAAAAACTGCCGAGCCGGAGTTGCTGTTTCAGCAGGTGGGACGGGTGACCTATGTCGGTCGCGGGATTGCCCGGGTGGAAGGCCTGGCGACGGTTCGCAGTGAAGAAATCCTGATCTTCCCCGGCGGGGTGCCGGGGCTGGCCTTTGATATTGACAGTCGGGAAGTCGGGGTCGCCATGCTCGGCGATTACAACGCCCTTCAAGCGGGTGATGAGGTGGTTCGAAGCGGCCAGGTTCTCGATGTCCCGGTGGGGCGCGGCTTGCTGGGCCGGGTGGTCGATCCCACCGGAAGACCGAGGGACGATGGCGGGACCGTGCGCTGTCACCAGCGGCTGCCGGTGGAACGGCCGGCACCGGCAATTATGGAACGGTTGCCGGTGACCGAACCCTTGATGACCGGCATCAAAGTGGTCGATGCCCTGGTTCCCGTTGGTCGCGGCCAGCGGGAGCTGATCCTTGGCGACCGGCAGACGGGCAAAACGGCGCTGGCGATCGATACCATCCTCAATCAGCGGGATAAAGGGGTGCTCTGTATCTATTGCGCTATCGGTCAGCGGGCTTCCAGTGTCGCTTCAGTGGTGGCCCAGTTGCGCGAGCACGGAGCGATGGACTATACCACGGTGGTGGTCGCCGAAGGGGATGATCCCCCAGGTCAGCAATACATCGCCCCCTACGCCGCCACCAGTATCGGCGAGTTCTTCATGGCCCAGGGACAGGATGTGCTGGTGGTATACGACGACCTGACCCGCCACGCTCGTGCTTATCGCGAGCTGTCCCTGCTGTTGCGCCGTCCCCCCGGTCGGGAAGCCTTTCCCGGCGATATCTTCTATGTCCATTCCCGGCTGCTGGAAAGAGCCACCCATCTCAAGGAAAAGGGGGGGGGCGGCTCCCTGACCGCTCTGCCGATTATCGAAACCGAAGCCCAGAATCTGGCGGCCTACATCCCTACCAATCTGATTTCCATTACCGATGGTCAGATCTATCTGTCCCCCGGTCTGTTTCAGAAAGGTTTGCTGCCGGCCGTGGATATTACCCGTTCGGTGTCCCGGGTCGGCGGTAAGGCCCAGTTGCCCGCTTATCGGGCCGTGGTGGGTGATTTGCGCCTGGCCTACGCCCAGTTCACCGAACTGGAAACCTTCGCCCGCTTCGGCACCCGCCTTGATGAGCCGACCCGCCAGCTGTTGAACCGGGGCCGTCGGGTTCGCGCCGTGCTCAAGCAAGGCCAGTCGGCGCCCCGCACCGCCGTTGAACAGGTGATGGTTCTGCACGCGGTCAATTGCGGACTTTTCGACGAAATCGACGAGGAGCAGATGGCCGAAGCCGAACAACAGGTGTGTGCGGCGCTGCCACAGGTAGGGAGTATCGGCGAAAAAATCCAACAGGGCGAAAAGCTTTCGGAAACCGACCTGGCGGCTATGCGGACAGCTGCCGCTCAGGCCTTGAAGAAAGACACGCCATGAGTCAGGCCCTGCTGGAGCTGGAGAGGCGTATCCAGAGCGCCGAGGACCTGCACGGCGTGGTTCGCACCATGAAAACCATGGCTGCGGTCAATATCCGCCAGTACGAACGGTCTTTGAATTCGCTGGACGATTATTACCGGACGGTGGAAATGGGATTACAGGCGGTGCTTCGGGACCGTCCCCTGTCACGATCGGACCAGGGACCGCAGCAGACGCTGTTGCTGCTCTTCGGTTCGGGGCAGGGAATGGTCGGTCGTTTTAACGAACTGATTCTCGATGAAGTCGAAACGGTCTATCGTCAGCAGCAGGAAGAGGGGAGACGGTGTCCGGTCTGGGTTGTGGGTGAAAAGGCCGCCTCTGGAATGGCTCAGCGGATGGAGGAACCCGGGGAGATATTTCGCCCGCCTTCTTCGGCCCAGGCGATCACCGGGGTTGTGCAACAGATCCTTCTTCAGTTCGAGGCCTGGCGGCGCCAGCATGGCGAAACCCGCCTGCTGTTGTTTCACAATGCGCCTGCGGAGGCCACTCAGTATCAACAGAGGCAGATCAACCTGCTGCCGCCCGACGACCGCTGGCTCGCCACCATGAGCGGCCAACCCTGGCCGGGACGCTGTCTGCCACTCCACGATCCGCCCTGGCAGGCGCTCTTCTCCAACCTCATCGCCGAATATCTGTTTGTCTCCCTGTTTCGGGGGTTTGCCGCTTCTTTGACGGCGGAAAACGCCGCTCGTCTGGCCGCCATGCAACGGGCCGAGAAAAATATTGAAGAGATGCGCGACGCCTTTCAGAGCGACTATCATGCTCTGCGGCAGAACAGTGTCACAGAAGAACTTTTCGATGTCATTACCGGATTCGAAGCGCTGGTTTCGGGACGGGAGGGCGGCTCCCGATAAGAGCCGCCCCGGTGAAAAAACAGGTTTGCGGTTTCGCTGCGGCTGGTTTCTAGGGTTTGATATCCAGCTTTTCCATCATTTCTTCCACTTCTTCGTAGCCTTCCTGGTAAAGCCCCTCTTCTTCAGGCGCCAGATGCATCAACAGGCGCAAAAATTCACCGGCATGGACCCGCTCCTCGTCAGCGATATCGATGAGCACTTCCTTGGCCAGGGCATCGTCCGTCGATTCGGCCAGTTGCATGTAGAGTTGAATCGCTTCGTATTCCGCCGACACCATAAAACGGATGGCCCGAACCAGTTCGCTTTTGCTGAGTTTGCGATCCACGGTGTTGCCGCTGAAAGGGTGGCCGAATTCCGGCATGGGAAACCTCCTTGGGATGGGTCGATTCCGGCGGCTGCCGGTATCGACGGGGATTAATGTTATCCTTTATGGATAACGCCCGGAGGTCATTTGTCAAGGAGGCGGCGTCAGTGAATAGAGGCATCGAAGCGAACCCGAAACAACAGGCTGTACAGGACCGGCACCAGACCCAGGGTCAGAGCTGTGGCAAACAGCAGACCGAAGATAATGGAGATGGCCATCGGTTCCCACATGGGGCCTCCGCTCAGCCACAGGGGCAGAAGCCCGCCCATGGTGGTGGCGGTTGTAAGCAGAATCGGTCGCAGACGGCGCTGGGTCGCCTCGAGAATGGCAGCGGCCGGATCTTTCCCGTTCTGGTCGATTTCGATATTGATGCGGTCGATGAGTACGATGGCGTTGTTGATGACGATACCGCTCAAGGCGATGATACCCAACAGAGTCATAAAACCGAAATAAGAGCCGGTCACCAGCAGGCCGAAAGTGACGCCGATCATTCCCAGAGGGATGGTCAGCAGGATAATCAGCGGTCGCCGCAGGGAATTGAACTGGCCGACCAGTAACAGCAGAATCAGCAGGGCCGTCAGGGGCAGATTGACAGCGATAGAGGCGTTGGCCTGACCAGAGGTTTCAAGCTCTCCGCCCAACTGATATTTATCGCCGAAAGGCCAG
>NPIF01000218.1_pt1 | contig 24435 bp, 18 predicted proteins | sample 8637461 | NCBI WGS metagenome assembly NPIF01 (sample SAMN07420641, study PRJNA396082) | bioreactor metagenome | isolation source: sample BR12 brine-fed electro-methanogenic bioreactor BR | place: Japan: Kochi | collected 2016-12-09
TGGTTCTCAGGCGCCCCCCGACATGGACCACGCTCGATTCCGGCGGCGTGATGAACGCGACCGGGGCGGGCTTTGAGCTTTCGGCCACTGTCGGCCAACCCGACGTGGCGCCGGTCGCCATGAGTGGCAGCGGCTACACGCTGGTGGGCGGCTTCTGGCCCGGCGCGTACAGCACCACCTTCGGCGACTGCGATAACAGTTGGAGCGTCAGCCTTGTAGACTTTGGATACTTGGCGGATTGCCTTCAGGGGCCGGGAGCACCGCTGGGCGGAGGGTGCACTTGCCTCAACCCCGACGCCGACGGCGACGGTGATTGCGACCTGCGCGACTTTGCTAAGTTTCAAGAGGTGTTCGGCAAGGTGCCGTAACAGCAGACTTGCTTGGTCGCCGCGCGCGAGCGGTTCGCTAGCCGCCGGTCTTCGCACTTAATGGAGCGCACAAGGCGGACGGCCAAGGAGAAAAGCCTGTCCGTGGCGAGTAGCCGCGAAGCGACCGGCCCGGCCGGGCCGCTTTTCTCTGGCGAGTTCGAACTATCCCATTCGGGGTACGATCGCAACGCGCCCGTTAACTAACGGGCGATGTTAACGCGATAGCGCGATAGTCTGAGACGCTCCGCGAGGGCCGCCGAGTGCAACCCGGTAGGTTGCGGTCGGACCCCGAGCGCAACGGCTACGAACCGATAGCGCGGCGGCCGTTCGCGGAATCGCCGTAAGTCTTGGCGGGCAACGGATTAGGGCGACAGGGGGAAATCGGCACGGACCGGCCCGGCCGTTAACGAGAACGGGCTCTCTCTTTCGAGTAAGCCCGTTGATCTCCCGGAAAGGTACCGTTTCGAAGAGAGGCCCGAGGGCTCGTGAGTCCTACCCTCCATCGCCACTTTCTCACGCCACGCGCCCATCCGGCGCTCCGGCGCTCCGGTAAACCATGGCTTTCACCGTTTCCCATTCATCTCGCACCCGACAACCAGGTTGCTCCGTCGCCTCATGCTCAACTAGCAGAATTGGAAGCAGTTCGGTCGTGTGTTTCTCAAGATCCAAACCCATGTTCCTCATTGCGGCGCGATAACTCCGTACTACACGCTTGAATATGCGATTGCGGTTCTTACCTACAATCGGCTGACCGTCCACCATGATGCAAAGTAAACTACGCAACGCGTCGATAGCACAGCAAACTTCCGCATGGCAGACCTCACCCGCCACACTCCCAAGTTGCTCACGAAGATATTCGAACGCAGGAGAAATCGCCTCAATCTCGAATATCGTCGCGGCACCTGAGTTGGCAAACAATGAACGCTCGACACCAACAGCCAGCCCATGCACATAGACCCCAAGTTCTGCCAGATTGCGTAGATCGCTCTTCCACCGGAACTCTTCGAAAACAAGCGTCGCAATTTCAATAAGCAAACCGGAGGATGTTCTATAGTAAACTTCACAGCGTGGACCAGCTGGCTCATTCGCCTTCCGCACATTCGTCAGAAGCGATACGCCCCCAATGAAGTCAATATGCGCAGGCGGAACGCCGTGCTTCTCAAGCACTGAACTCGTCAGGCCATCTGCATGCAACACAGTGTTACCTACCGTCACTCCACCAAAACAGGTAAAATAGCATTCCTCCAACCGCATCCCCAATCGCCCTAATGCGCGCGCAGCGACGCCAATCGTATGCTCCCTCACCAGCTCACGCGACGCATCCATCGGCGAGATTGCGTAGGCGATTGCCATCTCGAATGATGATAGGTGCTGAGCACTCGTCCCGATCTTATTCAAATCAACATGCCTAAACACCCAATCAATGCCACAGCGCAAAACGGGGTCCTTTCGCCCCGCGCCCCTGCCATCCGCGTATATCTGGTCGTGGAAAGCACTGGGTGCAAACGTGTCTGGAAACGACGCAGACGTCAGACCTTGACGGTCAAGCACGTGGTACCCACACTCACCAAGTGCTTTAAACCACACATTGTGCGCAGTGGCCTTCGACATACCATCTTTCATTCGTTTTGGAACCTGCATGAATAATACAACCAGTCAGTTGCATAGAATCTGCCTTCACAAAATCCAAAATCGACGCAGCCACATCTGAAGGCGCCTGGAGTTTTCCATCTCCCAACCCCGCGATGACACTTGCCCAGCGGACCGGGTCATTCCTTCTCATTTCCGACGCCATTTGCGTGTCCGTCGGACCCGGTACAAAGTACACAACGCCAATCCTGTGACGCCGCAGCCTCTTCTTCAGGCGATTCATTGCATAGAGTAATCCCCATTTGGCAGCACCATAGGAATCATCAAAACATTCCTGAACCACCAGCATCCGTAGCGATTCGTCCACACGTCCACAAGCAAGCGATTCCGCGTACTCTCGCATTGAATTCGAGGCCTTGAATCGCAGGCCGGCAGACGACCCCAAGAGTACGACGATCCCGCCCGGGCACATCCACTTCTCAATACGCTGGAGCAACCACACAGGGGATTCGAGATTGACGGCAAGCGTTACCAGTGGATCTTTACCGCACGGACCAACCGCAGCCGCCAACACGATTGAAGTGAGCGATCGTTCGCCAGCACTTTCTAAAGCCGCAATAATGCCCCCCTCGTCACGCACATCTGTCGAGAATGCACGTAGCTTCCCAGTTGTATTCTCCAAGCTGACACTCTGGACGTCGATCGCGATTACGCAACTACCACCATTCAGCGACAGACGCGCCACGTGAGCCCCAATACCTGACGCAGCACCTGTGACTAGAACACAACTTTCTTTGATCGCCCGGTTCATCACATTCCAAGATAAGAGTCAGGATTCCATGATGAAAGCCACGTACTTCCCCCTAGCACATCCACTCGCCCTACGGTTGGGTACCGCCGGCTCAGGTCCTCGTCGAGTTCTCCAATGAGTTCCGACAACAGCGTGCCCAACTCTTCAATGTACAGACACTGGAGCTTTCGCTGCAATCTTCTCTGCAAGGATCGCACCGTTGCATGAACTTCTTCACCACGGCAACACTGGTTTAAAGCCAGCAGGAAGAACAGCGTGCGCGTAACATCGACTACAGAAAAAACATCATCGACAAAAAGGCCAAAAGCGTCATCATATTGGCGACTTGCTTTTCGCACCATTCTTGCTAAGTACCGAAGTGATTCCAATTCTCTGAAATACCTCAGCCCCGTCATCGTAATAGAAATCCGCTCGAGGCCGTACGCACACCCATAGATCCCCCTTGCGGCATTCCGCAGCTTCCAGCAATCCCCCTCTGCACAATGCAAGACGTACTCGTGAGCAATCGCAGTTCCAAGCTCAACCATCTGACCGAATTCATCGCGATAGGCAATCTCACAGATAGCGCCACAGCGCTCGCCCTCTCCAACCATTAAAAGGAATGCATATGGGCCCTTCAGCGGAACCAATTGCGCGGCAGAGAGCCCGGCCTTCAGCCAAGCACTGCGCCAAGCACCATCGTCGCCAAGAACTGGGCGACCCGGCAGAACCAGTCCACCACCAAAATACGTAACCACCAACCGGTCACGCTTCAAACCCAAGTCCTGGCACAGCAACCCAACAGATGCAGCCGCAATTTCATCCCGCATTGCGTTGCCCGACGCCTGCGTTTTCGCTTGCACGAATCCCAGCATCTCAAAAGTGGTCAAATGAAGTCCCGCAGAACTTCGCCGCATGTCTTTCAGTCGGGTGACGGGTCCTATAGAATACCAATCGGTATCCTCCGGTTCGAATTCATCCTTGGAGACCGCAAGTGCATTGAGTAGGTCATGTTCAAGGAGTCGATTCATCTTGTCAGCAAAATCGCCGGACCACGGACTCTGCCCCGAGCGTTTATGCAACCCCAATCCTGCACAGCGATCGCCAAACGCACTTAGGATTCGCTCGAAGCTGTCATACTTACTACTAAACATCTTCACGTGCTCTCTATGCTGGGCTGGGCTTACCAGACCCGGTAGTCTTTCCCAACCGAACGCCATAGCACCAACTATCTTCAACACCTTTTAGCTTCTGCTGAAACCTACATATCTCTAGCCTCTTCCCTTCAAAAGGCCATTTTGGTCCGGGCTCCGTCTCTGCAAGCGGACCCCCCCTGCCCCCGTCCGCGGCCAACATTATCTGGCCGAGACGCCTATGCAACAGGAGTTCCGGCGTTTGTTCGCCATCGCGTAAATCCGGAAGGCGTATTGCACGACTGCAAAGCCTGAAAGCCACGTTCACAACGTGGCCGTTAGCATCTACCTGCCGACAAGGATCACTCGGCCATGACTCGCCGGCGCCAAAGTTCGGGTCACTGAATAAGACAAAGGCACCAACTCCAAGTGCTGCACCGGCAGCTATGCGAAAATTCCAATCTTCTATTCCGTCGAGTGGAAAACCTAACTTCTCTCCCCAGCCTGTCAGGAATTTCTGGGTCTCGAACGCTATAGTCCCTTTCTGCAGCGCCTGCCTCGACTTCGGTCCGGCCGGAATGTGACAATCTTCGATGAGGTGCCCAAAGGCGGCAAGTAGAGGACTTATCTTCTTCATGCACCGCGCCGGATTGAGCTCATCGATTACAATGCTCTTCCGAGATCCGCTTCCTGAATCATCATCTCTTCCTGACTCATCCCCTGACAACCCACGAACTTCTTCTTCCTCTTCCTCAAACGGCTCAAGATCTTCGATCTTCACCGCGATCAGAAGACCATCGCCCGTTGGCTTGATCGCGTATGTGCTCGTACCGGGTGCATATTGGCGAATAACCTGCAGCACTCGCGATTGTGTCTTCTCAATATAGTCCTTGAACTCATAAAACAGCTTGACACGCGTGCGTCTCGGAAGGGGAGCATCTATCAATTGATCCACCGAAGCAGTCAACTCTGTGAAATTGCGTATGTCAAGTACGCCGGCAAAAAGAACACAAGCATCGCGATTCGGATCCTCGTCTTGCTTTGCCGCTTCTGTAGTAGGCCTTCTGTTGCTCATATTACGAGCCTCTTTAGTGCATCTCCGTCAAACCAGGGAATACACGCCGGATACCTGCGGCTAGCAAGTCGATTGCCGCAGCGCACACGAACAATAAGGCAACGCCAACGAAAACATTGTCGATACTATAACGTGACGCGTTCAGCAGTATATAATGCCCTAGCCCATTCTCCGAAGCAATGAACTCGCCAAGAAATGCACCAATGATTGCAACAACTGCAGCAGGTCGAATTGCATACACTATACCGGCTAATGTAGCAGGAAACAGTAGGTGTTTCGCCAGACTCCACGTACTTACACCCGAAAATCGAAGGTAGCGGTAGAACCCATCCCTTGCAGCAACCGCAGAGTCAAGTACGAGGTATGCTACGAAAGGAAAGCAGGAGAGCGCCGCAACTGCGACTTTCATCTGGGGTCCAACGCCAAACCACAGGATTAACGCAGGGGCAAGGACAAAGAGCGGAATCGCCGTTAGCCCCACAAGTATGGGACGAATAGCCTCCCTGGCATAATCGGATAGGCTGATACAGAAGCCGCTGATAGAACCCATAACTATTCCGAATAGGAAGCCGAGAGTGGCTCGCGCAGCGGTCGCATATACATCTGACGCAAGCGAACCAGCCACTAACTCCTGACAACCCAGGCGTAACCACGCACTTGGCATCGACACATAGAACCGCCACTGTGGATGAATGCGAACAGCCACTTCCCAACAAGCAAGGCCGGTCAGAATTGGTATGAGAGGCCGAAGACCTCGCAACGCGGAACGCCATGCAATCGAGTGTAGGCTATGGGGCCGCCTTGATTCGCTATCCACTTCGCTAGTCTGCTCATCATCTCCAATTGCATTGCGCAGTTTCCTCGCTTGTGCCTCAATCGTGTCCACGTCATGAGGTATCGCGGGGACCTCTTCCGCGTTCCCACGTATTACCGTATGCTCTTCAATTATCCTCGCAGGCCGGCGGCCTATCACGATAACTCGATCCGCAACGGTTACGCTTTCCAGGCTGTCATGAGTCACCCAGATGGCCGCGGCACCGTCAGATTTCAGCATTAATCTGAGTGATGATGCGATTTTCAAGCGTAACGGTTGATCTACGGCACCAAGTGGCTCATCAAGCAAGAGAATCTGAGGCTTCCAGAGTATCGCCCGAATAACCTGCAGTCGCTGTCGCATTCCAGCAGAGAGGTCATTCGGGGCCATGCGTACGTATCTATCGAGGCGTACAATACGTAGCAACTTCTCAAGTCGCGCTGCCAGCGCATCACGTGACACGCCGCGAGCGTCGGCCTCAAAGAACGCATTGCCCAGAACAGAGCGCCACTCAATCAGTTTCGGAGTTTGGAATACATAACCCAGACGAGCAACACCGCCGCCGCGGATTACGGTAGGGGAGGCAAGAGAATCCACGCCACTAATCAGATTAAGAAGCGTGGACTTGCCGCAACCGCTTGGCCCTAGGACAGCTACGATCTCCCCGCGCCGCAATTCGAGGCTAAAATCATTGAATACTCTACCAACCGGGGCGGGATAGGCTTTGAAGATTCCCCGGATGCGCACATCCCCAGCTTCAGTGATTGTTGTCGCCATATGATCAGGGCTATTTCAGCCTTTTGCAATTCGAAATTAGTGAAGTGAATTGTCAACGATATCTTCAAACTTCCCAGCGTCGTCAGATAACTCTCCAGACTCTCGGCGCAATTCGACAGCTGAATTCCACGCGTTTTCTGAGACCTGGAGGTCAAAAGGGTAAATCCTATCACCTCGATGCCGTGATAAACCAGCCTTTAGATCTCGCGGATCCTCCGTTGGAAAGACCCTTCGAGCTACCCTGAGTGACGTTGCCTCGTCGGCGTAGAAGATGGTAACGGCGTCAGAGAGAGCCTCATTGAACCTTCGTATGAGATCTGGATCTTCATGAACGAGGTCAGCACTAACAGTCACTCCTGTGAGCGCAAATTCATCGTAGTAATCCTGGAGCGATAGTGCCAGCGTACCGCCCTCACGAACCACCTGGGAGACCCACGGTTCAATCAATAATGCATAGTCAGCATCACCGGCTTTGACAGTTGCAAGAAGCCCAGAAGGGGCAACTTGCCTTATTGAGGGAGTGAGACCACCTGCCTCGTACAGATGCTTGATGAGCAAGTAAGCAGTCGACGGGGCAGGAGGTGTTGCGATTGTAACACCATCAAGCTCGGATGGCGAGCTTATGATTCTGTCGTTTGGAATAAGTGATACAGCGTAGTTGGGCATACCCTGCACAATCGACGCAACTACTCTGCCCTGTTGACCTTGTTGGCTTGCGATTGCTGCAAACGTTGGATCAGCCACGCCAAACTGTGCATCGCCGGCCAAGACGGCTGCAAAAGTCTTCTCATCACCACCAGTCGAGATAATCGTTACGTCTAGGCCGTGATCTTCAAAGATGCCCTCGTACTTGGCTATGTAGAGTGGCAAGTATAGCAGCAGATCACCGAATTGGGCAACGGTAACCGGACGCCTCGAATGCGCCGTAGGGACGCTTACCCCCTTATGGACAGGCGCGACTTGTGCCATTCCATGGCCAGAGACAATCGCAACTAGTGACACTAGTGCCCCAACTATCAGAATCGCAAGAGCTGCGCCTACTAGCGACAATTTGCGATTTGCGATCTTCGCCACAACGTAAATCTGGCTACACAATGCCGCAGTGAGCTTCGACAGCGGCAGTGCGGCGACCGCCTGCCTAAATCGCTCTGCGTCTGTGTACTCAGCAATGTCGCCTGAAAAGATGTGGGACGAACCTGCTGTCTTGTCGGTTTTCGGAATAACGCTCATGATTGCAAGAGCAATCGCAACGAATAACGCCGCGACTGCAATTGCTGAAACGACAGCGAGCCAGAAGGGCCCACGGAATCCAATTGGCACAAGAGCAAACAACAGCCCAGATGCAAGCACGATAAGTGCAAACGCTTTGGAATCTGCAGCCCTTGTCAACTGCTGTATCGAATCGTGGATCCGCCAGAGGTGGTCGAAATTCGTAGAATTCGCTAACGTGTGCGGATTCGACTCTTGCCCCGTCGCGTTATCCTCACTGCTCGTGCTCTTACTGGGTTCGCTAGTCATCGACGTCGCCCCATCCAAGTTGCTTCTCCCACGGAATATGGTCAAAAACAGCACATGGTGCGATTCTCTCGTCACGAGGGCCAGAGTCAACAGAGCACTCAATGGTAACGACGGTCGGCGCACCGCCATTGCCCGTGTCGTTGAATTGACTGCCCTTGGCATAGACCTGTTTCGGGGCCACGTGGGGAAATGTCATCGGAAGCGATAGGATGTAAATCATTTCCGTACAACAACTTATGCGCAACAGGTCTTCGAAGGGGGATCTGCCAACCAGGGCTCCAAACCGTTGATTCCTCGCACCACCCCACGCGTTTCAGTGACCCGGCTACGGACGAAAGGCCGCGAAATGACAGGGGAACAGACGAAATCCCTGGGTGCGAATACCACTGGAGAACCATCGTACTCAACTCATAGGTCTCGACTTGAACCGAATACTTGGGGGCAACATAAGCGCCATTATCGCCCCATCGGCGCCCACATGCGAGCCGTCTTCTTCGTTTCCGAAGTCGCACTGCCGAGAACCGTCGGCCGCAAGTACGGGTTAATACGTAGCCTGGCGCCTGTCTGGGTAAGCTGGGCAAGCACAGCCACCCAAGAGCTTGAGTGGGCGCGACGCGTACCACAGACGCCCACCGGCCAGTGCCAGCCACCAATCTTGCACCAACCGTCTGCCCCGCAGTAAGATAGGGATCAACTCCTGGGTGCCGTACGCCAGCCTCGCCCGGCCACCCTGAGGCGCGCGGCACCGTTGACGTAAAGTTTTAGTTTAATCCAGAGGCCACTCGAAAATGGATGCTCGCGCCAAAACGGTCCAGGAGATCCTCCACTCCGGCGACCAGTACATCACCCGGAATTGAGTGACGACCCCGAACTCCGGTTCCTGCCCCGACTCCCCCGCCACACGATCAGCGCCGCAAGGCGCGCCCGTCGTAGTCACGAAGCTGCCGCCCCTGGCGTCCACCTTCCCCTGCATCGGCCCTGCGTCCGTCGGCGCCTTCGCCTACCCAGCTATCGGCTGGGTGCCGCGGCAGTTGGGGTGCCTGGTCACACCCGCGACCGTCAGCCCGTGTACTACGCCCAGCACAAGATTGGATTCGACCATGATCGCATCAAGATTCGGCACAGGGCCCGCGATTCCAGCCAAGCTGCGGCTGCCTGGCCAGACAAATGGAGAATCCAGGTGGTTGCTCATCGTCGCTATCTCGGCGGCCTGAAGGTCGCATCTTAACGCACGCGGAATTCTTCGCCTAGGTCCTTGAGCAACTCATTGATATCGTTCACCACGTCGTCGCCTGGAGGCGCCGAGCCATCGCCGAGTTCCAGACGGACGTGGAACTTCATGCCGACCTTGGCTTTCGCCTTGAGCTCCAGAAGTGCTGGGATCAGATCGCCAAGATCCTGGATTTGCGCCGGTTCGAAATCGCCTGCGGCGACGCGCACGTTCGGAGTGATTGGGCCTCCGCCGCCGGTTCCACCTCCGGTTCCGCCGCCAGTCCCGCCACCCGCACCAGCGGTCGCCACCTTGATCTTGACAGCGTTCGCGGCCGACAGCTCGCAAGGCCACGGTGCGGAATCGTCCGCCAAGGCAATGAACCGCGCTTGGATCGATCCCCCAATAACGTCACGCACCGTCTTCCAAGGCAAGGTCTGCCCTGCCTGCTGCGAAAGCGCGGTAGCGATGGCGAGTGCCGTCGTCGCGCCGTCCTGCCACGCCGGCGGGAGGTTCTCCGGGAGAATCGACGCCGCCGAGACTGGAGTTGGCGGCAAGCGGAGCTTGGCGGCGGGTGTCAGTACGCCCGTGGGAATCGGCTCCGCCAGCAGGCTCGCCGGTCCCGACAACAACCACACCTTGCCTGCTTCAACCGCTGCCGTTACGGCGGCGTTGACCACGTCCGCCGATGCCTTGGGCACGGGCACGGGCTCCATGAATCCGCCCTTATCGACCTGGACCACCTTCCTTCCGTTGAAGTAGTCCATCACGGCTTGGACCGTGATCTCATCGCCTGGCCAGAGTTCGGGCAGTGCCTGGGGCGCAAGCAGTTCTCCCGCGATCTCACCCAATTCGGCAGCTTCCGGCAACACCAATTCCAGTGCCGGATCACCCATCGCCGCATCGTCCGGGCGCGTGCGCCACCAGGTGCGGAATGTCCTGTCCGGCCGGGGCAGCTTGAGCACGAATGTGCCCTGCACGCAGCCGTCGACCAGCGTCTCCACGATAGCCTGCGACTTAAGCATCTTCGGCAGATGCGGAAGCTGCGCGAACGCCCCAGCCAGATCCTTCACGCGACGGCTGGTCTCCCCACCCTTCCAAAGGTTGTACGGGCCGTCGGGCAAAAGGGCCTCGGCGGTGATCGCGGTGTCCTGGACGCGCGAGCGGGAGTCCTTCTTGATCGTCTCGAAATGCGCTTCGTCACTGACCGTGATCTTGAACGCTTGCGCCTCATCTTTGTCTGACACGGTCACGACGATGCAGTACGCCTGGCGGATAGCCTCCGGCACGCGGCCTCTGGCCTTGTCGATGTTGATCTTCAGCGTCTGCAGCCGCGCCACATCGACCGATCCCCTCTGCTTCTTCTCCTCCTCGTTCTTGGGCATCAGGTCGTTCATGACTCGTTCCCAGGCGAGGTAGTCGCGCACGCGGGCTTCGGCCACACTCAGGCCATCCCTCGACGCTGTCAGCAGGAGCACCGCATTGCGGAACACGCGCGGCTTCTCCGGCCCGGTCGTCTCATCCAGGAACCGCTTGGCCTCCGAACTTGGCTTGCCGGAGTCCGAAGCAGCGCTGGGCGGCATCACCGCATAGTGGAACAGGCCGTCGTCCTCGACGTCCCTGGGCTTGGTCGGCAGCGTGTGAACGCGGACGCCCGACGCCGAAGCACCGCTGGTCAACGACTTGGCCTTGCCGATCTCGTCGATCAGCCGGGCCTTCACCAACTCGTCGGAGATCTGCGCCGCCGCTGCCGACTGCATCTGGTTCAGGTTCGGGCGATTTCCCAGCCGCCACTCGGCGGGCAGCTGCCCCTCCTTCTCCGGCATGTTGGTGTCGTCGAGCCAGTAACTATTTCGCGCCCAACGCCCCAGACCCTTCTCCAACTCGATCTTGTCCGGACGGCACGGGCCGATCAGCAGCATCAGGTCGCGCGTCTTGGCGCTACGCCCCGTCGGCTGCGAGTGCAGGAACGTGCCCATAACCGCCTGCTCGACTTCACGCAGTTTCAAGCCCACAGACTCCGACTGCACCTGGCGGGCGCTGTTGAGTTCGCTTTCAACGATGCCCGTCCACCTCGTCGCATGGCCGTCCGTGACGATGGTGTCGGCGATGGACACCAACTCGCGGGCCGCTTCGGACAAGCCTTCCTTCTTGGGCGCGTTCAGGAACACCGCTGGTCCGATCAGCGGGCTTTCGTCCCACTTTTCAGCCTCGCGCAGCGCCAGGGCGAACGTCCGGAGCACGCCGCGCGTCTTCTGGAACCGCTCGATGCCCGCCGCCCATTTGGTGTAGAACACCTCCGTCAATTCCGGGTGGAACGGATAGCTCCTGAGATACCGCTCCTCGGCCGTCGCCCCCTGCTTGGCCGTCTGGTCGTCCAAGGCCGAGATGCCCTTAAGCGCGGCAATCACGTGCTGCGGCCACTGCCCTCGCAGTTCCACGGACTTCGGATCAAACAACCGACGCCGCAGCACCTCGGCCACGTCATCCTTCTCGACCGGCTGCACCGCCTCCTCGCGCTGGCGCTGAAAGATGTCGTACATGTCCGACACGATCTTCTTGCCCAGCGGGTCTGCCTGGTCCTTCGGCTCGCTGGACAGCAGCGACGCCACGATGCAGCACTTCTCCACTTTCGCGGCGGCCTGGCTGAGGTACTGGAAGAACCCAATCAACACGTCCAGGAAGCCCGGTTCGGTGTGGCAGCGCACCTTCGCGTATAGCAGCACCTCGTCCAGCAGGATCAGCGTGCCCATGCCGTCCTTCAGCGGCAGTGACAGCAATTGTGTCAGCGTATTCTCCGCCGGTGGCGTATTGCGCTCCTCGGCCTTGCCCTCGGCGTGCAGGAGCTCCAGTCCTTCGTCGCCGGCGACCTGGTAGGCCAGCAGGCTCCACGGTTGCTTGAGTCGTCGCACCTGGCCTTCGGGCGACCGCACGTCGCAGCCAGTCTCGACGTCGAGCTTGTCGAAACACAGCGCCGCCACCCGGGCCTTCTGCGGCGTCTGGCCGATCGTCTCGGTGAACTCCTTAACGGCCGGCAGGTCGGGCAGGTTGTCTGGATCGTTGACCAGGTGCCGCATTGTGATCAGCGTGTGCGTCTTGCCGCCACCGTAGGTCAGCTCGAGCTGCCGCACCGCCTTGTCATTCTTCCCGGCCAGACGCAGCACCACGTCGCGCACCAGCCCGCGCAAGTTGTGAGTGGGAAACGTCAGCGCGAAGAACTCCGCGGGCTTCTCGTAGATCGGCCGCTTGCCGTTCTGCATCATGACCTCGTAGAGGTCGGCTGCGAACATGTGCAGCGGCAGGTCGCCCGAGCGCAGGTCGTCGCGCAGCTTTACGACATCGTGCCAGGTTTTCCAAGATTGTTTCGCCACTGTTCTAAACCTTTCGTGAAAAGGTTGTTTATGAGGTTTGCGGGTGCTTTCGCGCGTACTGTTCTTCGTCGACAATCAGCGGCCGCAGCCAAGCGTGGAGTTGGTCCCAGGCCGCCTCGCGCGGCAACGGGTTGTTGTGAATCCACTGTGCGTCCATGAACTGCGTGAACATTGCGTCACAGCTCCGTCTGGGGTGATTGCCAATAATGGAATCGTAAAACGAAGTCGTGCACGTATAGTGAGCCTCAAAGATAAACGGCTCCCACGTCCGATACAGCTCACTTTCCTCCTTGATGTCGATGATTTCGATCTCCTCAAGATCGCGCGTATGCGTTTCTCCCCAACCCGATTTGAAGAGACTAATGGCTTCGACATCCGTTTTGGGCGCAGAGTAACCAAAAAAGGTGACCAAGTAGGCGTGACGCAAGACCTGTTGAGTAATGGACCACATCTGGGCAATGAAGGGATCATCGTTGTAGTTCTTTTGGACCACGGGATACAGGAGCCGAGACGCCTGAAGCATAGCACCGCATTGCTTACACTGTGCACCAGGCAGGCCTACGCACGTTGGTTTGTGGCGCATGCACTGGCCAACAGCCACATTCCCGTGCAAGAACAGCACGGTGGGCAACTTGGTAAACTCCTGGTTACGAATGATCGCTTGTGCAAGGAACGGATCCCAGTTGAACGTGGCGATAACGTCCTTGGGCCGTAACGACAGCAACAGATGGTCATATAGCGTCGGGGCTGGCGGCAGTTCCATATCCGCAAAGTAGTCAAAGATCGCCAGTTCCATGGCCTGTATTGCAGCTTGGTTTTTCCCTTGAGCCACCAAGCTTGAAAAGAACGCTTCGAAGTCCCCGCCAGCATCGTCGATCCCATGCTCCTCGAGTATCGGGCCGAGCCCGCAAACCTCCACAATGTTGGGCATTATCGGAGGTTTGCGGCCGTTCACGTCTCCGCGTGGCAGTGCGGCAACAGTCGCACCAGCGCCCAGAACGACGAGATGTGGCCTGTTCACGAACGGCTCTTGAACTACCAACCTATCGAATTCGCCCTCTGCCATGTCGCCCTCCGCCACAGTACTGATGCCTCAGTCAAGCCTCAAAGCCAATCGTCATCTGATCATGATCGGCCGTGGCTCCCTTCGCGCCGATGTGGTTGCTGATGCTCTCCAGCAGTGACCGCTCGCTGTTGGCCGACAGCTCGATCAGCGACTGTACCACGCGCTTAAACAGCTCGTTCCGCCGCAGGGCGTGCTGGTCGAGGTACTCGTCCACCTTCTGAACGTCGCCTTGCTTCCACAGGTGCATCACGCGGTGGATGCGGTCGATCAGCGGCACGACTCGACCTTCTGGGGCTTCGTATCCCATGCTCTTGCCGCGCCGCTGGTTCCACGCCTTGAGCTTCACCTTGCTGCCCCCCCCGGAACCGCCGTCATCGGCGGGCTGGGAGTCGCCGTCGCTGTCGGAATCTGCCGCTTCCGCCGCCTCTTCGGCTTCTGCGGCCAGGGCGGCGTCGCTGCCCACGTGAGTGAGCACGTCCCATGTCTTGTCCAGTTCGCCGTCCGACAGGCTGCACGCCGTGGCGTAGAGGATGCACGCACCCACGGGGGCTTCTTCCATGTCGAAGTCGTGGCGGTGCAGCAGGTAGTAGGCCGTCACCTCATCCAGCCGATCGGCGGCGGCCATGTCCGCGCCCTGTTCGCCCGTCAGCACTTGGCCAACGATGTAGTCGACAACCATGCGGCGGACGTGATTGAGGAATTCACCCACGCCCATCACCTCGCCGGGCGCGTTAGCTTTGCGCACCACCGGGTGCTTGCTGTACGCCTCCATCGCCGGCCCGGTCGCCGCCCAAACGAAGTCCGGCCCACGAATCCCCGCATCCCAGAAAGCGCGCAGCTTCTCGGCGATGTTTGCCTTCATCTCGTCGAGAACGCTGTTGTCCCAGCCGGGGCGCGCTGTTACGGAACGCTTCTTACAGACGAGCCATAGAGAGGACGCGAGCGCGGCGGAAGCGCGCGCCCGACTTCGGGTAGCATTCTCCGTCTGGATTGGCCAACTGGCGTCTACTACAAATCCGGCTCGAATCATGGCAGCTGCAAGAGTTTCCCACGCTAATGGATCTTTATGCGCAAACACGACCACCATGCGCCCATTGTCCAGGAGAATCTCATTACAGCGCTGAAAGACCTGGAACATGCCATTTTCATAGCTACTGCGAGACGCAGGCCCATTTCCATCGTGGCGACTTTCGTCGTCGATCAACTCGCCATCGTTACTGTCGCGGTCCCACTTCGGTGACAACACCATTTCTTTGAGCGGTGCATATGCTGGGGCAACATCTGCCATCGCCCGGCGCAGCCAGATGTAGAACAGATCCATCAAGTCGGAATACGGAATTGCGTCATAGTATGGCGGGTCTGTGATAACAAGTTCAACACGCTGTGATACTGTGGTCGAGATAGATGAAGCCCGCATGATGTGCGGGGGCGGCGCACCTTCTGCAGCTGCCAACGCGTGATCGAGGGCGGAGGAACACATCCGAATTGCGCTCGACCAACTCCCGCCGCCGTCGAACATAGGGTTGGCTTCCGCATAGTCCCACATAATGGGCAGTGCATAACGTACGTAGGTGTGCTTCACGTTTTCCCCTGGAAGATACCACGTGCATAATGTAGTGGATTGATCAACCAAGCGGTTGAGTGAGGCCGAAAGGTAGGCCTGAATCGCTTCTGTCCACTCGGACGGGAGCTGAGATTGGGCCATTTGGTCGCGTGCCATGCGAATCGTAGCGACTAACCAGCCCAATGCCGTAAGCTGGCGAGAAGTGAATAGCTTTCGCCACCGATCGAATCCGTACAGCGGCACGCGCATACCGAGTGCCTCGGCGCCAGGCATAGCCTCATCGGGTACGCCGTAGGGTACATGCTCGAATGCGTCACGTATCTGCTCTGCGGTTGGAGTGGCGACCGCCTGTTCATGCTCGGTCGGTAGGCGATATTCCTTACCCTTGGCTCCGTTGACCACGACTGTGGTCATGGTGTTTTCCAGCCGGCCCGCCTTGCCCTCCAAGCGAACATCTTCCATCGTGTTGATCGTGGCGCAGCAGGGACATTGCGCCCCGGCGCGGCTCATGGTGCCCGAAGCGATCCGCTTGTCGTGCTCTCGTTTCTGCGCCGCGTTACCTCCCCTGGCGTGGACATTCGTCTCAATGCTGAACAAGACGCCAGTGCGAACTTCATCCGGCTCCATCGTTAGAAGCACCCGCTTGTTCGGCTTCTTGCACAGCCACCGCGTCTTGAGCAACGGCACGGTCGCCCGACAGTTCTTGCACGTCATTGTCCGCGCCCAGAGGTAGGCGACCGTCGGCTTGGCGATCCAACGCGGGTTGCGTTTGTCGGCCAGGTATTCATCGGTGAACTCGCCGTTCAGCGCGTCAACGTCCGGTGTGCAGTCGTCCTTCAGCGAAACGAGGCGCATCGGCTGATGTTCGTAAGCGATGTGGTCCTTCTTGATCGGCTCGAATTCAGCGTAGGTCGGGTAGTACTGCGCCAACTCCCGCCGTGCGCGAATAAGCACCCACTGTCCCCAGGCGCGGACATGCCACGCCAAGTCGGCATGGAGTTCCTCCTCCGTCCCCTCGGCCGGTGCGAACGGCAGGCCACCCTGTTCACCGATTGGGCTGCTCTTGGCATTCTTCTTTAGCCGCTCGTGGAGACGCTTGATTGCGGCGGTTGTTTCCGCCTTGCCGTACCTCTTGGCTTTCCTGAAGAACTCAGCCATGAAGGTGTCATTGTGCAGGATGAACTCCGGCAGCGGACGCGTCTGGCCGGCGAGTTTCTGCGGGTATTCAAGCGTGCATTTGAGGATGAACCAGGCGACGGGGTTGATGTCTACGGCCGTGGCTTCGCAGCCCAGGCGCATGGCTTCGAATGGGATCGCACCCCCGCCCGCGAAGGGGTCGACCACTTTGGGTATAGCTCCGCCATTGGCGCTGCGAATCTCCTGCCGAAACCAATCAACGATGTCCGCGTTTTCGGTTTCTCGTTTCCATTGCAAGATTCCGCCCTCAGTCTCCTCTTTGATGCGCTCAGCGATCTGGCCGTTGGGCATTTTCTTTTTCTCGATGTTTCTAACAACCCTACCCGCAATCTTCTCGCACAGTTCATGGCGTTTTTCGGCGTCACCTGGGTCCGGCATGAGCGTTGCGATTATCGCGGCGCGCGACGCCGCAAGAGGTCGCCGCGCCGGCCATAAGTGGAATCCAGAGATATGTCCCCGCGGGCCGTACTTCTCGCGGACAGAGTCCAGCGAAGTCTGCTTGAGCGGAAACGCATGTTCGATGAGTCGGGGGAAGTCATTCATCTTTGACAGAGTCCTTTAGTCTGAATCTAGATACAGTGGCTCCCGGCAGCGATGCTGTCGACCAGTTCGTCCATGGCGAAGTGATCGCCAACGAAGCGATACTGCTGTTTCATGCCGAACCCCCCCCGCTGAACGGTAGCTGCTTGAGTTGGTGGGTGTCGATCAGCTTCTTCTGAACATCGAAAAAGGACTGGATGAGCAGCTTTGGAGTGCTCACCGCCGAACGCACGATTGAAATCGAACGCTTCGTCACTCGAATCGTAGCGTCGATACCATCCACGCTTATGGTGCACCATTCAAGGTTCTTGTCGTATGTCACGCTGATCTCATCGTTGTCGAGGGCTTCGATCTGGTCGACGATCTCTTCGATCTTGAGCGCTCTTCCTGACGAAAACTCCAACGTATCGAACAAGCCGCGAAATACATCGTCAAACTCATCGGACTGCACCTTGTCCGGTTCGCGAATGTTGTGTACTTCCCGCCGCCAGACAACGCCAGAAGGATCATCCGGGTCAAGCGAAACGGTCACCTCATAGTCAAAGTACGGTGTGATGATTGATCCCCCACCACGAGCGACCTCAACTTGTAAATCCTTGCGTTTGAATTCGAACGCCCCGCGCAGAGCGTCATGAACTTCGTCCAGATCGTCGCTGATGTCCTTCTCTGAGATTGTCGCCACGAACGACTCTGTTGCGTCAGTGACGCGATCTGGTACATGGTGGCCTTTACGAAAGCCGGAAAGCTTGCGAACGGCGACAGCTTGTTCGTCATAGAGACGCACCTCACGCAGCTGTTGCGCGTGCGGGTTTGCAGCGGCTTTGCGTTTTTTGAGGATGGGAGCGACATCTGCGATCAAGAATTCGCTGCTTAGCGCGCCATACACCCATGGCGTTTGAACAGCCGTGCCGGTTAGCGTGGTCCGCAAAGTGCGTGGTACTTGGAGGTGCAAGTGGTTCTGCAGGGAGGACGACGTAACCAAGTGACCGTATTCCAGGGCAGTTGGCGCATTCGCGTTGAGCGCCTCGATCAGGTGGTACGTCCAAATGCCATGCTTGAGCTTGTCGGCGGGATACGAATACTGTCCAGGTTTGCACGCGGCGAAGCAAACGCAGTGTTCGCTTTCATCAAAGAAAGCCTTGAGCTCATCTTCTGTTAGATCGGTGTAGATTCCACGTATTTCGGTGGTCGCCAGCATCCCGCTTTCGCAGGAGTCGAGGAACAGCACAATTCGCGTGCTAGCACACTGCTTGAATTGAGAAAACAGCCATTCGACGGCGATGCTCGTCCCCTCAAGGTCGTCGAGCCGTGTGTCGAAGCATGTGATGAAGTTTTTTCCGTTCCGTGCAAAGCCGTGTCCTGCGTAGTAGATATAGAGAGTGTCTTCCTTGGTTAATCCGGCCAAGACCTTACGGACGCGCGACTTAATGGAAGTCCGAGTTGCGTTGACATTGATCAGGACGGTCTGTTCCGCGACGGAGAAACCGTTGTCGTCAAACGTCGCGGCTAAATCCCGTGCATCAGCCTCCGCGTACTTCACCGGATAGATCTTCTTATCCGCATAATCCTCTACAGCGATAAGGATGGCAACTTTGCGCATTGTCGTGACTCCTTAGGCGGCGTCCGCTGATGGATTCGATGTCTGGGTAACGCCGATTAGCGCGTTGCCCTTGGATTGGGCCGGCAGGTTGCCGAACGGATCTTGCACTCGCACCAAGTGTGGAGCGGGCGTGGCGCAATCGCAAACGGCGTAGAGCCAGTCGCCGTCGTTGATCTGATGGCAATGACGATTGCTCATAGCCCCTTCATCTGCCGCAGTGTACGGAGCAGGAGGTCACCCACGACGCCCATAACCTGGGTTGCGTGTCGGGCTTCCTCGGTTGAGATCGTTGGCAGCCACGGGCGGCCGTGGCCGGTCCCTTGTTTGTTGCGCATGGTGTTCACAGCGCATGCCGCATCATAAAGGGCGCGCTGAAATCGACACTGTGGTGCCTCGCCGTCGACAGGTTTGTCCGCAGGAGTCTTGAGATTGAGCGCCACATATGCTTGGCCAAGGGCGGCAGGAAAGTTTTGCGGAGGCTTGCTCAGATTCCAGCATTCGCGCAGCACATGGGCCGCGACGGCTTCAAGCAAGTCCTTCCCCGTGCCAACGACGAGCGCTGCGTCTTCTGCACCCTTCTGCGCGCGCCGCACGTAGGCTGCCAGAGCCTCGGTGAGTTCTGTTCCAGAAAGAGCATCCAGCGCGGTTGGCTGGACCTCGCCATCGGACGTAATAATGAAACCCTCCGACGCGATCACATTACGAAGGCTCGCAATTGCCTCTTGGCCCACGTAGTTGGGAGATTCCTCGCGAAATCCACCGTGGCTTCGCACCATTGCCAGGAGTTGGCCGACAAAACCGCGACCGTTCTCGAAGGAATGTTCGATTGCCCAACTTAGGACTGCCCGAACTCGCTTGAGCTTGCCCACGATTTGACCTTGCGCATTTGGATCTCCCTCCGTCAGCTTCCACCTTGTTATGCAGAACTCGATGTCGGAATGGCTTGGATCTCGGCGATCCTTCTGTGCATCGTCCACAACGCTTGCAAGGGCAAAGGCAATGGCATCATTGAGGGGCGGTAGGTTCATGAGACAACCTCCGCAACCGACGTAATCTGCGCCGCGCTGATCAACATGCTGCCCATGGCCCTGGCCAGCAGATTTCCAAATGGGTCTTGTACCCGCACCAGACGCGGCGCCGGTGTGGCGCAGTCATAGACGGCGTAGAGCCAATAGCCATCGCGAAGGTTGGCAGCGCGCGCCCACTCGTTGGACGAGACCTCCACGTCCCCGGTGTTGGCCCGGCCTTTAACTTCGATGGCGCGCCGGCCGCGGAGATCGCCTTCGGGGTAGATCGACAGCAGGTCGAAGCCAGGGTTGTCGGTCATCCCCGCAGCACGAGCCAGCGGCGGCGTGTGAACATCCTTGACGACTGCGCCGGCAGCTTCCTCAAAAGCGCGGGCGAAGTCCATGGCCACCTTCTCAACCTCGGCGTCGTGGCGTTCGAGATCATCCGGGCTGGACGACGGCACGATGATCGCGTGGCTCAGTAACGTGAGATTGCCCGCGGCGATCAACTCCGGCTCGCGACGAATCGTGGCCAAGGCGGCGGCGCGCCGCTGAGCGAGCGAGCGCTGTTGCTCCTTGATTTCCTTCAGGGCCTTGAGCGCGGCGGCGTTGCCGGAGCGGGACTTCTCCGACTGCTTGACGCGGGCGGCGGCAAGCTCGGCCTCCTGGAAATCGAACCCGCGCCGAATGAACTGCTCGCGCTCGGGCAGCGTGTCCAGTAGGGCCTTACGCCGTTGGACAGCAAGCTGGCGGGCGACGCGCTCAGTTATGAAGGCTTCGGCCTCGTCCTTGAGCTTTTCGGCAGTAACGGCCAGTCGTTGAGCGGCGGCGGGCAGGCCCTGGCCACCCTTGAGTAGCAGGAGGTGCTCAACCGGACAGAGCGATACATCGGCCCCCGCGAACTGCTTTGCGCCGACGAGCTGACACTCGAGCACTTCCTCGCTGCCCAAGTCGGGCAGTTCGGCATCCGCCCGGCGGATGACACTGACCAATGCGAGGTGAAACAGGTACGGTTTGTCTGTCGTGGGGTCGATGAAGACCGCGCCGCGCAGAGCTTGATCGCCGAGGCGGTCGCTGACGATGGCGCGGAACCGCTCGAACACCGGCTCGCCGGGGTGGACCCAGATGCGGGTGTTCTTCTGGTCCGGTCCGGGGCGAATTACCGTCAGGCACTCTCGCTGCATCGCGGGGTACATTTCCAACGTGTGCAGCAGCGGATCAACCGCGCCTTTGCGGGCGGGCTGCATGGCGAAGCAGTCGTCGAGATCGCCGTCGATCTCAATGTCCACGAGCGGTGCCGCGTTCTGGATGTAGTGGCGGACGTAGCCGGGCAGCAGGCGGCAGTACGCTTCCTGCTGAAGGTCATCACGCAGGCGCGGGAGTTCGCGTTTCACGTCGCCGCCGTCGCCGTAGAGCATCTTCTCTTTCAGGGCCAGAGCCTCGACCTGTTCCTGGGTGAGTCGGCCTTCGATGGTCTCGGCGACCGTGTCCGCGCCTTCGACGATGGCTTGCTCCATGTAGGTTTTGAGCGAGACGCCTTCGAAGAGGCGGCCGATGGAGTCGAACACCTTCTCGCTGCCCAGGCTGTCGCGGATAATCTCGAGCTTGTTCAGCAGCGTCTGGATGACCATGCCCTCGCGCGTCTTGGGTGCGACGAGGTTGACGATCTGCACAGGATCGTGCTTCTGCCCGTAGCGGTGGATGCGGCCCATGCGCTGTTCGAGACGGGCCGGGTTCCAGGGTATGTCGAAGTTGATCATAATCCAGCAGAACTGGAGGTTGATGCCTTCAGCAGCTGCGTCGGTGCAGATCATGAATCGAGCGCCGCCCTCATCGTTCGGCAGGCGAAAGCGCTCAACGTGTTCCTGACGCTCGGTGTAATACATCCCACCGTGAATCTGCGCGATCTGGCCGGTGTAGCCCATGCCACCAAGACGCTGGATCAGGTAGTTGAGTGTGTCGCGGTGCTCGGTGAAGACGATGAATTTCTCGCCGACGAACTTCGAATCGGTCAGTACCTCGCGGAGCTTGTCGAACTTGGATTCGGCGCCTTGGTCATAGACCTTGCGGGCGAGGTCGCGCAGCGCGACCACCTGCTCACGCTCGACAACCAGGTCGGTCAACGAAGCGGCGATGACGCCGGCCAGCAGGCGATCCTCGCTGACTTCGTTCTCCTCGCGGCCATCCTCGACGCTCTCCTCATCAGCCGTCTTGGTGTCCAGCACGTCGTCTTCTTCCGCGAGGCGTCGCTGAAGGACGACGAGCTGCTCCTCGGTCAACTTGCCCTCCTGCACCTGGCGGATCAGATCATCAAGCTTGTCGATCCGGCGTTCGAATGACCGCAGCAGCGCGTATGTCGAGCTGGCTAGGCGACGTTGGAGCACGCTCATCGCCAGCCGCGCCGCCGAACGGTTGAGCAGCTTGGCGCGGTTGTAGACGTGCCGCATGTATTCTGTGGTTTCGTCGTAGAGCGTCTGTTCGCTGATCAGGCCCTGGGTCAGATCGTAGCCCAGCGTGTCGGAGATGCGTTTGGGGTACAGGGACTTCCCGTCAAGATGGACCATTTCCTCCTTGGTGCGGCGGATGAAATGAGCTTGGCGACGATCCGGTGGGTACTCGTTGAACGCTTCAGGCGTGGCCAGAACCTCGGGTTCGAGCAGACGCCAGAGCGCGTAGTACGGGTAGTCCTTACCTTGGTGGGGGGTGGCCGTCAGTAGCAGCACATGATGCGCCACCCACGGCAGACGCCACGCCTCCTGCACGTCCGCGACGCCGCAGAGCGCCTCGGCCAGCTTGTACCGCTCCGTCTTGCGGACACGAAGGTCATTACCGCGGTCCGCGGAGAGCTTGTGAGCCTCGTCGAAAATCACCAGGTCATACGGCTGCACCCCAGGCTCGCGAAGCCGCGAGAACATGCGTGAACCGGTGAGTGTGTCGACGCTGACGATCAGGCAATCGCTGCCATTGCCAATAAACGGATTGGTTGTGCGGGCGTCGGCGCCGCTGACTATGCGGAACTGCAAGCTGAAGAGCGTTGCCATTTCACGCTCCCAGTTACCGATCAGGCCTGCCGGCGGGACGATCAGGATGCGATTGATTAGGCGCCGTGCCTTCATTTCCCGGATGTAAAGGCCGGACATGATTGTCTTGCCGGCACCAGCATCGTCAGCCAGCAAGAACCGCAAGGGGAACTGGCGGAGCATGTGCTCGTAGACGGCGATGCGCTGATGGGGAAGCGGATCGATCTGCGAGATCTCAGTGGCGAAGGCCGGGTTGAACATGTGGCCGAAGCTCAGCCGTTCACCTTCAACCAGCGAGCGGATGACGTGTGGAGAGGCGGTAAAATCAAGAACGGGCGGCGCGGCGACTGAGGATTCAGCTTCGGCATCGACCGATTCGCCCTCGTCCAGGCGAACGAGTTGCTGCCAGGAGAGCGGCGAGGGTTTCGTCTGTCCATTCTCCCATCGGTTGACGGTCGCGAACGAGACGCCCAGTCGAGTCGCCAGTTCCACCTGCGTCAGTCCGAGGCGCGCGCGGTACTGCTTGATTCGCGTTGAGTAGTCCGGGGGGAGATTCGAAGTTGTCGGATCGTTGACCATGTTTCCCTCGGTTCGAGTCCCAAACAGGGATCGGGGTTGATCGGACCGAGGCAAGTATAGCACATGTTATAATGATGTCAATTAGAAGCACGCGATCTGCCTGCGGTTTCAGTCTTCTAAAACGTAAGTTGTTTTTTGACAGATATTTGCTGATCTAGTGGTTCAGCCGGTTGCGTCCTGATCATCCTCAGCCTCCACACCCTTCGCCGCGGCGCGCGTCGCGGGCGACCGGTCGCTGCCGAGCCTCGGCCGTTGTGCCCGGCAGAGCCAGTAGGACCGCGCTGGCCGTGGTGTAGGCCAGGGCGGTGGGGATCAGATCGGGCCACCAGGCGGCGGTTGGGGTGGTTAGCAGAAAGATCGCCAACGCTGTCCAGAACGACTGGCATATCGGGCATTCCAGGAAATACGACAGCGCCCGCCGCCAGATGGTGCGGTCGAACTCGACGTTCACGCGCTTCTTCCGATCGGCCAGTTCGGCATCCGAGAGCGGCACCTTGGCTGCCATCTCGTCGCAGTGGGTCAGCGTACGGCCAATGCTCGGCACACGTCCTCATGACAGCGAATTTAGCTGCTGGCGTAAGCTCTTGTCAATGCCGGAGCTACGGTTCGGATGGCACTGTGGAGTCTGCGTACGTAGTTCTACGTACCTTCAGGATCGCTGGGTACTGCCAATGCGCAACCGGCGGCGGTGGCCGTTGATCCGGCTGCGGCCGACGGCTGGGGCGGTGCTGGCCGAGGCCGGGACCGAGTAGGTGACGGCCAGTTGGACCGCGTGGGGGTCGTATTCGCGGGCGAGGAAGCGGGCTTGGCCGTCGCCGGCGCCTTCGTAGACGCGGCGGAGGATGAGGTCAAGGGTGGTGCGGCCCCAGCTGCGGACGTTGTTGATCAGGGCGGCCACGTCGATCGAGAAGGGGCCGGTCGTGGTCGGCAGGTTGAAGGGCTTCTGGTACAGCTCGTAGTAATCGCCGCCGGGCGTGTTCCAGGGGGAGTCCTCGCTGCGGTAGGTCCAGCGGGCGAACTCGTCCTCCCAATCCGTCCACATGAGCACGTTCATTGTGCAGTTGTATCCACCGGTGGCCGGGGTCTGGGTGTAGAGGACGAGTTCGGCGTCGGTCACCGTGGCGTCGGCCGGTAGTTCGCTGAGGTCGAACTTGAGCAGCGCCCGGCGGGCGGCGTTGGGCGCGATGTAACCGACGTAGAACGTGGTGGCGTAGCC
>NPIF01000600.1_pt3 | contig 24369 bp, 20 predicted proteins | sample 8637461 | NCBI WGS metagenome assembly NPIF01 (sample SAMN07420641, study PRJNA396082) | bioreactor metagenome | isolation source: sample BR12 brine-fed electro-methanogenic bioreactor BR | place: Japan: Kochi | collected 2016-12-09
ACCAGATTGGAATGATGCTCCATTTCGGTTACGATAATTTCGTCATTCGGTCTCAGAAATGCCTCACCGAAGGAGTCGGCGACCAGGTTAATCGATTCGGTCGTGCCCCGTGTAAAAACGATTTCGGCCGGTTCTGCCGCATGGATAAACTGCTGGACTTTGCTCCTCGCCGTCTCGTAGCCGGCGCTGGCCTGTTCGCTCAGAAAATGGACGCCGCGATGGATATTGCTGTTGCCGGAGACATAGAATTCGAGGATTTTATCCAGCACCTGACGGGGTTTCTGGGTGGTGGCGGCATTGTCCAGATAAACCAGAGGCTGCCCGTAAACCTGCTGGGATAAAATGGGGAAATGTTCTCTGATTTTCTCAACATCGAACATTTTTTTACTTCTTTACAAAATGAATCAAAGAAAACCAGCGATTTTCATCGCTAAAACAATCTTGAACTTCCAAGCCCCCGATCGCGGCTAATTCTTCGATATCGGATGAGGAATATTTGTGCGAATTTTCGGTGTGAATGGTTTCCTCCTTTTCCATCAAAATCTCCCGGCCCAGAACGGGACAGAATATCTCAAGGCGCCGGTTCGCCCGCAGATGCATCTCGATACGGTTGTAATCCGGATTGAAAAATGCCAGATGATCAAAAGTCTGCGGGTCGAAATCGGTCCCGATATGGCTGTTGACCACGTTCAGGATATTTTTGTTGAAGGCGGCTGTCACCCCTTGGCTGTCGTTATAGGCCCTTTCCAGGACTTCCACCGGTTTGACCATATCCAGTCCGAGCAACAGGGCGTCGCCGGATTTCATGATCCGATCCATGTCTTGAAAAAATCGGCGATTCTGTTCCCAGGTGAGATTGCCGATGGTGCTGCCCAAAAAACAGAAAAGACGATTCCTGCCCTTCGGCAGGTGGTGCAGTTGCTGGGTGAAGTCGGCCACGAGGCCGTGAATTTTGATGCCGGGGAATTTACCCTGAAGCCTCTTCGCCGCATCCCGGATCGCCTCCCGGCTCACATCCACGGGTGTATAGCGGAGCGACGGCCAGCGGTCCGCAGGAATCGCTTCCAGCAGGATGGAGATTTTCGAACAATCACCGCTGCCGATTTCGACAATGTTGGGGGGGTTCTTCCCGGCTGCCAGGCGGGTAGCGAATCGTCGCAGCAGTTTTTTTTCCGTTCGCGTCGGATAATATTCAGGAAGCCGGGTAATCTCTTCGAACAGTTTCGAGCCGACGGCATCATAGAGGAACAGGCTGGAAATGCTCTTCTGGCCGGCGGTCAGGCCGGCCAGGAGGGTCCTGCACAACTCCTCCCTTCCGATGTCGCAGAAATAGTTGTGCAGGGTGAATTTCTCGCTCACCAGTTGGCACTCCATCACGGAATCCCCGTTTCATAAGGGTTATTTTCGTCTGCGCTCCATTCGAACCATCCTCCGTCATAGACGCAGACCCGCGGCCAGCCCATCAACCAGGCATTGAAAAAGGCCTCGCTGCCGCGCCAACCCGTGCCGCAATAAAAGGCGTTATAGGCGTCCCGGGTGATACCAACCTCGGCCCACATCCGGGCGATCTCGTGATACTCCCGGGTGGTGTGGTCCAGATGACGATAATTTTCCATATGGTAGGCATCGCTGCCGCAGTTGCCGAAGACCGCCCCCGGGATCCGGCCTTTCTTTTGAATATAATTGTAGCCGCTGACCTTGCCGATGAATTCATTCCAACTGCGAACGCTGACCAGGTTTTGACCGGGGGTCTGCAAAATGTTCCGGGCCTCCGGTAGATCCACGATCAGTTCCGGGCGCCCCGGAATCGGCGCGCCGAAATCGGCCACCGGCTGTTTGGGAAAATCCTCGGTGACGACGGGCAAGCCAGCGTCCATCCAGGCTTGCAGCCCCCCGTTCAAGACCCGGACGTCTTTGACCCCCGCGTACATCATGATGAGCGCGCAGCGAATGGCCCCGAGGTGTCCGGCCGCGCTGCCGGGAAAGGGATCGTCGTTGTCGGGAAAGGAGAATCGACCGTAGAGAATGACCGTTGTCTGGTGATCGATCCCCAGTACCTCGAGGGCTTTTTTCAATTCCTCCGGACTGCGACGGTTCCAGGTTTCCGACGATTCGAGCAGGTTGGTATCGAGATCCACGGCCCCCGGAATATGTCCTTCCTCATAGGCGCCCCGGTTCTGATAATGGGCATGACACAGGACAAAGCGGTCGTTTTCGTATTCGGCAGCCCGGCCGCTGGTCAGCAGCTGATTCAGCCAGGGAGCCGAGACCAGCTGCCGGTAACGTTCCAGATAATCCATAGGTAGCTCCGGATTCGGCATCCACTCGTCCACCAGCCCAAGATACCGGTGGACATGAGGATATCCGATCCGGGAAAACTGTTGTGCGGCCTTCTCGATCTGTACCCGGTCATCGCCATAAACGACAATTTGCTGATGAGGCAGAATATTTTTGGCCGCGACGATCTCAGGCCAGTCGATATAATCCAGCCATTTGAAAGGCAGGCTGCAGGCTCCCTGAATATGACCGCCCCGGGGTTGTTCGGGACCTCGCCAGCCGTTGTAGGCCTCGATGGGGCGCACATCGACCAGTCTGACTTCAGGCAGATCTCGCTTCTCAAGTACTTCTTCCGTGGTCCATGCTCTCATGAAAAGCCCTTTCCTTGGTCCTAGAGGAAGTTTACTCCAGGATTTTGGGATGTCCAATAAGAAGCCCGCTACAGCACCTGTCGGAATTGCATTCTTTCTTAATATGCGGGGTAGGAGCCTGTCGGACCCTGAAAATGAAGAGGAGAGGGGCCAGGGATGTACCGAGAGCACTCGCGCAGTTTTAAAGAGGGGGAAATAGGCCCTTGTTTAGCTGTTTAACAGAATGTATATGTACTCAACCAAACTATTATATGGTGTTCCCTGTTTTTATGTTGATCCCCTTTGACCAGGAGTTGACGAATGAAGAGATTTTTTGTTGCGGCGGTTTTGATGGTCCTTGCAGTCCTTATCCTGCCGTCCAGTGGCTGGTGTTATGGCCAGCCGTCGGTGAACCTCGGATTCACCAGTTTTGTCGACGGGGGCCCGCCGGCCGGTCCCGGAGTCTACTTTCAGCAGTATTTCCAGTACTACACCACCAATGAATTCGTCGATGGTCCGCCGCCCGCCAAAATGGACGTCTGGGTCAGCCTGACGCAACTCCTCTATCAGTCGGACCAGGAATTACTGCTCGGCGGCAAGTGGGGGATGAACGCCATGCTGCCGATAGCGGACTTCGACCTGAACGACGACTCCGGATTATCGGCCAACAGCGGCGTCGGTGATCTGCTCATCGGCCCCTTTCTGCAGTGGGATCCGGTCATGGGTGCCAAGGGTCCGCTGTTCATGCATCGCATCGAACTGCAGATGATTTTCCCGACCGGCGATTATGATGACGATATGGCCATCAACGCCGGCAGCAATCATTTTTCTTTTAACCCTTACTGGGCGGCGACCGCATTCCTGACTCCGCGGTGGACTGTCTCCTGGCGTCTACATTATTTGTGGAACGATGAGAATAACGATACCAGGTTCCAGCCCGGTCAGGCGGTGCATGCCAATTTCACCACGGCTTATGAAGTCATCCCCAAGCGGCTGCGTCTCGGGATCAACGGTTACTGGTTCAAGCAGACGACCGCGAGTGAAATTAACGGCAACGACATAGATGGGCGGGAGAAGGTCTTTGCTGTCGGACCCGGATTGGTTTGGCACTTCAACCAGAACCAGCACCTGTTTATCAATGGCTATAAGGAGTCGGGGGCCGAGCACCGCAGCGAAGGTGAACGGGTGACGCTGCGTTACGTACACCACTTTTAATTACGAGCACCCCAGGCTGTAAATACCTTTTGTTTTTACGTTCCTGTCCTCGGCTGCCCGATCCGATTCACGGGGAGCGATTTGTTGTTTGCTCAGATTACGTTATATTTGAGCTGTCGAGCTCTGTCGGCGTTTGGTATTTTTTTATTATACCGTTTCTGAATTGACAGACAGATCTGGAGGAGTGATATGAATCAGGAAAATTCAGCTCAGAAGAGCAGGACCGCACAACTGTACCGGATGGTGATGAAAGAACACTTGTGTCCATTTGGTCTGAAAAGCAAGGATTTGTTAGAGCGTAAGGGTTTCAAAGTTGAAGATCATCATTTAACTTCTCGCCAAGAAACAGACGCCTTTAAAGAAAAACACGGTGTGAAAACGACACCTCAGGTGTTTATCGATGGGAAACGCATTGGCGGTTATGAAGAATTGCGGGAATATTTAGGACTGGATACGCCGGATGAAGAAGGGGACACCTACGAACCTGTCATTGCCCTTTTCGCCACAGCATTATTGATGGGGGTGGCGGTCAGTTGGACGGCGACGGGGGCCTTGCTGAGCGCCAGGTTGCCGGAGTATTTCGTGGCTATTGCCATGTGTCTGCTGGGCCTTCAGAAACTCAAAGATGTGGAGAGCTTCAGTACCATGTTTCTTAACTACGATCTGCTGGCTCAGCGCCAGGTGCGCTACGGCTATGTGTATCCCTACGCCGAGACCATCGCGGGAATCTTGATGCTGGCAGGTGCACTCATCTGGCTGGCCGCGCCCCTTGCCCTGTTCATTGGTACGGTGGGGGCGGTGTCGGTGTTTAAGGCTGTTTATATTGACAAGCGCGAGCTCAAGTGTGCCTGTGTCGGTGGAGATAGCAAGGTGCCGCTCGGTTTTGTGTCGCTGACCGAAAATCTCATCATGATGGGCATGGGGTTCTGGATGTTTTTCCGCGCTTACGTGCTTTAAGGTGAAATCGGATTTTTCAAAGGTGTCAAGAACAGCCGGGACAAACCCTGGATAATGGCTCAGTAAAACATCACTTACGAGGTGCGCGATGGAAACAATGAAAGAATGCTTAGGCCGATGCCGATGGTGTCCTCTCGCAGCTGTCTTCATGGGCCTGATATTACTGATTGTCGGGTATTCCGTTGATCCTGAAAATCTGAGGAAAATTTGGCTGTTAGTTTCATCCCTGATAGTTCTATGTGGAATCGTTATGACGATCGTGTTTAATATCATGTCAAAAAAGTAAAAAGGCCAATATCTTCTCCGCAACGCGAACCAGCCTCCGCTAAAGGCTGAGCAGAAGCAAACCATCCGCTAAGGAGATTTTTTGCGCCATCGCTATTGTCCTTCGTGGCTGGTCAGATTGTTCCGAACAGATCATCCTCGAATTCCGCCAGCTTGCGAACCCTTTCCCGGTCTTCGGGAAGTGCCAGAGCTATTTCAGCCCGGGCAACGGCCAGATGGGAATGGAACAAGGCCACCTCTCGCAGGGGAGCATCGCCCATGGAAGCCAAAGCCTGGAATGCTTTCAGGAGGCGTATTACCACATCGACACTGTCGGCCCCGCTGTCTGCAATGGCAGAATAAATATCGTCGAGCATGTCCCAGGGGGACAACCCCGGCACTTCTACACGATCGTATGCGCAAGAGTGCGGGTCCTCCTCAACCGGTTCCACCCACAAAGCGAACAGACGCACCGAGGTACAGATGATTTCGATGGCCGTACCGGGATCATTGACCGCCGGCGACAGGGCACGATCGGCAATTTCTGAAAGAACGACAAGGCCGAACCGGGGATCTTCATCAAAAGTCCGATTCCTCTCCACCTGGAAGGCGCTGGCGATCGCTCTGGTATCGATATCGGGAGTTTCACCCGAATCGCCCCTCACCCACGCCAGAGGGTTTCCGGGAGTGCAGAAGGTGCCGGGCAGGGCCGCAACGGCAATTCTTGCGTTGGACTTTTTCGCTATCGATTGTAATTTGCGGATGTCCACCCTCTGCACATGTCCGATTGTTTCGCTGAACACTGGAAGCCCGGAAACCTGTTCCGTTAAGCGGGGAACTCCTCTCATGTAAGGTGCGGCCCGCCGCCGCCGCAGGGACTCTTCGGTGGCCTGCTCGACCTTGGCGATGGTGGTACTCATCCGCCCCAGGCGGGCAATCCGATCGATCCACCGTACCAGGGTCAGAACAACAATCGCCAGGGCCATGAGCGTAAGGGCAAACAGGGCGAACCGCCCGGTTATACCGTAATAGTTGTTTTTGAGGGGAATAATGGCGACGATGCTGAAAATGAAAACTCCGATAAATGTCGACAGAGCGTTCTGGGAAGCGTCGTCGGCGATGACCAGTGAGAAGCAGCGCGGGGTGGCCGTGTTGCTGGCCGAGGCATAGGCTTGCACCATTGAGCCGACGGCGAAGGTGGCGACCACCAGCATGCTGGTGGAAAGGTTGACAAGCAGGATCTCAATCGATTCCTGGGTGATATCCGGGAAAAATTTATCCAGTTCCGCATAATCGGCTATGGTTGCCAGAAAAACTGCTGCGATCGAAATAATGCACATCAACAGCGGTTTGACCCATAGTTTCTCGTCGAGCCGTTTTAAAAAGAACCGGATGCGGTCTCCCATGTCTCCTCCTGGGCAAATTAATGGGTAAATGACGTCGGCAACGATCTCGAGAAACTAGAATAACGCACAAATTCAAAGTTTTCTCGTTTTAACGCCTATAATTTGCTACAACCCTTTATAGGGAATGGCTTTTATTGCTGGTTCGACAAAATAAGCGACGCCTGGCTCATTGGACCTGTAAAAAGAGCCCGAGTACTCTTATCGCGGACAAAAATCATGCTTCAGACACAGCCGTCATCCAAGCATCCGCCGGGCCCTCGCCGCATTGAGCTGGGCTGGCTGATTGCCCACCAGCTGAGCGAGCGCAACCTGGCTGCCGTTATGGCCGCTCGCGATTGCATGGCAGACTATCTGTCCAAGGTGTTTCCGCAGTTCGAGTGGCGCATGCCGGTGGTACGCCGTTTCGATGCGGTCCATCAACGTTTCATCGAACCGAGTCAGCTGCTGGTCGAAGGGGTGGAAGAGCGGGACATTCGACATTGGGATTTCGCTTTTGTGATCACTCGCGCCGACCTGCAGAGCTACTACAAACCCTTCGCCATGGCCGCACCTTCCCGGTCTGTAAGCGTCGCGGTCATTTCTCTGGCCCGCCTGCTGCCCGCATGGAGCCGGGACAATGACTCTGAAGACGAAGACGGGCGGGAGCAGTCTGCCCTCCGGCTTTGTTCGCTGGGACTTCACCTGCTTGGGGACTTGAACGGGCTAGCGCATAGTGCCGCGTCACAGGATTACATGTACGAGCCGGGTTCCGCCAGTGAGCTGGAGGCCATGAAGGACTATTCCGAACCTCTACGCGATCAGTTGGCCATCGAGCTTCAGCGAGTTGCTGATCTGCGGCTGGAGGAGCGGCACGCCACGAATCAGCCCAGCGCGTTGCGCTTTTATCTCAATGCAGCCTGGATCGGCCGTGGCGATATCCTCAGCGCTATCGTCCAGGCCAAGCCCTGGGAGTTTCCTTTTCGGTTGAGCCGGCTCACCGCCGCTGCGCTGTCGGCTTTGCTGATCCTTATGGTCACCGCCGAGGTCTGGGACCTCGGCATGAACCAGCCGCCGCTGCTGGTGGTTTTTCTTTCGCTGGCCAGCCTGCTGGGGACCAGCCTGTTTGTGCTGAAACGCCAGAATCTGCTTTTGCGCCGAAGAAAACTTCGGCTTACAGAACAAACCGTTTTCACCAATCTTTCTACCACCCTGGTGGTGCTGATCGGCATGACAACCACCTACCTGCTGCTGTTCGGATTGGTCGCCTTTATTGGCAAAAGTTTTTTCCCGGCTCGCCTGGTTCAGGAATGGGCGGCTTCTCTGCCGCAAACGGTCAGTTGGCCGGACTACATGGTGCTGGCCGGATTTGTCGCCTCCTTAGGCATCCTCATCGGGGCCCTTGGCGCGTCGTTTGAGGGTAATCCTTATTTTCGTCACATCACCTTTGTGGATGAAGAAACCTGACTGAGCCGTCAAGACCGCCCAAAACCCTCGACCTGTGTTAAGGACGAAATAATGCGATTGAAATTTATTCTAGCGGTTATGTTGTGTGGATCAGCACTATCCGGGCCAGCGTATTCTTATCTAACAATGGATGAATGTCTCGCTGACAAGGTATTAATTTCAGCGGACAACATGACCGTTGCTGATTTAAAAAACCAGTGTGCTAGAGAATTGGCGGGAGAAAGGGTGGCCACCATCGAAGCACCCGTCAAAGAGAGGATCAAACAGGACGAAAAAAACCTGTTAAGCCCGTTCACACTCATGGCGCACCGCCCAAATTATCTCTTGATGGGCGTATATAACGACAGAGGGTATGATTCAACCAGCCATAATCAGGCTCTTAAAGATGATATTGAATATAAAAAATACGAATCTCAGTTCCAACTAAGTATTAAGTTTCCATTATTTGTCAACCTCTTAAATCATAATGCCGATATCTACGCTGCTTATACTAATCGTTCGTTCTGGCAACTCTATCATGAGGACTCGCGACCATTCAGGGAGACCAACCACGAGCCTGAAGTGTGGATTCAGTTCCATCCCAATTGGGAGTTTTTGGGATTTAAAAACGTTTGGAACTCTCTCGGTATAAACCACCAATCAAACGGACAGAGAGATGAATTGTCGAGGAGTTGGAACAGGGTGTTCGGCTGGTTTACTTTTGAACGGGAGAATTTGGCTTTCAGCTTAAGACCCTGGTACCGAATCCAAGAGAATTCCGATGATGATGACAATCCTGATATTACAGACTATATGGGGCACTTTGAAATTTTTGGCTCGTACAAATACAAGGAACATGTTTTCAGCTTTATGACTAGGAACCATCTTGAATCGGGTTTTGACCGAGGAGCCTTTGAGCTGAGTTGGAGTTTCCCTTTTGGAAAATATGACTTTCTAAAAGGCTATATTCAATGGTTTAATGGCTATGGAGAAAGTCTGATAAGTTACGACCAGAAGGTCAATAAGATTGGCGTGGGGATAATTTTTGTCGATTGGCTTTGATGGTGAAATGGGGTTTTAGGCCCCTGGCCGACGCAACCGGAATACCTGTCAGATTTTGACAATTTTCCCGCTGATGCTAGAGTTTAGGTGGCTGTCGGGCTCTCAGGGTTGAGGTCAAAAGTTGCCTGTAAACGACCCGTCATGTAACTCCTTTATGGTCATATGGAAAGGAGAAAGTTCATTGCACAGAACAATCACCGGATTTTTTTGGATCGTTCTTCTTCTGGCGGTGCTGCTGTTGCCGGTGGGCCTTATGTTCGTTTCGCCCCTCCCATCGGGTCGCTATTTCTGGCTCGAATTCTCCATCGCCCTGGGGTTTTTCGGCCTGACGCAGATTGCGGTTCAATTTGTTCTGATTGCCCGATTCAAGTGCGTCACAAATCCCTACGGTATTGACGTCATCATGGCATTTCACCGGCGTCTCGCTTTGGTCGCTATTGCCGCCATTCTGATACATCCCCTGATTATTATGGTGGATAATCCATCACGCTTGAAACTGCTCAATCCTCTTGGCGGTAATTGGGCCAGCCGTTTTGCCCTGTTGAGCGTGGTTTCTCTTCTGGCTCTGGCCGTTACCTCGGTCTACCGCGAAAAATTGAAGCTGGCTTACGAACACTGGCGCCTTTCCCATTTGGTGTTTGCTGTGTTGGCGATCGTGTTTGCCCAGCTGCATGTTTCCCTGGCCGGGCTCTACACGAACTCCTTTTGGAAGCACGCGATCTGGGTCATCATTGCAGCGGTGATGGTCGGGCTGGTGTTTTATCTTCGGTTACTCAAACCGTCCTGGCAGCACGGTAATCGATGGCGGGTGGCTGAGGTGCGTCCGGAACGTGGTGAAACCTGGACCCTCATTTTAGAGGCGGACAACCATCCAGGGATATCCTTTCTCCCCGGTCAGTTTGCCTGGATAAAACTCGGCTCTACGCCCTTTACCCTCGAAGAGCATCCCTTCAGCTTCAGCTCCAGTGACAGGTGCCAAACTACCATCGAATTCGGCATCAAGGCGTTGGGTGACTTTACGCGCACGGTTAAGGATATCAAGCCCGGCACGCGTGCCTATCTCGATGGGCCTCACGGGGCTTTTTGCATCGATCGGTATCCTGCTGTGGGCTACGTTTTTTTGGCGGGGGGAGTCGGGATCACGCCCATGATGGCTTTTTTGCGCAGCATGGCTGATCGAAAAGACCCTCGTCCCGTAGTCCTTTTCTATGCTGACCGCAATTGGGAGGGCCTGGCGTATCGAGATACCATTGATGAACTCACGAAACAGCTTGCTCTTACAGTTGTTTATGTCCTGCAGAATCCGCCGGAGGACTGGCAGGGAGAGACCGGCATGATCAACAGGGAGGTGCTGGAGAAACATCTCCCCAAAGAACTGATCCAGCGAAATTTCTTTATTTGCGGTCCACCGCCGATGATGGATGCCGTGCATGCTTTGTTGGTCGAGCGCGGGGTCCAGAACTCAAATATTCATCTCGAACGCTTTAGTCTGGCCTGAGAAAAGGGAGGAAATAGAAACCAATGCGGCATCTGCTCGGGAATATTGCCCTCTATGTCATCGCCCTGTTTTTGGTTTGCGCGGCAGCTCTTTTCGGCTGGGTTCGATCCACCCAGATCGTTGTCAGCGATGAAGCGACTATTCTGGAACGGTTCGAACCTGTCCCGGAAAGGGAATTCGTTTGGGCACAACTCGGCGAAAAGGGCTATATGCGTAACTGTGCCAATTGCCATGGCGCCGAAGGTAAGGGCTGGGACCAATATCCGGAACTTGCCGGCAGCGCTTTCTATTATCAGTCACCAGGCGGGCGGGATTATTTCGTGAATCTCCACCTCTATGGGTTGACCAGTGAGCGGTGGGGAGCTCCAATGCCGCCCATGGGGCACATTCAGGACACCGAGCTGGCGGCAATCATCAATTATGTGGTGACGCACTTTGGTAACGAGCGGATAATGAACCCGGACACCGAACTCTTGTCTCCCGGGGATATTGCCCAAAGACGCGGACGAGACCTGACGCCTGCGGAAGTAAATACCCTGCGGCCGGGATCCGACGAGCAATAAACGGATCCATCCAGCCAAGAGGATGATTGTTGCATACCTCCTTTCTCAACAACGGACACCACCCCTTTAAACAGTCTGTTTGTTCCCTGCTTTAGCATTTTTTTGTATGATCCCTTCAATGTTCTTGTCTCGCCCTGTTTGAACGGATCAAGTTCTACAGGGCCTTTGAATGGGGTAATTTTATGAAATTCGGGAGTGTTTTTTATGGAGTCTTTTTTCGATCTGAAGGCGCAGGGCAGTGATGTGAAAACCGAGGTTGTGGCCGGCATCACCACCTTTCTGGCGTCGCTTTATATTATCGTGGTCAATCCGGCAATTATTGCGGCCGCCGGGATGCCCTTTGCGGCCGTGGTGACGGCAACGATTTTGGTGAGTGCCTTTTCCAGCATCATGATGGGACTGTACGCCAAAAACCCCATCGTGGTGGCACCAGGAATGGGAATCAACGCTTTTTTTAGCTATAGCGTCGTGCTGGGGATGGGGGTGGAGTGGCCGGTGGCTTTAGGCGCAGTATTCTGGTCAGGGATCATATTTTTGTTTTTATCGATCTTCAATGTGCGTACCGCGATAGCTCGCGCGATACCCGTACAGATCCGTTCTGCGGTTGCCGCCGGCATTGGCCTGTTCATTACCTTTATCGGGTTTGAAAATGCCCGCTTTGTGGTCGCCGATCCGGTCACGCTGGTTACATTCGGTGGGCTCAATGTAGTGACCGTCACCTTTCTGACCGGGTTGCTGTTAACCGCCTGGCTGGTTTTGCGCAAGACAAAGGGAGCCTTGATTCTGGGGATTGTTTTTACCACGCTGCTGGCGGTTCCTATCGGCAGGGTGTGGGGCGACGCCAGCACTATCCTGGGAACCCCCACTTTGGTTAACTGGAACGGTTTGATAAGCGCACCTGATTTCAGTCTTGTCTTCGCTCTTGATTTGGTCAATTCCCTGTCTCTGGCGATGGTGCCGGTGATTTTTGTTATGCTGTTTGCGGACTTGTTTGACAGCCTCTCCACCTTTATCGGTGTGGCCGAGGCCGCAGATCTTAAGGACAGCGAGGGCGAACCGCGCCATATCAAGGAATCGCTTATCACCGATGCCGTATCAACCACTATCTCTGGTTTGCTTGGCACCAGTGCCGGCTCGAGTTTCATAGAGTCCGCCGCTGGAATCAAGGAAGGCGGGCGGACGGGACTGACTGCGGTAGTGGCCGGGCTGTGTTTTCTTCCCTTTTTGTTTTTCTCTCCCATGCTCTCGATGATTCCCCCCATCGCTACAGCCCCAGCCCTGGTTCTAGTCGGGGTGTTCATGATGAGTCCTGTGGCCAATATCCAATGGCACCGTCACGATGAGTCCATTCCGGCCTTTCTGGCTATTATTCTGATCCCTCTGACCTATTCCATCACCCAGGGCATTGTCTGGGGTCTGATCAGTTGGACTGTATTGAAACTGCTCTCCGGCCAGCGTAGCGCTGTCAGTCTTCCGCTGCTGGCGGTGAATGTTTTTGCGGTTGTCATCCTGCTTATCTGAAATAAGCTTCAGACTTTTGCAGTTTTTCTGCGCCCTCAGCGTTGATGCTTTTGAACTCGTTCCAGGTTATGTGTCGGCAAGAGCGTCGGCGAGACTGTCCTGGACATTAAGGATGGAGAGAAAACCGCTGATTGCGAAAACTTCCCGAACGGCTTCGGACATGTCGCAAAGAATCAGGCAGCGGTCCAGTTTTTTGGCCTTTTTGGCGGCATCCAGCAGGATTCGTAACCCGGCACTGGAAATATAACTTAGGTCAAGGAAGGACAACACCAGACAGGGTTGTTCGTCAAGGCGCTTGAGCAGATGCGGTTCGAAAGCCGGTGCCGAGAGGCTGTCCAGGCGGCCCTGCAGAGCGATAGTAAAGGCATTTTCAAGTTGGGTCTCCACCATTTCCATGTCGTTCTCCTCTATAAAGAATTCAAGGTCAGTCAGGTTTTAAAGATCCTGATCATAAAGCTGAGTCAGGGTCAGGCAGTTTAAACCGTTTTGGTAGTGATACTCCACTTCATTGATCATGGTGCGCAAAAAATACAAACCGAGTCCACCGACCTCTCGCTCTTCGAGGGGCAGGTCGAGGTGGACTTCAGGAGCTTCCGTGAGGGGGTTGAAGGGGTTACCGTCATCCTTGATTCGGGTGACGAGAGACCCCGGCTGATGGCGTAAGCTGATTTCAATCTGGTGCTCGGCGCTGTCGGCATAGCCGTAGGAAATCACGTTGGTGATCAGTTCATCAAGGACCAGATTCAGTTGCTGCACCGTTTGAGAGGGTATGTTTTCCTGTTCCGCCCAGGCTTCGATCAGCTCGGCCAGGCGGCCAATCTCTACCAGCCGGCTTGGGATGACAAAGGTTTTTTCCGCGATATTTTCTGTGGGCGATATTTTTACAAAACCGTCGGGATGGTTCAAGCGCAGCATCAACATGGTGATGTCGTCGGATTGCTCGGCACCCTGGACATGCCCCCGCAAATCTTCCATTAACATCATCAGACTGGTTTTACTTCTTTTGCCGGCAGTCGAGGTCATACATGCGGCCAGCCGGGGATTATCGTACAACTCGTCGGCGTGGTTCATGGCCTCTGTGACGCCATCGGTATAAAGAAGCAAAGAGGCGCCTGCGGGTAACTCAAACCGGCCGGTTTCATAGGTCATGCCGTCTAATGCTCCGGCGGCCGCTCCAAAGGGTTCATGGATCCAGGTTAGTTCCCCCGTGTCGGAAATCAGCAGGGGAGGGTTGTGTCCGGCATTGGCATATCTCACCGCGCCGCTGCCCAAGTCGACCACGGCACTGAATAGGGTCACAAACATACAGGCGTCATTGTTGGCGGCCAGTTCGTCGTTGACCCAGGCCAGGGCTTTTGCCGGGTCGGTTTCCACCCGGAATTCCGAGCGTAACAGACTGCGGGTTACGGCCATGAACAGGGCGGCCGGGACCCCTTTGCCGGAAACGTCGCCAATGGTGATGACCAGCTGTTTGTCGTCGAGCATGAAAAAATCATAGAAATCGCCGCCGACTTCCCGGGCCGGTTCCATTACCGCGAACAGATCGAGATCCTCACGTTGAGGAAACGCCGGAAAAGTCTTGGGAATGAGATCCATCTGAATATCGCGAGCCGCCTGCAGCTCGCCGTTAATCCGTTCGCGGGCAGCAGTGGTGGCGGCGAGGTCGGCGATATAATTTTTGAGATTGTCCCGCATACGGCCGAATGCAAGAGTCAGCTGAGCGACCTCGTCTCTGCCCCGGGGTTGCGGCAGCGCCGCTTCCAGGTCGCCGGCGGCCAAGGTGCCGGCGGCGAGATTGAGGGCCGCCATCGGCCGGGTTATGGAGCGGGTGACGCCGGTGACAGCGAAAAGGAGCAGGAGCAGACCGCCGCCGCCGAGCAGCGCCTGGTTACGACTTAATGTAAGGATTTCAGCACGCAATGGGGCTTGGGAAACCAGGGTGGCGACGGTCCAGTCGGTTGTTTGAAGAGGTTGCCAGGCCAGCCAGCTTGCTTCCTGGCCGGCCCAGCTGACCCATGGCAGCAGGCCGGGCTGCCCCGAAACCATCTGTTGCCCGACCTGACGCAGAAAGGGGTCACTCCGTTCATCGGCAATACTAAAAACGGATTCGCGGAGGGGGACATGAGCCAGGGGGTGAGCGATGTAGGTGCCGTTATGGGTCATCAACAGGCCATAGCCGTTGTCACCCACCGGCAAAAGCGCGAGCAGGTCATCGAGCCAGTCGATATCGACCTGACCGGTAACAACGCCGGTAAAGCGTTTATCCCCCTTCGAGGACAGGTGAATGGGCACGGAATAGGTCACCATTTTAACGCCGGTCGTTTCAAGGTACGGCTCGCTCCAGACAGAACGCCCCAGATACTGGGGCAGAGAAAACCAGTCCTCCATCATATAAGCGCGGCTTTTATCGGTCTGGGGACTGAAGTCGCTGGCTTTATCTTGACGGTAGACGCGGGAAGATGGTTGCGGCCAGTCATTGACGAAGTCGGGATGCAGGGCCACGGTGGTGCCGGCCAACTCGGGATGTTCGGACAACAGCCGGATCTGCAACCGGCGCAATTCAGGATAGGCGAGTTGCAGGGACTGAACCTCCAGGGCCAGAGCGACACCTTCCACCAGACTTGCAATGGCGGAGAGCTGCCGGTCTATCTGATAGGCGGCTGCTTCGGCCTGTCCGCTGGCCTGGTTTCTGGCCACGGTCTCCACATGGGAGCGGAGACTGACAAAGTTCCAAAGGATCACTGCGGCCAGGATCAGCCCCGNNCGTTGGGTAAACCCCGGGCGGTGGACGGTAGGAATGGGATCAGGGCTCATGGCAACTGCCTTTCCAGGGGCGCAAATTGTTCAAAATCGGGAACGGCTGAAAGTTGTCCGCTTTTTACCAATGCCTTTGCCGTGGCACTGAAAGATTCGATATCAAGCCGACCGGGAACGGTTTCCGGGGTCTCCGGCAAGAAGATGGAAGCCAAAATGTGCTCCAACATCCAGCGTTGGTGGGAACGGTTGGTGCTGATCCCGGCTTTGACGGCTTCCTCAAGCACCGCATCGAGGGCTTGTTCCGGATGTTTTCGCGCGTGTTCCCACCCGGCCCGGGTGGCCGCCCGCAGGGATTCGAGTTGCCGGGGATGTTGCCGGGCATGGCGGGCGGTGGTGTATAGACCGTCTTCCGGAAACCCCAGGTCAAAATCGCGCATGACGAAGGTGGTAAGCCGCTCGGGATCGATTCCGGCCTGCCACAGACGATTTAATTCATTGTATTCCATGGCACTGCAGGCTGCGACGCCGCGCTGCAAAAACAGGCTGATGGTCGAAAACTGGGGGATCGGTTCGGGTTGAATTCCATGTTTGGCAAAAAACGCCTCAAAGGATTGGCTGAAGCTGCCCTGCCAGTAGCTGATAGGACGGCCGTGCAAATCCGCCGGCTGCTGGATGCCCATGTCCCGCCAGGCGATCAGCATCAGGTTGGAGCGTTGGCCCAGTTGCATGACCTGAACCACCTCCGGTGACGCCAGCAGGCCATCGCTGAGGAACGCGGTGGCAAATTCGCTGCTGCCGGTGACCAGCATCTCCATGGAACTGGTCTGGGAATCGCCATGCACCAGCTCCACTTCTAGCCCGGCATCTCGATAGAATCCTAGGTTACGGGCCAGATAATAGCCGGCGAATTGACTTTGTGGTTGCCATTGCAGAGCCAGAGTGACGGCAGGGGTCGGGGCCGGTGCGCCAGATCGGGCTGCCGCGACGCCACAAAACGTGAACAGACACAACAGGGCGATCATCCCTCTTATCGGTGCCAGGCGAAAGACTTTCAGCTTTTCAGAGTGCATGGTAATAAATCCTCAAATCAGTAACGAGCAGTCAACTCGCTCGTTCAGCAATACTGCCCCCGCAACATCTCCGCCACCGCTTCGTCGAAAAGCTCCCGCTTCTGCACCCTGTCAAACGTGGCGACAAGATCGGGCACGCGGGCGCGAAGTTTTCTTTCGTCCTGATAATCGTCGACTATTTCCCCCCGGTGCATCATGACGATGCGGTCCGGCAGATCGACGGCTTGCTGCATGGAGTGAGTGACCATCAAAGCGGTGAGTTGTTCCCGTTCGATGATGATTTTAGTCAATTCGGCGATTTTTGCCGCGCTTTTTGGATCGAGAGCCGCCGTATGTTCATCCAATAGCAGAAGTTGGGGGCGGGTCCAGGTCGCCATCAGTAGGGTCAGTGCCTGGCGCTGTCCGCCGGAAAGGGTTCCGATGGGATTGTCGAGCCGGTCTTCAAGCCCCATTTTCAGGGTGCGAATGCGATCGGCCACCGCATCGCGAAAGGCCCGGTTCACGGCAAACCGGAAGGACCGCCGCTGGCCGCGTTTCATGGCGATGACGATGTTTTCGGCAATGGTCATGTCCGGCGCGGTGCCGGCAAAAGGATTCTGAAAAACCCGGCCGATAAAGGACGCGCGTTTATATTCGGGCCAGTGAGTGATGTTGTGGCCCGCCAATTGGATACGGCCTGAATCGGGCATGAAGGTCCCGGCCACGGCATTCAGCAGAGAACTTTTTCCCGAGCCGTTGGTGCCGATGATGGCGGTAAAACTGCCTTTTTGCAGGGTGAGACTGACGTTGCGCAGCGCCCGGACTTCATTAGCGGTATTGGCATGAAAGGTTTTGGAGATCGACTCAAACTTTAGCATAGCGAAGCCCCTTAAAGACCTTGTTTTTTACCATACCGAACCCGCCTGGAACGACGAGAGCGGCAAACACGAAGAGTGCCGTCACCAGTTTAAGATCGTTGGGATTCAGGCCCCAGCGCAGGGCAATGGCAATCAGCAATCGGAACAGGATGGTTCCCAGAATGACACCGACGATGGTGAGTCCGGGGGTGGTGCGCCCCACCAGGGCTTCTCCGAGAATAATGCTGGCCAGGCCCCAAACCATCATGCCGATGCCCATCTGCACATCGGCGAAACCCTGATACTGAGCCAGGAGCGAACCGGCCAGTGCCACCAGGGCGTTGGACAGGGCCAGACTTAAAATGACCATTCTGTGGTTGTTGATCCCCTGAGCCCGGACCATTTGCGGATTGTTACCTGAGGCTCGCAGGGCGGTGCCGAAATGGGTCAGCAGGAAAAAACGCAGGGTCAGGCCGATCAGGATGGCGATAAGAGCACAGGTTAAAAACATGGCAAGGTCGCCGACCGGTACCTGCCAGCCAAACATGGAGATCCGTGAACTGCCCTCGCTGAAGGTTTCCAACAGATTCTGCGGGCGGGAGGCCACGGTTTTAACGTCCAGCAAAGGGATGTTGCTCCGGCCCATGATCCGTAAATTAATCGAATAGAGCGCTGTCATCACCAGAATTCCCGACAAAATTTCCTGGATCTTGAATCGAGTATGAAGAACACCGGTCACCGCTCCGGCAACTGCGCCGCCCAGGGTGGCGATGAGTGCCGCGCTCCAGGGGGAATAGCCCTTCATCATAAGCAAGGCACAAACAGAAGCGCCCAGGGTGATGGAGCCATCGACAGTGATATCGGTAAAACGGATCATTCTGAAGCTGATGAGCATGCCAAGAGACAGCAACGACAAGATAAGCCCCATGGTAAAGGCGCTGATAACCAGACTCATGAAAGAACCTCCGGGTTTTGTAAGGGACCGAACCAGCAAGCTCCTCGTGTCAGAGCGCTTTCACCGAGCCCGACGATGGGACGGGTATCTTCGGTCAGGTGCATCACCGCCAAAGGCGGCGGACCGTTAAAAAACTTTCCCACCGCTGTATCGAGTTCGATTTCGCCATTCGGCAGAGGTTGATAGGGGAAAACCGCTGCATGGGTATGGGCCGCAAGATCGGACCGGTTCGGCAAGAGCGGAAGGTGTGGGCTGCCGGTTCTAGGCACCACACCCACAATCACTGCTTGTTGACGGGAATAGCAGCGTTCCCCACAAAAATTGAGCCAGTCGCGTATCTCAGGAAAAGCGATGTCCCTTTCGGTTTCGAGCCGTCCGGGTGAACGAATCAGGGCGGTGCCTACCAAACCGTCGATTTCGCCAAGGAGGACAAAACCGAGGGCTGTGTTCTCGGTGTGCTGCAATAACGTCTCGTACAGGGTCGAAAGCGGAAAAAAAGGAATTGTTTCGGTGGGGGAGAAACGCAACAGCTGCCTCATCTCGCCGCTGAAGTGCAACGCCTGGAGACTCTGCATTTGGGGAACGAATTCCTTTTCGGCGATCAGATAATCCGGGGCGCTCTGTTCCTGGGCTGGCTGATACACAACATTTCCGGCCACGGCAAGAAATTCTCCAAACTGATCCCGCGCCTCCTCAAAGCTGCCGGCGGCGCTGCCGATTCCTAAAGCGTAATCTTTTCGGGAAAAGGAAAGGGTGGAGACCATTTTCCCCTCGACCACCTGCCATGGTTGCCAGTCGTTGCCTTGGGCAAGGCTCAGCCGGGCACCCTCATTTAAGCAAAAATGTTGCAGACCGGTTTTCTCCTCTTTATCGAGGGCGCCGTCGTCGATCGGCATATCTTCCGGAAAGTTCGAATTTAACCAGCTTTCGAAACCGGCGGTTCTCAGGGTCATTTCAACAAAGTCCGCCGGCTGGCTGATGATAAAACGGCCCTGGACCCTGGAAAGTTCCTTGAACAGGATCATCAGTGCCCGAATGCCTGCCGAACTGAGAAAAACGATTTCCCCAGCGTCGATCACCAGATCATGTTGTCCCTGGCGAATCTGGTCCAGCAGGGTGTCCGAAAAGTACCCGGCCCAGGTCGCATCCAGGCGGCCGTTGGCCTTGACAAGTAGGTATTTACCCCGTTGTTCGAGTTCGATTTTCATTGGCCGTCCTTTTTTTATGCGGATCAGGCTGGTTTTTACAGTTCATAGGCTATCCGCGGATTTTCGCAACAGGCGTTTTTACGGGTTTTGTTGTTGCGGTTCGATCCGGGTTTGAATTTGGGTCGGCATGATGGGCAGCCGGGATGGAGGAACCCCGGCCAGCACCTTGGCCACGAGATGCCCCGACTGTCTGCCCCAGTCGAAATAACTGTCTCCGATGGCGCCAGCGGCCCCCAATTTTATCAGTTCGACAGAGGTGGTATAAATGGGAATTTCAGCATTTTCGGCAGCCTTGTGAATGGCGGAAAAGCCGGTAACGGCGAGATTGTCTGCAGACAGGATAATGGCTCCTGCACCTTGTTGAATCACCGCCAGGGCGGCCATGGGCAGTTCCGACGCGGTGGAAGCGGTCGCTTCGATTATTTTGATCTTTTGATCTGTCCCCGCCTGACGGAGTTTTTCGACGGATAGCAAGGCGTTCACTTGAGAGGCGTCATAAATGATTCCCACCGCGCTCAAGGAAGGATCGAATTTTTTGGCCATGGCAAGCACCTGGTCCACGGGCGGGTCATCATGGATACCGCAGATGTTGTTCGGGCGTCCATGTTTAAAAGTACCAATTTTGTGCGGGTCGCTGGCCACGGTGAAAATCACCGGAAAATCGAGGTTTTTATGGGCCGCGGCAATGAGCGCGGGGGTCGAGACCGTAATCAGCGCATCGGGTTTTTCCGTCGCCACCTGATCGAGGATCTGCCCAAGTTGGGACATGTCGCCCTGGGCGTTATATTTCTTCAGCACGAAATCCCTTCCATTGCGCAGGCCCATTTCTGCCAACCCCTTTTCCACACCCTCAACCGCCTCTTCAAGGGTAAAATTTTCAACCAGATTGACCAGGGAAATGCGGGCCGGGGGGGTATCCCGGGTGCGGAGATTGAAAAAGACGTCAGCCCGTTCCAGAAGCTCGACGGGTGCCGAGACGCCGGCATGTTTCAGGGCCAGCAAATCGAGAGTCAGTTCATTCTTTTTACCGGAGGCAATGGGGATGGCAGCAGGGGACTCGCCAAGAAGGATACGGGCGGTCAATTCGGCCAGTTCGCGGCCGTCGCTATAGGGGCCGGGAGCGCAGGAGAGGAGGGCTCCCGTGCCCATGAGAGCGATATCCTCGGCAATGACCGGAACGCCCTGCTGCCGGCAAGCTTTAACCAGGGCGGGCATGGCATTGGCGACCGTATTGTCGCCGATGGAAAAAACCAGATCGACCTTTCGGGCCAGCAGCCCGCGAATATTTTCCGGAACTTCGCTGGCGCTGTAAACCGCCATCTTCTCCAGTTCGATTCCTCGTTTATCGAGAATCCTTTTGAGGTCGATCATCTCTTTGGCGGAATTGGCCTCGGACGGATTGTAAAGGGCGCCAACTCGTTTGACTTTGGGGAAAAGTTTTTGGGTCCAATCAAAAAGTTCTTCCGTGGGGATAAGCTGGACAATGCCGGTCACGTGGGGCAGATGGTCGTCAAAACTGTTGCCTGCCCCGGCTTCCAGGGGGGCGGATACAATACCGAACACGATATTTCCGCCATCGGCATGGGCGATGGCGCTGCTGAGACTTGGCGTCGACATGGCCACCAGAACATCCGGATTTTGCTGGATCAGGCTGGTGGTGGTCTGGGGCAGTAGGGACATATCGCCGTTAGCATGCCGGCTGATGATCTCCAGGTTTTTGCCTTCGATAAAACCCAGGTCCCGGAGGCCATCCTTGAATCCCCGAATGGCTATTTCAAAGATCGGCGCCGGGACGATGTAACTCAGTCCAACCCGGTAAGTGACGCCCGGTTTTGGGACAAGGGGCTTTTTTTCCGTAACGGCCTGTTTGTCCAGTAAGGTCTTAACCGTGGGACTTAAATGCCACTTACCATTAAAGCGGGCCAGGAGTTCCTGGTTAAAAGCCAACTGTTCCGGGACCACATTTTCAATACGAAGGGTCGAAGGTTTTTGCCCCTCCAGGATAGCGACGGCCATATCCGCCGTGTATTGGCCTACGGTAAAATAGTCGGCGCCGAGTCCAAAAAGAGCGCCTTTTTCCACATCCTTGGGATCATTGGTAAAAACCGGAATGCCTGCCTGTTCGGCCAGATGGATGATGAGGCCCATGGAAGCGGAGGCTACGGTATCACCGCCGCTCCAGATGGCATCCACCTCTTTGGCTAATAAGGATCGGGTGGCTTCGGCCACTTCGGTTGGATTGGTGGCAACGGCTTCAAAAATTTCTATGCCAAGGGCTTTCGAAATTTCGACGGCATGTTTCATACAGGCTTCCGAGCACTGTTCCCCGGGATTCCAGACCACGCCAAGGCGCCGTAATCCGGGATTCATCTCCTGTGCCAGCTTGATGGCGCTTTTAACCGGTTGGAAAGTGCCGATACCCGCCAAGTAGGGTGGATGCTGCTCCGCGGTGGGGCCGGTGATCCCCGTCCCGGTGCCGTATGGGTCGGTTACCGCCCCGAAAACATGTGGCTTTTGCGCGGAAGTGTTGGCTTTTGCCAGCACCTGCAAAGCGACGGTGCTGGAGGTAATGATCAGATCAACGGGGCTATTGACGATCTCCCTGGCCATGGAATTGGCGGTCCCAAAGTCTCCATGGGCATTATAGAGTCGGATATTTTTGCCGTCCGGAGCCCGGTATCCCTTTTCCGCAAGCCGGTTGGTTACCCCGGCGACATGGTCATCCAGCACGGTTGTCGAGACAATCTGCATCACGGCGATGGATGGATATTGCCTTGCGTTTTCCTCCTTACTGTCTGCCCGCTGACCCCGATCCGACATCAACAGCAGCAAAGATGCCGCCACAATCAGACTGATGACCAACCACAAATGCTTTATGGCATTTTTCATGATTCCCTCTGCTTGTCTCTCTCATTCCATTGACGGTTGGTTTACGCGGCGGCAAACACTTGATCCACCGCCGCAAGGTGTTTGGCTTTTTCCGCTGCATCCAGCCAGGAGCCCTCAAAGCTGTTCCGCGCCAGCCGATGCAGCTGCTCGCGGGTAATCGCCAGATGTTCGATAAGGGCGCGGTAGTTATCGGTGATATAGCCGCCGAAATAAGCGGGATCATCCGAGTTGATAGTGACTTTCAGACCCTGTTCCAGCATCACCGGCACGGGGTGCCGTGCCAGTTGTTTCACCACCTGGAGCTTGAAATTGGAGAGAGGGCAGACCGTGAGGGTTTTTCCTTCCCGAACCAGACGTGCGATCAGGGCGGCATCTTCCAGGGAACGATTGCCGTGATCGATGCGGTCAACCTTTAAAAGATCCAGGGCTTGTTGCACATATTCCGGAGGTCCTTCTTCGCCGGCGTGGGCGGTGGTTTTGAAGCCCAGTTCCCGGCAGCGGGCGAAAACCCGGGTGAATTTTTCCGGCGGATGGCCCAATTCGGAGGAATCGAGGCCGAAGCCATCGAGCTTATCGAGAAACGGCGTGGCCAGGGCCAGGGTTTCAAAGGCGCTTTCTTCGGAAAGATGGCGCAGAAACGACAGTATCAGGCGAAAACTGATGCCCATAGTTTGCTGCGTCTCCTCCAGGGCTCGACGGATACCGCGAATCTGAACCTCCATGGGAACACCGCGCTGCAGATGCGCCTGAGGATCAAAGAAAACTTCGGCATGGACGACCTTGTCGCAATGCACCCGATGCAGATAAGCGCGGGTGAGATCGTAAAAATCCTCTTCTGTTTGCAGGACCGCCATCCCTGCATAATAGATGTCGAGGAATTCCTGCAGATTGTGGAAGGCATAAGCCGTCCGTAAGGCCGCCACGTCGGGATAATCGAGGTTCACGCCGTTGCGTTTAGCCAGACGAAACACCATTTCTGGCTCCAGGCTGCCTTCCAGATGCAGATGCAATTCGGCTTTTGGCATCGACTCAACCAGACGTATCAAATCGGTTTTCATAGTTCCTCCATCGGGTGTGCCTTAGAGCAGCAGGGCGGCGATGGTGCCGGTCATGCAGGTGGCCAGGGTTCCCGCCAGCAGGGAGCGTAACCCCAAACAGGCAATTTCCTGACGCCGATGGGGGGCCATGGCGCCCAGACCGCCGATCATAATGCCCAGACTTCCAGGATTTGCAAACCCGCACAGAGCGTAACTCATTATAAGAAGGCTTTTGTCACTCAAGGCACCGGGGGCCAAGCGAGCCATGTCCAGATAAGCGACAAATTCGTTGATGACGGTTTTAACGCCGAAAAGCGACCCGGCCGTGGCTGCTTCGGCCCAGGGGATTCCCATCAGCCAGGCAATGGGAGCGAAGCCGAATCCCGCCAGTTTCTGTAAAGTGAGCGGTTCGGATCCCCCTGGCAGGGCGGCGAGCATCAGATTGATCAGGGCCACCAAAGCAACCATGACAATCAGCATGGCGATAATCTGAATGAGCAGCTGTACCCCCTGCACGGTGCCGTGGGTGACGGCATCCATGCTGCTGTTCACGCTTTTGTCCGCGACCATGGTGCCTTCCGTGGCCGTCTCCTGTTCTGGAATCATGATTTTGGCGATGACGATCGCTGCGGGTGCGCTGATCAGGGAAGCGGTTAGGATATGCCCCATGGCATTGGGAATCACTGCACCGAGAATCGAGGCATACAGCACCATCATGGTTCCGGCGATGGTGGCCATACCGCAGGTCATGACGGTGAACAGTTCGCTGCGAGTCATTTTTTGCAGATAGGGTCGCACCAGTAGGGGGGCGTCCACCATGCCGACAAAAATATTGGAGGCCACCCCGAGACCTTCGGCGCCGCCCAAAGAAAAACTTCTGCGCAGGCAAAAAGAGAAAAAGTTGACGATGCGCGGCAGAATTTTCCAGTAAAAAAGCAACGACGAAAGGGCGCTGACCAGTAGCACCATGGGCAGGCCGCGAAAGGCCAGCACATAGGAGGCACCAGCAAAAGGTTCGGCAAAGGGGAGCTCTCCACCACCGAGATAACCGAAGACCATGGAGGTGCCGGCGCGGGTGGCTG
>NPIF01002704.1_pt3 | contig 24337 bp, 26 predicted proteins | sample 8637461 | NCBI WGS metagenome assembly NPIF01 (sample SAMN07420641, study PRJNA396082) | bioreactor metagenome | isolation source: sample BR12 brine-fed electro-methanogenic bioreactor BR | place: Japan: Kochi | collected 2016-12-09
AAGTTGGAGAATTTCCGCCCGAAACGGCTCGAACCGGGCACATTGGCGGTATTGAAATCCCTTTTTCCTACCACGATGCTCTGGGGATCTTGCTCAAGCAGCTGGATAAATTTCGGGATATCGGCGGGATCATGCTGGCCGTCGGCGTCGATGGTCAGCAGATGGGTCATCCCCCGTCGCGCCGCCTCCTGCGCCGCACTCAGGATCGCTTTTCCNNAACAACGACAGGTTGAGCCCTTTGAGAGTCTCCGCGCCGCCATCGGTGCTGCCGTCATCCACCACCAGCAGCTGATCGTGCACCGCCAAAACCCGTCGGGCCACGTCCGCCACCGTTGCCGCATGGTTGTACAGTGGAATGACAACCAATACCTTGTTCAGATCAAACGTCATCGGCACCGCCCGCTATCTCAGGCCCCTTCAGCGCAGAATCCCGGTGATTCCCGGCAGCCGCCTGGCGATCCCGGCCCCCTCGGGCGAAGCGCAGAAAATCACCCAGATTGCCTAAAAACCGCCGCCAGCTGTCGGGAGAACGCCACAGCATGGCGACATATCCCAGCAGCACCCGGGGCCGCATGAAATGCCGCTTGTAAAACTCGGTGAACAGTTTTTCCAGCTGTTCCCGGCACATACCCCGGGGGATAAACTGGAAATGCATACAGTCCATCTTTTCCCAGTCCTCTTCGAAGGTCCCCTGTTGCTGAATCGTCTGGTAAAGGGGCGCACCGGGAAAAGGGGTGAATTTCGCCAGGTTGAAATCATCGAGAGGCAGAGCATAGACGTAATCCATGCTACGCCGGATACTGGTTTCGCTTTCCCCGGGCAGTCCCATCATCAACAGCCCCTTGGTGCGGATTCCGGCCTGTTTGATCATGCGCACCTTGGCGGCGAGCATCTGCAGATCGGCGTTCTGACGGTGCTGGGCCAGCAGTTCCGAATCGCCGGTCTCGATCCCCAGACTCGCCATCCAGCAGCCGGCGTCTTTCAGCTGCCGCAACAGGTCCGGATCGATATGTTCGGCCCGAACGGCGCAGTTAAAGGTCATCTGCAGGGGCCCTTCGGTCATCAAGCGGCAGAATTCCTGCACCCGCTCACGATGAAACGTAAACTGATCGTCGTAAAAATTAACGTGGCGAATGCCGAAACGCTGCCGCAAATAACTCAGATGCGCGTACAGATAGTCGGCGGAATTGAAGCGGAAGCTACGGCGAAACACCGAGCGGTCGCAGTAACTGCAGCTATAGGGGCAGCCCCGGCTGGAAATACAGCTGCTGTTGGGCACCCTCGGATAATTAAAGATCGGCAGCCGGTAAGCCTGGGGATACCCGGCCAGTTTTTCATAGGCCGGGAAAGGCAGGGAATCGAGTTTTAGCCCTTGTTTCCGGTAGCCGGTAAAGACGATTTCACCATCCGACTGCCGATACACCAGCCCCGCAATCGAGGTACATCCCTGCCCCTCGGCCTGGATCAACTCATGGAAGGTCTGTTCCCCTTCACCGACCACCAGGCAATCGACCAGGGGAAACGCGCTGAGAACCTTTTCCTTGAGGGCCGAAACGTGAGGCCCGCCGAAAACGGTGCGGATGGCAGGCAGTTCCTGACGCGCCAGGGCCGCCAGCCGCAGGCCATCGAAAAAACTGGCCGTGGTGCAACTAAAACCGATGATCGCCGGTTTTTCGCTGCGTAGCAGGTCTCGAATCCGCCGCTCGCTGTCCGGGTGAGCGTAACAATCGACGATATGCGCCCTTATCCCCCGTTGTTCCAGATATGCGGCGATACTGGCCAACCCCAGTGGCGGCATGATATTGGCCAGACGGGAAATGTCCCGCCCTGCCTTATCGGCCTGATAACCGAGGGGATGCACCAGCACCACGGTTTTTGGGTTTAATAGCACCATCGAGGCCTCAGCACGGCAGAGTCTTTTGTGGAAAAGAAATCAATTTGTCCCACAGCAGCCCACGGAAACCAAAGCGCTGCATAACGGCCAGCTTTTCCTGGCCCACGGAGGGAGGAAAAATCCGATCCCGGCGGCCCTGAAAGCTGTTGAGGAGCATGCTGTTCATCACTTCGGCATCCACCTGGGGCGAAAAGTAATACACCGGTTTCAAAAGCGGCGCATCCGCCGCGATCAGGCCATCATCAATCGCCTGCGAATGAAGTTCGGTCCCGGCAAGAATCCGGATTCCGGAAAAGGCGAAGACGACCGCTTTTCCCAATTTTTCGATATTGCTCAGCCCTTCGGCCACCGTGGCCTGGGTCTCCCCGGGGCCGCCGAACATGCAAAAATGGGCGCAGGGAATTTCCGCTTCCAGACACGCCTGGTTCACCCGGATCACCTCGGCAAAGGAAAACCCCTTGTTGATTCCCCGCAGAGTGGTATCGCAGGCCGCGTCGGTGCCGAGTTCCATCGCATAGAGCCCGGAGCGCTTGAGCAAGGACAACTCTTTCGGCCCAAGCCCCTGGGGCCGGAAAAACGCGCTCCAGGCCAGAGGCAGATTCCGCTGTAAAAGCTCCTCGGCCAATTCCAGATAAAGCCCTTGCGGGTCGTTGAATACCGAGTCGGTGAAAAAAACCTTCGACACTCCAAAATCGCGGATCGCCCGCTCCAGCTCATCCACCACCTCCCGGGGCGGGCGGCAACGGAAGCGATTCCCTTCGAGAGCGGGATAGGTACAATAGGTACAGCGAAAAGGGCAGCCCCGCTTGGTCTGTACGTTGAGCATGCCGCTCCGGGCGAGATAAAAATCCACCAGCTCCTTCTCAAAAAGGGGCGAGGCCATTTCCGACCCCGAAAGCCGCTCGTCGAGGCCGAAAAAGAGGCGCGGCCAGGGGCGATGGTTATTGAGCGCCGCCACCAGCTGGCAGAGCGCCGCCTCTCCTTCTCCGACGATTCCGTAATCGGCCTGGCAATAGGTGAGGATTTCCTCCGGCATGATGGAGAAGGCCGGGCCGCCAATGATAATCGGCGCTTCGGTGAGGTCCCGGATCAGCCCGATCTGTTCCCGAGCCCTGGCCAGGTACCAGGCTTTATCCCCGCTGAAAGAGTCGACATTATCAATATTGCGCAGGGAAAAACAGACGAAATCCGGGGCAAAGTCTCCCAGCTCCTGGCGTAACCGCTCCTCGCAGCAACCGTAGGCAAGAAAATCATACTGACGGACCAGATGTCCTGCTTCCGTAAGGGCCGAAGCGATCACCGCCATCCCCAGCGGATAGACCGGATAGGGCTCGGTGGTGGTATTCGCCGAGAGAATAAAAATCCGGCTCATCGGTCAGTTTTCTTCTGCGGAAAGGCGCGGCGGATTTTAGGATTGTAGCGACGGTAGGTGCCGTCATCCATCTCCCGGCGGATAACCTGTTTGAACAGCTCCCCCATTTTCAGCTGGTGTCCGCTATCGGCATAAAAGGTGTCCCAAGCGTAGTAATACAGTTCCTGAAGCTTTTCCGGGGTCATATGGCGGGGCTGATAAACCACCTTGTCGGCGGAATAGTCCAGCCAGTTGTTGCTCAGGATCCGGCCTTCGGCTTCGAACTGACGACGAATCGGCGAATGGGGAAAAGGAGTCAAAATGGTGAATTCGGCAATATCCAGCTCAACTTCCATGAGGAAATCGACCAGTCGCTTGATATCATCTTCGGTCTGATCGTCGGTGCCGAGAATAATGGTGCCTTCAACGCCGATGCCATGCTCCTTGCAGCGGCGGATACGGTTGCGGATCACATCCGAGGTATCAAACACCGCCTGGTAGACATACCAGGCACCAGCCTCGGCAGCCAGCTTGAGAACCTGGTCGTCGTCGAGAATCGGGTGGGAGACCCATTTCTTCTTCAACGGTGCCATGGCAGTGAATAAATCGATCAGCCAGGCACGATCCTGGGCCAGGGAGTTATCCACGATAAACAGGCGGTTGTTCTGAATGGCCTCCATCTCTTCGATGACCTTGTCGATGGGCCGGGGTCGGAATGTTTTGCCCCCCAGAAAGCCGGTGCAACAGGGAAAACAATCGAATTTGCAGCCTCGCGAAGCATGCACCAGATCAAGCATCTGTACACCGCGATAGTTATAGCTCTCGCGGTTAAGAATTTCCCGCCGGGCGGTCCCCACCAGCTCCATAGCGGGCGGGGTGTCCATATAGTCATAGACCTTTTTCAGACAGCCGCTTTTGAAATCGTCGAGAACCCCGGCAAAACGCCCTTCCGCTTCTCCGAGAAAGATGGAATCGGCGTGTTCGGCAACCTCTTCGGCATGGAGCATGGTGGCGATGCCGCCGAAGATGACCGGCACGCCCCGCTGGCGAAAAGCCCGGGCGACCTCAAAAGCACGGGGCAGCTGGCAACTGAGCATGGTCGAAATCCCCACCAGATCGGCGGCCTCGTCAAAATCGATCGGTTCCAGATTTTCGTCGGTAAAAACCAGCTCGACCTCGGCAGGCACCGTGGCGGCAAAGACCGCGGGACCGTGGGGGGGCAGGTGAAATTCCGTCTGCCGCTCGAGTTTGGGCCAGCGCGGATATACCAGTTTCATCTTCATCGTAATTTCTCCATCTATTCAGATGCCTGAAGCAGTTCGCCCGCTCTCCAGCGTTCGCAGAACTGCCGATAAAAGGGGGGAGTTACCAGAAGAAAGTTATTCTCCGGGTCCATCATCATCTGCACCGTATAGCCGGTGGTCGTAACCTGGCCGGCATCATTGCGCAGGATAAATTCCATATTTATACGCGCCGCCTCGCTCCAGTGCAGAATCCCTTCGATGGTAAAAGGTTCCTCAAAAAAAAGCGGCCGGTGATAATCGAGGTGCATCTTTTTGATGGGGGTCAGCACGTTCTCCCGGTAGAGGTCCATATAGCCGATACCGAAACGATTGCCGAGGGCCACCCGGGCATCCTCGAAATAGCTCGGATAGCGACCGTGCCAGACAATGCCGAGGGGATCGACCTCTTCAAACCGGACCCTGCGGGACACGGTCACCCGCAAAGGCTCCGGGTCTGTGTCGGAGCGGGGGAAATAAGCTCGCCTCATGACGCCGCCCCATTGCCTTGAAAACGCAGCTGAAAAGAGGCCGCCAGCTGTTCTCCGACGCTCAACCGCGCGCGATAAACCTGTCCGGTCGGTTCGGCACAGGCCCAGCACCGGACCTGGATTTCCTGACCGGGGCGCAGCGGTACCAGAAACTTGGCCTTTTCCACGGCCTGCAACCGCAGGGGCCCGCCCTGCCAGGTCTCGACCAAAGCCTGAGCGGTTAAAATCTGCACGATGCCCGGCACAATCGGAAAATCCGGAAAGTGGCCGGCAAAGCCGATAAAATCCTCCGTGAAGAGATAACTTCGCTCGGCCCTCTGGTCGGCATCGACCCGCAGCGGACTCAGGACCGCCGCCTCGATGGATCGGCTTAATTCATTCATCGATTCTTTTCACCTCTTCCTGCCACAGGGTCAGACGATAACCGGCCATCCGATCCTCGAGCACGACGCCTCGGGGATAGTCGATGGCAGACTTTTTTTGATATTCGAAATATCGAATCCGCCAGCTTTCCTCACCGTCGGCAACCACCGTCATCAGTAAGCGGGTGTCGCCGCCGCCAAAGGTGAAACAGACGTCACCGGAGCCGAAGGGCCGGCGTAACTCGGCAAGGCGGGGGCTCCGGGTCAGGCGTTCGCTGCCGTCGGGCCGGGGGGCCAGGAAAACCCGCCGCACCGAGGTAGCCACGGCCTCGGCAAAATGGGGGATTCGGCTCAGGTCGGACAGCAGATAATGCTGCTGTTGCGTCGTTTCGCTAACTTCCAGATCAAACAGTTTGACTCCCAGATCATTCATCGCCACCAGCCGTGCCCGGCCTCGGCTCGCATCGAGACGCAGCATACCCGACATCGGCACCCGAGCCCCGCGAAATTCGAACAGTACGGTCTGGCGTACCAGAAAAATACCCGATTGTTGGGTCCAGACGGAGGCGGCCAACTGCTCCGGAGTCACCTCCGCAGGGACCGGTGCCGGTTCCGTAACCGCAAAGGGAACCCCACCGCAACCCGTCAGCAACAAAATCAACAGAAAGACCGCAATCTTTCTCATGGTTTATCCCCCCGATACAGGGCCGGAATAACCAGCAGTGCCGCCGGAATCGCCGGACCGATGCCCAACAGCACGGTTACGCCGATGGAATGCAGAGCCGGATGACGAGCCAGCACCAGAGCGCCGAAACCGGCCAGAGTGGTAAGCCCGGAAACCAGAACGGCCTTGTCCGTAGCACAGTCCCGATCATCGGCAATTTTGCATACCATGAAAATACCGTAGTCGACCCCCAGACCGATCACCAGGATGCAGCCGATAATATTGAATAGATTCACATCCAGACCTAAAGCCGCCATGCTGCCGAACATGGTCGCCAGCCCCGTGACAACAGGGACCAGGGCGGCGAGAACTTTAACCGGCCGACGAAACAGCAGCGCCAGAAACAAAATCACCACCAGGAAAGCGGACAGCATGAAACGGATAAAATCACGACTGATCGCGGCGCTGATGTCCCGCCGGAAACCAGCCTGAGAAACCAGCTGGGCCCTTCCCGGCAGCAGGCTCTCCACCCGTTCGGCCAGCTCGGGGTGATCCTCCACCAGGGTCAGCACTTCCACCTGTCCTCCCTGCTCCAGGATTAGCGAATCCACCAGATCCCCCAGACCGGCCTGACGCAGCCCTTCCAGAGTCACCGGCTGGGGTTTCTCAGACAAACGGTCGAAAAAAGGGGCAAAGGCCTTGGCGCTGAAGCCCATTTCTGCCGCCTGCCTGCGCAGATCGGCCAGCAGCCTCTGTCCATGCGGTCCCGTCCAGAAAGTCTGCCAGGCCGCCCGATTGGCTTGTTGCACGGCCGTCGAGGGGAGCAAAGGAGCGATACTGACCCGCGGCTGGTCCGACTGCGCCTGTTGCAGCAAAGCAAACAGCTGCTCGTTGGCGGCCAAAGCCTGGTCCCTGTCTTCACCCCGGGTCCAGACCATCGCCTGGCTCCGAAAATCCCCCCAGCGCTGCTGCAAAGTCTGTTCTGCAGCGGCCAGTTCGGCCGGTACCAGACTCATCCGCCGCAGGTCGCCATTAAAGACCAGCCCCGTGGCCTGCCAGCCGGCGGCAACCAACAGCAGCAACCAGACCCCCAAGATCAGACGCCGCTGACCTCGCACCTGACGCAACCAGTGACTGCCCGTCGCCTTTCCCGAAAAGCGGGGGGCGGTAATCAAATGGGGCAATACCAGTAACGATAGCAGCAGCGCCATGCCGATACCGGCTATGGAAAAGACCGCCAACTGCCGCTGGCCCGGTAGATCGGAAAAAAGCAGCACCGCAAAACCGGCCACGGTGGTAAGAGCGCCGAACAACAGCGGTTGACTCAACTCGCCGATGATCGCCTCGGGCGGAGCGCCGCCCCGGCGCAGTGCAAAATAGACGTGCAAGCCGAAGTCGACGGTAATCCCCAGCAGTACGGCGCCAAAGCCAAGGGTCACGGCGGAGACCGGGGCAAAAAACCAGGACACGGCCACGGCACTGAAGCAAACCACGGCCAGAGGCAGCAATAATACGTATCCTGCCTGCAAACTGCGTAAAAAACAGCCAAACAAGATCAGTAAAGCCAGGGTCGAGGCGGCCAGAATGCGCCACAGATCCCCCTGGATCGCCTCGGCATTGGCCAGGGTGTAACGATGCCCGGCGACCAGGCTGGCGCCGATGCCCGGCGGCAGGGTCGCAGCCACTGCTGCATCGAAACTGGCCATCAGGGTTTTGGCGCCGGCGGAATCGGTCATTGGTATCGCAGTTTCCGCAACCAGCAGCACACTTTTGCCATCAGAGCTGACAAAATGGTTATCGACCAGGCGCATCTGCGGGATCATATTGAGGTGCCGCAGTTTTTTCAACCCCTGTAGATACAAGGACAGGGGATCCCGCCGGATCAAACTTTTGAGGGCCCAGCCCTGCGGGGCCAGCAGCTGCTCGTAATTTTCCTGCAGGCGATTCTGAAGCCCTTCTCCGTCAAGTTCGACGGCCAGATCCTGCAGCTCCGAGGCCGTCAACAGGCTCGGCAAGGCGCCTTCCAGCCAATTCACCAAGGGGCCCTGCAGCGGCCCCCCGGGGCCGGTCACTACCCTGTCGAAAACAGCCGGGTCGAGGGCGGCGGCCAACCGGTCGGCGGCTGCGACCAGCACAGCGCTGTCCATATCCGCCTCGGTTTCAACACTGATCAGCACCTTGCGGGCGAAGGGCGCCCGTTGTAAAAGAGCAAAATCGGCCGCCACCCGGCTGCCACGATCGGGCAGCATCGCATCGATATTGGCTTCCAGCCGGATGCGCGCAAAAGCCACGGCGCTGAGCAGCAACAGCACGGCGGTCAGGCCGAATAACAGACGCCGGCGACAGGCAAAGAATCGATAAGATTTTGCGATGGTCTCGGACAAACTCATAGGGCTAAAAAAGCTCCCGGGTCAGGGGCTGGTTGATACGGGTATTTTCAAACCGCAGACGGGTGAAATCTCCATCCGCTTCGTGCAGCTCCACGATCTGCACATGACGACCGCTCGCCGCAAACTGGATCTGCAGGTGATCGAGAAACCCGCCCGTTTCAAACAGGGGCTCAAGCCGGAGTCGAACCGGTGCCCGTCCCTCAACCGCGATCCGGTAGTTCTGACGCAACCAGGAAAAATCGGCCCCGGCCCAGGCAAACAGCTGTTCGGCCACTATCTTCATGATCGGTTCCCGGTCGATGTCGAAATGTTCCTCGCTGCCGGTGCGCTGATGCCAACGGCGACCCTCATCGCCCTGCAATACAAAACCGGTGGCCACGGGCTCGGTCAGCTCCCAGCGCAGACTGTCCGGTTGTTTAAAATAAAACCGCCCGCGGGAGAGCATGACCTCTTCAAATACCGCCAGATATTTTTCCTGGATAAAGTCGCTGGACAGGGTTTCGATCCCGGCGGAAAGCCGCTCCAGCTCCTCCAACACCTCGGTATCCGGGGAGGCCGACTCAGCCAGAGCGAGGGGGGGCAGGCAAAACCAGATTAACAGCGCGCAGAAACACAGTGTGTAAAGCCACTTTTTCATGTCGGCTCCCCTGGCGGATCGGGTTGCGGGATCCACAGCTTGAGACTGCCCACGGCCAGGCGCTGCTGTTGCCGAAAGACCTCGCCCTCCACCACCACAAATCCCTCCAGGGCAGCGACAGGACGGATCTGAATCAAGAGCCGGTCTCCCCGGCGCGCGGTGTCTTCGATGGTGATCTTGCTGATGCCCACCAAAAACCCCCGGGATATCGGTTTTCCGGCCCGGCGGTCGGCATAACCCTGAACCGCTGCAAAGGCCTGTGCCAGCATTTCCACCAAGGCCACCTCGCTTAAACGACCCTCGGAATCGAGCAACGGATTCGCGGCATCCACCAGAGCTTCGACCACCCCCTCGGCCCCCTCGCCGTAATCGAGCAGACGCTCGACCTGACGCATGGGTCGACGGTGCGGAATCAGTTCTTCGGCTGCCATCGGCAATGTGCAGTTATTCGACATCAGTTTGTCCTCCCTCGAATCCGGTTACCGGCAATACCTATCCAGGTCGTTAAGCAGACAACCTGAAAAAAGCAGGGCACGGAACGCGACCAGATCGTCGTGAAACACCCGGTCGTTGTCATAGACCCGGAAGGTGCGGCTGAGTTCCCGGTAGATCTTGCCCGTCCCGTAGCCGAGCCCCTCGGCATGCCGGAAGGACAGGGCCTGCAGTTCGGCAAGGACTTCCAGGGTCAGAATATGTTTGGCGTTATTCACCGCGGTACAGGCCTTGCGCGCCGCCACCGTGCCCATGCTGACCACATCCTGATTGGAAGCGTTGCAGGAAATGGAATGAGTGCTGACCGGCGCTGCGAGTTGGCGGTTCTCGGCAGTAGTCGATGTGGCCAGGTACTGAGCCCCCATAAAGCCCATGGTCAGACCGGCAGTGCCCGAAATCAAATGTTCCGGGAGCCCCTCGCTCAGCTGTTTGTCCAGAAATTTGTTAAGCCGCCGCTCGGAAAGGTTGGACAGGGTGGAGACTGCGATACACAGGGAGTCCATGACGAAGCCGATACTCTGGCCGTGAAAATTACCGCCATGCAGGATCTTTTTTTTGTCTGCAAAGATCAGCGGGTTGTCGTTGGAGGAATTGGCCTCGATCTCCACGGTTCGCACTGCCATCTCGATGGCCTCGGCGACCGGTGCCAGGATCTGCGGTGTGCAGCGGACGGAATAGGCATCCTGCACCTTGACCGTGGTTTCAAATACCGGCCCGTCGAGTTGCTGGTCACGGATCGGTCCATGGGTGTCCTCGCGCCGGACAATGTTTCGCGAGCCCTGATACAGTTTGCGGATGGTGGCGGCCACATCCAATTGCCCGGGATGCACCTTGAGCTGATGCAGGTCCTCATCGAAGGCATCGTCGAGACCGCCAAAGATTTCCAGGGCAAAAGCTCCAGTAACACAGGACAATCGCAGCAGCTGTCGGGCTCCATGGAGAGCATAGGCAGCCAGCGCGGTCATGGCGCTGGTGCCGTTTATCAGAGCCAGACCTTCCTTGAAACTGAGGCGCATCGGTGTCATCCCGACCTCGGCGAACGCCTCCCCGGCGGTCACCAGTTTCCCCCGGAAGTGCACCTTGCCTTCCCCGATCACTGCCAGTCCCAGATGGGCCAGATGGATTAGATCCCCCGAGGCGCCGACACTGCCGCATTCAGGAATAAATGGCGCAATGCCCCGATTGATCATGTCGCGAAGACAGTCAAGGAGTTCCAGTCGAACCCCGCTGAATCCCTTGACCAGGGTGTTGAGCCGCACCACCAGCACCGCGAGGGAGATGTTTGCCGGCAGTGGCTCGCCGAGCCCGGCAGCATGACTGCGGATCAGGTTTACCTGCAGGGTCTCGATCTCCGAATCCTCGATGATCTTGTTGCACATCGGGCCGAAGGAGGTGTTGACCCCGTAAATGATCCGGCGGGCAGCCATTTCTTGTTCCAGGAATTCACGACTGGCACGGCAGCGCTGCAAAGCGGCCGGATCAAGAGCCACCTGATGGGTACCTTCCCCAAGAGCCACAATCGCTTCCACGGTCAGATCGCTGCCATTCAATACAATAGTGGGACGCTGAGGCATCGGCTTACAATTCTCTCTTTCGTAAAATAAAAAACTCCCCCAGCAGAGGTTAGCGGGGAAGAGGTTATCCATGATCCCTCGACAAAGCAGCCACCCGCAACGGCAGATCAGCGACCGGGGTAAAAACAGACACTCCGCCGATCACTGAGGGCCGAGCCGCAGGGCCTGATCAAACAGCCGTATCAGAGGTTTCGCCGCGCATCTGTTCCAGGGCCTCAGCCATCTGTTTCTTGACTTGTTTGCGCAGCAGACGATGTCCTTCGGGACCGGGAAAGGCCCTGCCTTCCAGGGGAGGCAGGGCGCGCAGGGTAATCACCGCGGGCTTGAACCAGAAATGACGGGGCGGCAGCAGGCGGTCGGTTCCGGTGATGCATAAAGGCACCAGCCGCACCCCCAGCTCCGTGGCCAGGCGAAAAGCTCCGTTATAAAATCGTTGCAGATCGCCATCGCGGCTGCGGTGACCCTCGGGAAAAAACAACAGATGCCCGCCTTGGCTGAAGGTAGCGGCGGCGGAACAGCGAGTCGTCTCCCAATCCGCGGTTTCAACATCCAGATAGCCGGCCAAACGCATGAACCAGCCATACCAAGGCATGCGAAAGGGCCAGGCACGCACCGCGAAGGTGACATTGTGGGCCGGAAGCAGGGCCATGCAGTAAGTGTCAAAAAAAGACAAGTGGTTAACCACCAGCAGGCAGGGCTCGTCCGACAGCAAATATTCGAAGTTTTGCTGACGAAAGCGGACAAAGGGCCTCATGACCAGCAGGCAGGCCTTGCCGTAAAGCCAGATAAAATGACGCATGATACGACCGCCATCCCAGCCGGTGACCAGCTTCCAGAGAACAAACCCGATGGGAAAAAGCATCACACCCAGGAGGGTGCAAAACACCAGCAAGGGGTAAACGAGCAGGTTCATCGCCAGCATAAGCGGCCCCCCTCGATGGCAATCGTGGGTGGTTGAGGCCCGCGTTATCATGTCCATTCCTGCCTTCATCTGCGAAACCTATGCTTTCAGCTTACGGCTTTTTTCGTTCACAAATTGATAGATGTCACCGAGGGTGCGAATCTGCCGGATTTCTTCTTCTTCGCGAATCTTGAACTTGAAAGCCCCTTCAAGCACAATCACCATATCCACCGTGTCGAGGCTGTCCAGACCCAGATCTTCGTAGATGTTGGCCTCGGGCTGCATCGCCTCCGGATCGAGTTCGAATTCCTCAACCAGCGAGGTATTTATCAACTCTATTATCTGCTGCTCAGTCATGCGTGAACCTCCTCATCACGATCGATGAATTGACGCCTCCAAAGGCGAAGCTATTTTTGATAAAAGCGTCGAACCCAAGATCCTCGATTCGGCGCAGGTAGTTCAGCGGGCTGCAGGCAGGATCCGGCTCCTGCAGATTAAGTGTCGGCACCAGACGTTTTCGGGTCATCATTTCGAGGGCGGCGATGGTCTCCAGGGCGCCGCTGGCCGCCATGGTATGCCCCAGATGCCCTTTCAGACTACTGACCGGCACCCCGGTGCCGAAAATCCGGCCAATGGCCTGGCTCTCGGCAATATCCCCCTGTTCGGTGGCCGTCGCATGGGCATTGACATAGCCAATGTCCTCGGCAGAGCACAGGGCATCGTCCAGAGCCAGGCGCATACAACGTTCCATCGCTTCGCTGTTGGGATTAGCGATACTTCGCGGGTCGGAAAGGGTGGCAAAACCTACAATCTCGGCAAGGATCGGAGCCCCCCGCCGAATAGCGGAATCGAGGGATTCAAGGACCACCACGCCCGCCCCTTCGGCGCAGACCACGCCGTCCCGGCGGCGATCGAAGGGCCGGGGCGTTTGCTGCGGGGTGTCATTGAATCCGACGGAAGCGGCATGCATCACATCAAAGGTCGCCGCCGTCAGCGGATGAAATTCATCGGCCCCGCCGCAGAGCATCATCTCCTGACGACCCATGGCAATCGTCTCGTAGCCGTAACCGATGGCCTGACAACCGGTGGCGCAAGCCGCGGACGGAGCTAAAATACGACCGCTGATATCCAGGGCCTGTGCCACGTTGGCGGCGCAGCTGTGGTTCATGATATGAAAAAACACCGTTGACTTCATCCGCTCCAGGCTGGAATCGCTGAAGAAATCCCGAAACAAGTCTTCGGTGGTCTGGGTGCTGCCGACGGTAGAGCCGAGGGAAATTCCCAGCTGACCGCTTGTCAAATAGTCCGAAGTCACGCCGGCCCGCTCCAGAGCCTCCTGGCAGGCCAGGGTGGCAAACACCGACATGGCAGACATGGAGCGCCGGTATTTTCGCGGTATCTCCTTGGGATCGATGCCAGTCACCCGGGCCGCAACACGGGTTCGAAGTCCGCCGACAGCCGCCAGCTCAGGTACATTTCGCACCGCGCTGGTCCCGCTGAGAAGCCCCTCCATAAGACGGGAGACCCCGCGGCCATAAGGAGAAACGCTGCCGCAACCAGAGACGACAACCCGTCTTAACTGCATGCCTTCACCTCTCTTCGCAAGCGATCCTCCCCCAGTATTTGCCCACAGGTGAGAAAACCGGATAAGGTGCCTCCCAGAACCCCCGGGGCGACAACGGCCTGACCCGCGAGAAATAATCCCGGCACCCGGGTTCTGGACATTGGATTGTACTGTCCCACTTTATGTTTCACCCCGTAGAGCCCCGCTGCAGGATTCGCCGAGAAATCACCCATGGTCAAGGGGGTGGCCCCGTCGACCATGCGGAACTGGCCTCGCAATCCGCGGCAACTCTTTTCGATATGATTCTGCATTCGTTCCATCATCTGCGCTTTGAAATCAAGGTATTCCTGCGGCCTGTTTCCTCTGCGGGAATCGCTCCAGGGGGCCATGCAGGAGAGATCGGCGGGACAGATCGCGATAAAGCCCCTTCCTCCGGGACCATGGACGTCCGGGGCGGTGCCAGACAGATAAAAAGGCCTGTCCTCCAACTCTCCCCGACTCAGATCATCAAGAGCCCTGCCAAGACGGCCCAGAAACAGATTCGATCCCTGCAGAAGCGAACTGTGCGGGTCGCAGGCGGCATAGAGCATAAAAGCGGAAACGGTCTCTTCCAAGTCCTGCAGGCGTCGCCGATACACGGGGCGTAGCCGTTCCGGGGGCACCAGATCGAGCACCGCTTTCGGGTGCACCGTGGCCACACAGTGATGACCGGATACCACCTCGCCCGTCGCAAGTTGCACCCCGGCAAGTGCGCCGCTGGAGCTAAAAAGCAGACGTTGAGCTTTGGCTCCAAGAATCAGATCAACCCCCAGTTCGGCCAGACGTTCCGCAAAAGCCTGCACCAGACTGAGACCGCCGCCTTTCAGGCCATGAACGGATTGATAGTACAAACCGGCAATACTGGCATGAAGAAAGAATGGCACTTCCCCGGGCGCCACCCCGTAGAGGAGGGAGTGCATGGACAGTAACCCTTTGAGGGCAGGACTGTCGAAATGCTCATTAAGAACTTCGCCCAGGGTGGGCCCATGAATGCCGAACAAAGGGTTAGATTCACTGAGATCGAGATCAGGATTCAGATAGGGGATCGCCTGGCAGGTCTTCTGGACCCTTTCAAGATAGGCGTCAATGCCGGCCCGCTCTTTTGGGAAAGCCCGGCAGAGTTTTTCCCGCAACGGTTCACAACCCACCGGAAAGTGATATTCTTCCTGAGTCTCCACATCCAGAAAAATATCGAAACGATCGCTGGCGAAGGAATATTTTTCAAGACGCCCGGCCACACCCATATAGCGAAACAGCCGATCAAGGATTTCCCCCTCCCCCAATCCGCCGGCATAATGAAATCCGGTATCGAAGGGAACCCCCTGTCGACTGAATCCCCGCAACACAGGAGCCAGCTGGGGCGCCTTTTCGATCACAGCTACCCGCTTGCCATCCTGGGCCAGAATGGTGGCCGTAACCAGACCGGAAATACCAGAGCCTATAACGACATAATCATAGATCATCGGCCAAACCCGAGAACCAGACAGGAGTTGGTTCCGCCAAAACCGGCGGAGTTGCACAAAACATGTTCGGGGGTCTGGTGGACGGTTTGGCTGGCGATGCGCAGGTTGCGGCTGCTTTCGTCGGCAGCTTCAAAATTAATATTGGGGGCAATAAATCCCTTCTGCGCCATCAGGGTGGTGTAGACGACCTGGGAGGCGCCGGACATCCAGAGCTCATGGCCGGTCATCCCCTTTAAGGATGAAACCCAGGGCCGGGAAGCCCCGAACAGGGCGGCAATATTTTCCGCCTCCGCAGCGTCTCCCGCCGGGGTGGAGGTGGCGTGGGCGCAGACATAATCGATATCCGCCGGTTTCAAACCCGCCCCATGGATGGCTTTATCCATCGCCCGTTGCAGGCCTGCGCCGTTGGGCACCGACAGGTGCTGTCCATCGGAAGAAAAGGCGTAGGAGAGAATTTCCCCCAGAATAACGGCTCCACGGGCTTCGGCCAGATCGTACCGTTCCAGCACCAGAGCTGCCGCGCCGCCGCTGGGCACCAATCCGTCGCGTCTGGCATCGAAAGGCCGGCTGGCCGCAGTCGGTTCGTCCATGCCGACGGAAAACGCTCCCAGGGCATCGAAACTGCACATCGACTCCCAGTTGATCTCCTGGGCGCCGCCGCAGATCACCCGCTCCTGCCGGCCCAGGGCGATCAGATCCGCCGCCTGGCCAACAGCGTGCCCTCCGCTGGAACAGGCGGAACTCAGAGTCCAGCAAGCGCCCCGGGTCTGCAACAGGGTGTTGAGATTCATCGTGACGCTGCTGGTCATCGAGCGAAACACCAGACCACTGCCGATTAGCCTCGTTTCCCCCTTGGCCTTCAGTAAATCCACCTGCTCGATAGCGGCGATACAGCTGGAATCACAGCCAAAAATCAGACCGGTTTCCTCATGACTGACCAGCTCGGGGGGGAGATCGGCCATACGGATCGCGTCCCGGGCGGCGGTATAGGCCTGGATGGCAAAATCCGGCATGGTCTTACGCTGTTTTCGAGACAAAACCGAACAGGCATCGAAATTCTTAATTCTGCCGGTAAGAGAGCTGCGAAACCCCAGTCGGGTACGATTCTCGTCAACAACGATGCCCGATTGACCCAGCTGCAGAGCTTCCGTGACGGACTCCGCGTCACTGCCGAGACAGGACACAATCCCTACACCTGTAATGGCAACCCGATACATAATCCCCTGTAGAACAATGAATGAAAGATGAGAAAAAGAAGACCCTGCGGTCCGGGGTAAACCCCGAACTACATATAGGTTCCACCGTTCACCGAAAATACCTGGCCGGTGATGTAGGAAGATTTTTCCGAGCAGAGAAAACTGACCAGACCGGCCACCTCTTCCGGTCGACCGATTCGACCCAGAGGAATCATCGGCAGAATCCGCTCCTTGGGCAGGTCCTGAATCATTTCGGTCTCGATAAATCCGGGCGATACGGCATTCACCAGGATGTTGCGTTTCGCCACTTCAGCCGCCAGGGACTTGGTCGCCCCGATCAGTCCCGCTTTGGCCGAAGAATAATTGAGCTGGCCGGCCACTCCGCTCTGGCCGGAAGTGGAGACGATATTGACGATACGACCGCCCCGCTTCTTGATCATCCCGGGCAAAATCGCCTTGGTGACATGAAAAAACCCATCCAGATGAACCCCGAGCACATCTTTCCACGCGCTTTCTTTCATCCAGATCATCAGAGTATCTCGAGTGAAGCCGGCATTGTTGACAAGAACGGCTGAAACCTGCCCTTCGAGGAGGGGATTAAGCGCGGCCCGGACCGCATCGCCGTCGGCCACATCGAAAGGCAACAAGGTGCATTGGGCTCCTGCCGCCTGTATCTCCCCCGCAACCTTATTCGCCGCATCCTGATCGCTTCGAAAATTGAGCCAGATATCGAATCCGTTACGCGCCAAATCCAGCGCAATTGCAGCACCAATCCCTTTGCTGGCCCCTGTTACCAGGGCAATCTGCCTGACATCCATAGTCAATGCCTGTATCCTTGAGGTGAACGTTTTAGTTTCTGATCGCTTTGACATTCCCCCGGGCATCGAAATCAACGCCGATGGTGCCGTAACGGTTAGTCCAGTAAACCCAGGTTGAAGCCGCCAAAGAGGGCGTCCGATGCGTGGCCGGGTAGCCGAGAGCCGTCAACACGCCGTCTCGACTCATCCCCACATAGGCCTTGCCAGCTGCGATTCCCTTTTGGTCAATTTTGGAAAACCCGGCCAGAGATACCGGCTTCGGCGAGGTGATTTTTTCGATATAGTCCCCGACTTTCATTTGCATCCGTGGCGCATGAAACAGAAAATCGACGACTTTTTGCTCCTCTTCGACCCGAAACCGAAAAAGTTTGCGGTTTTTCTTCAGGATGGTGATTCTGGAGCCCGCCGGGATCACAAGGTGCCCTTGCCCCGGGTCGGTATAATTTGCGTAGCTGGCATTGTAAACCTCAGAACCACCTCGCCCGAGCTTTGCCTGTACGTGAATGTTAAACCGAGTATAACGGGTGGCCGAATCGGCGAGGGCCGGCGACAACCAGAGCAGAACCGCCGCCACCAGCAGACAAAAGGTGGCAAAATTTTTCCGGAGATTTATCTTTTTCATGCAATTCCCTCCCCCAACGCAAACTGCCCCGGACGAAAACAGTGCCAATTCGCTACCGACGCAGAAAATATGGCGGACTTTCAAATGGTTTCGAACTTTTTCACCTGATTATAAAGAAGCAAATCGCGACAATATAAGACATACCCGGCAAAGGGTCAAGCCTGGGTTCTAAAGAGCCACCCGGATCTTGACCGGGTCGCACCAAAGTCTGCTACACTACGATTTTACTTAGCATCAATTTAGCTTACCGCCCCAGACCAAAGATGTTCCGAAGGGGGCTTGGGCAAAGGGAGGGAACACCATGAAACACCTGAAAACGACTATCTTTGCCTTAGCAAGTTTGGTTTTTTTGCTCGGCGGACCTGATCGAGCGCTGGCCGACCAAGGTTGGTTTGTCGGCCTCTATGGGGGAAGGGCAGTCTACGATACTCTGAAAAAAGTACTGGCAGATCGGGATTATGCCGATTCCTACGCCGTCGCTGTTCTGGCAGGAAGGGAACTGACGGAATACAAACATTATTTGCGGCTGGAGGCGGAGGGGCAATTCGTTAAACATTTCGGTTTGCAGACTCACTCTGAATTCAACGGATTGATCGTCCTGCGCTGGCTGCCGTTCCCCTGGGACTCTTATATCGACACCTCCTTCGCCGTGGGCGAAGGCCTTTCCTACGCCACTTCCGAACCGGCCATCGAAGTAGAAAAGCATGACCGATCTGCCCGGATGCTCAATTATCTGATGTTCGAGTTGGCCGGATCCCTGCCCCAAACCCCACAATGGACTGGCTTCCTGCGGGTGCATCATCGTTCCGGGGTCTTCGGTCTGTTTGACGGGGTAAGCGGCGGGTCCAATCTGGTCGGCGGAGGAGTGCGATATCGTTTTTAGCCCCGCGGGCCTGGCTCAAACGGCTCGCGGTCTCCGTCCCCCTCCTTTATCAGGTTTTTCGTTGTCAGGCAGCTTTTATTTGCTATCGTTGGTCTGTGACGAAAGGCGGGGGCGACGAGTCTCCGCACCGGTAAAAAGTTCAACAACGGATCGGCAGGCTGGTTCGGTAAAGGCGGCTTTTCATCAGAAAGGAGATCGGAAATGAAGGCTTTGGTTTTATTTTACAGCATGTACGGGCACGTTCGGCTGATGGCCGATGCCATTGCTGAAGGGGTTCGGGAAGTTCCCGGCTGCGAAGTTATACTCAAAAGAGTCCCCGAAACCCTGCCGGAAAAAGTTCTGGACATGATGGGCGCGCTAGAGGCGCAACAGGCCATGGAGCAGATCCCCGTCGCTACGGTGGAAGATCTCGCGGAGGCCGATGCCATCTTTTTTGGTACGCCCACCCGTTTCGGCAACATGTGCGGCCAGATGCGCCAATTTTTGGATGCTACGGGAGATCTCTGGAAAAAAGGGGCCCTGATCGGCAAGGTTGGCAGCGTTTTTACCAGCAGCGCCACCCAGCACGGCGGTCAGGAATCAACCATCCTCAATTTTCACACCACATTGCTGCACCAGGGCATGGTTATCGTCGGCCTGCCCTACGCATTTGCCGGACAAATGGGGATTGACGAGATCACCGGCTGTTCGCCCTACGGCGCCTCGACCATCGCGGGCAACCAGGGGCAGCGGTTGCCAAGTGAAAACGAACTGACCGGCGCCCGTTTTCAGGGCACCCATGTGGCACGGATCGCCTTGAAATTAGCGACTTGAGGCTTCTCCAGGATTTTTCACAGGCCGGATGCGGGCGCCTTGCAGCAAGTGGGGGAGCACCTCACTTTAAGAGCCTGGGGGCTGGGTAAAGAAAACCCACCTAAGGAATAGCCATGGCCTCAAGACAACTGAAACGCCTGGTGGCGGCCTCTGCGGCCGCCCTGCTGGTGACAACGGCCTGTCTGCCCAATCGGGCCTCTGAGGAGATAGCGGATCTGGAGTTGTGGCCGCAGAGCCCCCTGGCCTATCTCGCCCCGGACAGGCCGACTCAGTCCTTCATCGAGCCTGCTGGACAGCAGGAAATGGCCGACGAATTTCTCGATCGGTTCTTCGCCCCCTGGCATGCCGAGGGACCACTTGAAACCACTCTCAGACCTTTCTGGGCTGTCGAATGGATCAGCGAGCACACGGTTTTTGCTGAAAACCTGCGCCCCCTGCCGCCGGACAGAGCCCGGGAGCTTATCCGCCAGGCGGTCCCTCAAGCCTATCCGAGTCTCCACCGACGAGCCATCACCCTGGGCCGCTGCGACCTGCGAGCCTTGCCGACGGCAAGTCCACTGTTCAACGATCCGGACGACGCCGGCCAGGGCTTCCCCTTTGACAGCCTGCAACATGCAGCCATCTCCGGCAACACACCGGTGCTGGTAACCCACCGAAGCCTGGATAATGCCTGGTTTTTTGTGGAAACAGCGCACCTGTACGGGTGGTTGCCGGCGACAGCGCTGGCCTGGGTCGATGCAGATTTTATCGAGGATTTTGTTGCCGAACGGTATCTTGCCCTGACTCGCGACCAGGTGGCGATATCGGATACGGAAGGAATTTATCGTTTCAGCGCCGGCATCGGCACCCTGCTACCGGTAACAGGCGGCGACCTCGAGGGAACCCAAGTTCTGATCGCGGTGGCGGACCAGAACCGGCAGGCCCATGGGGTCGCGGCGATTATTGCGCCGGATCAGGGAGAGCTGTTTCCTCTGCCCCTGAACGCCCGACGCATCGCCGGTCTGGCGGATCATATGATGGGCCAGCCCTACGGTTGGGGCGAGCTTTTTGCCCAGCGGGACTGTTCGGCCACGGTGCGGGATCTGTTTGCCCCCTTCGGTCTCTGGCTGCCGCGCAATTCCTCGCAGCAGGCTCAGATCGGTACCCTCATCCCGCTGGATCATCTGCCACCCCGCCAACGGGAGGAGCAGTTGCTGGCGACGGGCATACCTTTTCTGACCCTGGTCCACATCCCCGGACATATCATGCTGTATATTGGAGACTATCAGGGCCGGGCTGCGGTCCTGCATACCCTCTGGGGGCTCAGGACGCGAACCCTGCTGGGGCGGGAAGGGCGTTTGCTGGTCGGGAAAACCGTCATCACCGGTCTTGAACCCGGCCTGGAACGAGATTCCCTGCTGCTGGATATCCGGGATTTGCGCTCCCGTATCCCCAGTATCAACATTTTGCTTCCCCAAGCCTCACCTTTGTAAAAACCGAAGACTCGGGTGCATGGCTCCTCGCCCTGACCCTTTACAGGGCGCGACTTTTTTTCCTTCTCGGCACCACAACGATTCCCGATTCGGTGACGATATAGCCTTTTTCCTGATCCTTTTTGAGGTCGTAGCCTATCTCCTCGCCGTCCTGGATCACCACACCTTCATCAATGATCGCCTTTTTGACTTTGGCATGCCTCCCGATAGTGACATCTTTAAAAAGGATCGAGTTCTCTACCAGGCTGTAACTGTTGATTTTGCACAGAGGACCAATAATCGAGCCTCTCACGGTGCCGCCACTGGTGATACAACCACCACAGACGTACGAATCAATGTTGGCGCCGCGCCGGTCATCGTCATCAAAAACGGTTTTCGCCGGGGGGAAATTCCCCTGATCGGTGAGAATCGGCCATTGGTAATTATACAGATTCAACTGGGGGGAAACACGCACCAGATCCATATTGGCTTCGTAATAGGAATCGATGGTCCCTACGTCTCTCCAGTAGCCCCGCTCCTCACTCCGCATACCCGGGATCAGGTTTTCGTTGAAGTTGTAGGCTAAAACCTTATCCCCCTGTTCAAGCATCATCGGAATCACGTGTTTGCCGAAATCAAGATTGGCATATTTTTTATTGCCCTCTCTCAAGACCTCGATAAGTTTTTTGGTACAAAAGATATAGTTACCCATCGAGGCAAAACAGGTATCGCGGCCCGGTATTGTCTGGGGGTTCTCAGGTTTTTCTGCAAAGGCGGTCACCCAGGATTTCTCGTCTACCGAAAATACCCCGAAGCGTTTGGCCTCCTCAATGGGAACCTCCAATGAGGCGATGGTTATATCGGCCCGGTTCATACGGTGGGCGTAAATCATCTGCCCCACATCCATTTTATAGATGTGGTCGCCACCAAAAACCGCCACATAATCGGCGCCCGCAGATTCGAAGAATCGGAGATAATGCCGAATCGCATCAGCGGTGCCCCGGAACCATTCTTCCCCTTCGCTGTTGGTCTCCGGGGAAATAGCCACAAAAAAGTCGCCGAGACCGGTCCATTTTCCCCAGGAATCCCAGATGTGCTGATTCAGCGAACAGGCTCCATACTGAGTGAGTATGTAAACCTTTTTAAGGCCGGAGTTGAAGAGGTTGCTCAGGACAAAATCGATGATTTTGTATTTGCCGCCAAAAGGCAGGTCCGGTTTTGCTTTGTGAAGGGTCAGGGGACTAAGTCTTTCTCCCTTGCCACCAGCGAGAACCATTGCGATCGTATTTTTGCGGATATCCTCGATGACATACATGGTCAGACCCTCCTTAGGCGATGTTGGTATTTCTACCGAAGAATATTGAAGTGGTGACCGCTTTGAACAGCGAGGGATATATCCATACCCCACGGTTTTGCTTTCTCTCTAATCCTATCATATTTTGACTCGGGAGCTGCCCCCGTGTCGGGCAGAATGTCATTTTTCAGCGCAGCACCGCGGGCATGATTGCCCCCTTTTTCCCCTAAGCTCCCATCAATTCGGGTCATGGTCCGGGGAGCTTTCAGCCACCGGCGCCGAGGCCGCTTTTTTCTCGCCAGAGTAAACTCTTGCGGCCCAGGTTCTGGCATTGTGAAGGTCGGTTTCATCGGGATGTCGTTCAGCATCCTGCCAGCATTGGATGCGGGCCGCATCTGGAGCGTGGGGATGTTCCGGCGGCAGTTGACTCATCCAGGCGATGAGTTTGGGGGCGACGGCGCCCTGGCAGATAAAACGATCGACAACGAGACAGTTAGGAATGATCTGGGCTGCTTTGTCAAGACTTTCACGAGCATGGTCTGAATCGGGATAGGCACCCAGGGTCGCGAACAGAGCCACAGATTTGCCACTGATACGACGCAGGTATCCTGCCGCCTGCTTATCGGCGGTTCCCCTGTCGACCCAGAAACCGACAAAAATCAGGTCGTACTCATGGGGGTCAGGCGCCTCCTCTACCGGATACAGCTCTGCTGCCGGCAACATCTGATGGATCGCTTCGGCAATTTTCCGGGTGTTGCCGGTTTTACTGGAGTAAGTGACCAACGTTTTCATAAAAAACCTTTCTTTATCATTCCGAGTATTTGGACATCGTGTAGGTTCCTGCGGCCGCTACGGCCAGGGGTTCCATCAGAATCCTTCCTGCTGGTTTTAGTAGCTGTATTGCAGCCCCAGCAGAAGATCGGGCAAAGGCAAAGCAAAGGCAAAGGGGACGTTGTTGATTTTTTGATTTTTCTGCTTGTTTTGCGCCATTCAGATCTTCCATCGTCATTCATCATTCATCATTCGTCTCGCGGTTCCGGTGAGGAAAGTCCTTTTTCCCGTAGGGTCGGGAGCCGCAGCAAGTGCACCGTTACTGCCAGGGCGATCCCCAACAACACGGCCTTTGCCCACCAGAAATCGACGACCTGCAAAACCGAATAGCCAATGGCCAGCCATAGCAGCAAAAGCGCGCACTGTTTATGCTTGCGTGAGATACCCCGGCCGGCGCGATAATTGCGAAGGTACGAGCCGAACCAGCGGTTGCTGTGCAGCCAGGTGTAGAATCGCGGTGAACTGCGCCCGAAGCAACAGGCGGCCAACAGCAAAAAGGGGGTAGTCGGTAATAAAGGCAACACTATGCCCAGAGCTCCCAACATCACGCACAGGATTCCGACGGCGATCAGTACCATCCTCAGCGCGCCCCCGAGGGCTCTTTCGACCCTCGCTCGACGACGGGGTTTTGCTTCTTTAATTATGGTCATGACACCCCCCCTGAATCCCGGCGAAACACAGGCTCTGCGGAAGACTTTATTGCGTGGTATAGTGTAAACAAATTATGTTGAATCTTGAATTAACGGTTCGCTATTTATTTCAGACAGATCCTCCTGCCTGCTATCTCCTCCTATTGCTAGATTATATCCTTAAGAAGGTTATTCTTTAATTATGAAACCAGTAAAGGCTCTAAATAATCAGCAAGATTTGGAATTTATTATCAAACCTCCAAAGACTGAAGATTGGCATGAAATTTCCAGGCTCATAGCACATTCGGTTCCAAATGCACTTACTTCAAAACTTGGGATACGCTTTGGGGCTATTTATTATAATAATATTTCAAGTCATAAATCGTCTTGTTCTTATGCTGCGTTTGCCAAAGACGATAGGTTGGCTGGAATCATTATTGGTACTCTTGACCATGACCTAGTGCGAAGTCTTAATTTATCCAACAAAATAAAACTTCTTCTGGCTTGCAATTTTAGAATATTATCTCCTTCGGTGTTTCGTTGGCTTTTTCATGGTTGGCTCACAAGGCATGCAATAAAGGATCATCAAGAACTCTTTCCACGAGCTGAATTAATGATTCTCACCATCGATGAAAAATATAAAGGAAACCAGCTTGCAAATAGACTTATCGAAAGCTTGGAATCGTTTTTCAAGGAAA
>NPIF01001878.1_pt1 | contig 24204 bp, 18 predicted proteins | sample 8637461 | NCBI WGS metagenome assembly NPIF01 (sample SAMN07420641, study PRJNA396082) | bioreactor metagenome | isolation source: sample BR12 brine-fed electro-methanogenic bioreactor BR | place: Japan: Kochi | collected 2016-12-09
TCTATATATTTGTCTATTCTTGTGCCGGGCTGCTGGCCATGCAGAGAGACGACCACACTTCGTATTTTTGGCGCTGTTCCAAATAACCCGTAACTGTCTTTCAGGTAATACCATAACGCATAGTTTGCACGTTGTACCTGGTGTGTCAGATCATCAGATTTTTTTCCGATGTCGGACGTTTTCCAGTTCTTGGTTTCCAGTAAAATGATACCCGTGGGGCCTATTACAATATGATCAATCTGGCAGGTTTTGATGTGCTCATTTCTTTTCTTCCAGTAAATGTATTTACTGAAGATAAGGTTGACATCATTCAAAACATGGTATTCATCGGGTAACTGCGAGAGGACACTGATAACGTGCTCCTCTCCTTTTGCCCCGATCAGGAACGAGATATTGTCGGTTATGAATTTTTGATTGGAGATGACATTGTTGCATTCATTTTTGATCACATACGGTTTGTTGGTGATGAGACTTGCCTTTCGGGATTGGACGTTACGCAATTCTCGTGATAGATGCGAGAGGGGACCGTGTATCCTGTGTGATCTCAATGAACGTGCGATCCAATGTTGTACTTTGTATCCCAGAAATATGATGACATTCTCAGTATTTTCGATCTTTGTTGCGATTTCGTTGATATTCCCATCCACTTCTACGGTGCGAATGGCGATACTTTCCCGAAGTTGGCTATCGAGCAGTACTTCATTATTGCCTAAGTCGAGAATCATCTCGTCCTGTTGTTGCTGAACGGTGATTTGAATCTCGGCGAGGATTGTCTCGTAATTGTGATGAAAATGATCGATGTCTTCCAGGGTCGCCAGTTTTTTCCCGTTTATGGCTCTGGTCCCCTTCAACAGGTATCTTGTGCTTCCGGAAATTCCGTGGACTTTGGCCATTATTGCTCGTTATCTCCTCTCTTTTCAATGATGGGTGTTGCTTTGAACGCGTCACAGGAATGTCGTATCGGACATTGGTAATTTGGCATATGGCAGAAACCCGGATTTTTATTTTTTACATCATTTAGCGTAAATTCCCGGGCACCCATGAACTTCTCACCGTTGAGCAGACATGGTTTGACGATCTTTTTATTTGAATCAATTTTTTGTATGAAATGATCCCCAAATTGTGTTAAAAATGTTGCAACATTCTGATAAATTTCTGAAATATGTTGTTCGATGCTCTCTTTAGAAATTTCTTGAAGTGACCCATCTCTTTTATTTTTGGGTGTGTTAAAATACCCGGGTTCGCCATTTTTTGATATTGTTACAATACCGGATAGAAAATGTGTGGCCTCACTCCGGATTGCACGAACTTCGTCAAACCAACCAACTGATTCGAGAATTTTTGCATATTGAGGATCTACCGAATTTTTTTTACCGAGTAATTCGTTCTTTTGTTCACGAAAACCATGAGATAGCGTTGGATAAATACGGACCGTCAGCCGGGAAAGCGTCTCACATAACGAATACACAGAATGTAAAAATGTTTCATATCTTAAGGCCAGGATGTTTCCCTCTTTTGAGCTTCCAATTCCTTTTTTCTGCATCAGTTCATGATCTGCTTGCCATATTGGAATTTGACTGAGAACGTCCTCGTATGCGGTATGCATTTTTGCAACTTTGAGCCTTAATGCACCAGACCATTGATACGCATCTATGACATTGGTGCCTGTAACTTGAAAAAAATCTAGAAACAAATCAAAATTTGATAGATTTTCATCATCAAATTTAACGGTAGTTCCGGTCATTATCCTTTCTTTCCTTCCACTATCGCAATCTCCTCATCCGCTTGCGTTCTTGACCTTACTTGACTAGAAATGATCAAAAATGTTGTCCAAGCATTTTCAGAATACCGATCTGCTGCTTCTTTCGCTGACGAAGGTAGATAGTACAATCCTGCTATAATCGAACAAATCACTTCAATAGAACATAAGAGCATTCCGAAAAAAAACAACTTCTCGCCACCATTCAACCACAAATTTGCGAATATTATCGTTCCAATGATGGAGAAAAATAGCCAGATCCATCGGCTTCCCATTAAATTTCGGTTGAATCCATACTCCATGTTATGTTTTTTCCAGATTCCCTCGGGATCATTGCGATAGAGAAATGTTTTAACGCGTAAAAAAGCAGCATCGATTTGCTTATCTCCTTCAATTGGATTCATTTTTTCCTGCTCTGTAGATAACAGGGAAATTTCAAATTGTTTTTTAAGAGATTCGTGGATTTTTTCTTTGAATTTCGAATCAAATTTTGAATCACTCCAACGCAGGAACCGGGTTGATGGTGCTCCACCCCATTTGCTCCAAAGAACAGGTTCAATTTTTTTCCCATGATGTTTTACAACAAATGAAAGGGCGTAAATTAAAAAAACCAGCACAACAGTTTCACCCAGTACATAATTTAGAGAATTGATAAGTTCGGGCAATATAAAAACTGCCAATAATGCAAGAGGGGAAAAAACAATTATTGAGGGGGCAAATCGTGCCCTGATTTCATACGAATCCAGCCAGTCCATTATTTCCCGCCATTTGAATCAAACATGTACGGATGCAGTCCTTCCTTGGTTACGATCATCATGAATGTTGATAGAGGCACCGGATCGAGAACTGTTTTTATGTTTTTTATCTCTTGCCAATCGGTTCCACTCATTTTTTTTACGCCGTTAGGATGAGAATGCCACTCACCAATATAATTGATCAAACCACCGGTAAGATTTCCAATTTCTGAAATTTTTTCACGAACCCCCTTAACACCTCTCACGAATCGATGTGGCTCACAAATGCTATCCGGGGGAGCTGGCAAAAAACGCATTACGTACACTACCTTATTTTTTTGTTCGATGTGACCGAATAACAGCCCACCAATTTCGTTTCGACCCGAATCACGAGCACACTGCATTATTGATTGTTTAACCTCTTCCTTCACCCTTACGTCCCATTTCGGATTATTTTCACATGGGATCCTTACTATAGGTGAGATTTCAAATAACCGAACTGAATGATTTCCAGATTCTTTATTGATGTATGAAATTTGTAAATAACCCGATTTCATCTGTTTATTTTCCCGGATTATTTTCCGAGATCCAAGAGAAAATGAAGAGCTATGCAATGAGACAATATCATCTGACAGCCTCATTGTGTCCGAATTGCAACTGATTCCTATATTTATTTCTTCTAATGTCGCGTCCGAATTTGAATTTCGTTGCTTTTCAGTTGCCTTCAGCCAATCAGATATTTCGGGATCATCGATTGCTGAATCAAAAAGATAGTACAAAATGTCGTCGAGTCTTGGATTTCTCTTTGGACCCTCAATAGACATGAATCCAAGATTTCCATTATCGGCAATCTCACAACGACAGACCGATAGGGATGAGGGTAAGTTTTTACAGGATACTAAAGCGTTCCGGATTGTGGGAGACGCAGTTGCATCGATTAGCAAAGTATGGTTGCATAAAATTTTGTTATCTTTCCCGACAATCAGATCCAATGCGTTTTCTTGGATCGCCGTTGCGTTGATCGAATCCTTTTCTGCATAAAATATTTCCTCAGTTACCCGTTTCAACGCTTGGGCTTTATTCATTCCCAAATAATCATGTAGAAGCCCGTGGCGAATCAAGTTATGTGGGGAAAGTTCGTCGTTATCGACAAATGTTATTTTTTTGCATTGACCATTTTTTATTAAGTGGATTGCGAATTTTGAACCGATTGCCCCACATCCTAATAATAAAATCTTCCCCATGTCGTAACCATGTGGCATTGAAGATATTTCTCTAGCACGAGCCAATGTAATTGGAGATCTATGACTCATATTCATTACCCTTTCATCGAGTTTGCTATTTTCAGGGAGTTTGTTTCCTCCTGTCTTAAAAGATATTACAAAATTCAGTAGTTCAAGATGCGAATCAGTGTAAATTATTTTTTGAGGACGAGGGATAACAATTGTCACAGGAATGCCTCCGAACAGCTGGAGATTTTTTGACAAAAAGGTGTTTATCGCTTCTTTAAGGGGAATTCCCAGTTCTTCAGATAAAGTGATGAGGTCGGCGAGTGTGTCAGGTAATTCTGCAAAATACTTGGGATGAACAGAATCTTTTGAAGGCCATGCAAGAATCCCAAAAAAATAGCGGTCTGATTTTAATCCTTCATGGAAATTAGCTATCCGAGTTTGAGCATCTTTGAGATCTGCAGCGATTGAACCATTTGTAGGAATTTTCTCCAGTCTTATCGCATAATCGGTACGGTTCCCAACTAACGGATCTTTCTCCGGATTGTTTAGCAAAACATAACGTAAATAGCAAAATCCCGAATTTCCTCCTTTTGATTTCCATTCATTTACGATTTTGTTGAGTATTTGAGAGCGTTCGAATATGCAAATCCCCGTAGCTTGATCAATTCTTGTGAATTCAAATCCATCTTCTTTGATTAATCTGTTACTTGCGGCATCGGTTAGCCAATCTCGAACTCTATCAATGTAATCGATAATGTCGTGTTCGGAAAACCATGTGTCAATGCTTCCACGATGTAAACAAAAATTAGCAGGACTACCTGGCCGTTTAGGGTTAAGATGTGGAAGGCGGTTTTTCGGAAAATCAGTACGATTCGACCAAGCTGTTGGGGCTTTATACGGATAGTATCTTTTGTCCAATAATAGGAAAATTGGTTCAGTTCTTCGGACATCAACTTCGTTAACCGGACCGCGTGACGGAAGATTAATCATTAGCTCAAACGGGATTGCAACCAAATTCTCTTCATATTGCAAAACCGGAATTTTTTGGTGAGGAAAAAATGATCTGATCTCGGCAAGAGCCAATTGGATGTTTTTGCTAAGTGAAGCCTCACTTTCAGGAAATCGAGATGATGTAAATGAGGAGTCAGCCATAGGTATGAGGGGTCCCACCAATCTTGCGAATTGCTGATCTGTAGCTGTTCGATTGGGATCGCGATAACTCCTTTTCACGGGGCCCATTTTTAGTCAAGATAAAGGTTAACGGAAGGGACTTTTTTGATCCCGGTGGATATTCCCCTGTCACAAAAAAATTTTCCTTTCCGACGATTTTTATATACTCCTCTTTTGCAGCGAAGTGCGGGGGATTGTTATCGTCATCTTTGATTGGGTCGCTCGAAACTACAATTTTTGCTCCGATACGCTTTTTATTCAAGAGATCGATAGCAGATTTGCAAGGTTTTTTGTTATTCTCTTGGGGGGTTTCATTGAAGAATGTCCACGAACAGTGATGAGGCGCCATGAAAATATCCCATTTAAGGGTGTCTTCATCACTTCGTTGAACAATTTCGTCCCAAATTCCATACTCCGAATCCCCACCAAAAAATGCCAGAGCAGCATTTTTCTCTCCATCAATATCGAAACGAGCCTGGAGAACGACGCTTGTATCGTTTCTTTCACTCCATTTCGAGTCAGTATCCTTTTTAAATGGAGCGTGGACGAAGAATGAGAAATCCTTCAAAGTGTTCCCATTTACAAAGTTGATTGAATTCCCGGGAATTGTAATTATTTCTTCGAGTCCTTCAAGATCGCTTTTGTCAGAATCGCCGATAATACGTATCCGGTTACCCGAAGTTTTCTCGGTTTTTTTATCCTGATATAATTTTTTCCTTCGTTCGGCTTCCTTGCGAATGGCCTTGGCAGTATCGCACATATCTTTCTCGTGAGGAGAAAATATTCTTGGTGTGAACCACAACTCGTCGATTCGAACTAAACCATTCTTTTTGTCAGTTTCAGAATATTTTGCGGGATCTCCTGTGTAAAATGTCTCACTAAATCCCCGGCAATGATCTTCATCAGGATGTGTTAGAATAAATGCATCTACGAATGGAACCTCGTTATCATCTTTTTTCAAGGTTAATAACAGATGTTCATGAATGTCATATATTGACTCTTCATTCTCATCTCTGGAATCGTTTGTTATATTGCAATCGATGAGGATCGTACTTTCATTGGATAATTGAATCAGACTCATATCCCCATTTCCAACCGGAAAATATGTAATCGATGGATCTAACATGGAATTTCTCCTAAACGATCAACTGCTGAGGTTGTATATAAACAGGAAAGTGGGGAGTGTGAAACTGATAACTGGACCCCTTGTGATCTATTGTTACTCTCTGTGATCTACTAATTTGATCTCTTCCTCAGTCAGCCCGTATAACTCGTACACCAGTGTATCGATCGCCCCATCCGTCGCCTCAATCTGCCGGGACAACATCGTCCTCTCCTGTTCGAGCCTCGCCTCCTGCAATTTCTTATTCAGGTCCAGCATCTGCGTGACAAGGGCAACCATGCGATCATGCCGGGTGACATCGGCGGGGTCGGAGAAATCGATGGTACGGATGGGGAAATTTTTCAGTACTACGTAGGCTGGCATAAAAAAACCCGCTTGAAGTTTGGGTAAGTATGCCTCAAAAAGGAAATAATTTAATTTGCTATTCAAAATACCCATCAAATATTTGTCAGATCGTGGGATGATGAAACACTTATTGTTTGCATAATTGTTATTTTCATCAAACGCAAATTCGGGTTTTTGGCAAATTTCTGGATAGATGATTTTCGGTTTCTCAAATTCCGCGTAATAATCAATAGTATCCTGTATTTCGTACCATTCATATAACCCGGGTTTTCTACCTTTCCACTCGTCGCCATCCCAATCTTTTGGTTTGGGCATCAACTCCGGTTTAAATTGTTTAAGATAATTTAAGATGGCTGGATATTCTTTAATATCAATACCATGTCTCGTAAAAAGTAAAAATTTTCCAAGAGTATCTGGTTTCTTATATCGTTTGATATCTTTTCCAACAACAAATGGTTTGATGATGTCTGAACTTTTTGGATCTTCATCAATCAATTTTTGTCTAATTTTCTCGTCGATAACAAACGCTTTATTTAATCCTGTTTTAATTCCGTAAAAGATCTGCCCGTTCAAATATTTATCCAAAGATTGGCCGACACTATTTAGTTTTGTTAATAACTTCTCAGTCCCCAAATCACCAAGCGTCCAACCATTTTTATCATCGAGTGAACTCGGAGTTATCAGATGCTGGTTCTCTTTTACATATTCATCAAGACTGGAAAAGTCAAGAACCTTCACCTTAGAAGCAATGAAATCGCTCGATGATTTTTCATTAGAAATTCGTATGATACAAGGATAGGTTATCGCATTTTTAAAAACAGGAAGATCACCAAAATCAACGATTTCCTCAATTTGTTTTGTAAGCAAAAATTTTCGGAGAGGCTTACCATAGTTAGCCCGCATCCACTTGTTCGCTACAATGTAAGAGAATTTACCCTTCGGACGCAAGAGAGAAATTCCTTTTTCTATGAAATATGCATAAAGATCGGCCGTGCCCTGATAAACCTCAAAACGAGTCTCGAAATATTTCTTCTGCTCTCCCAATCCTTCCTGTCTCACATACGGCGGATTCCCAATCACCGCGTCGAACCCGCCCGCCGCCATGACCGGTTCAAATTCCTTTGCCCAGTCAAACGGATTAATCCGCTTCACTTCATCGGCTGGCATCTCCGGTGTCAAAATGTCCCAGCCAATCAGCGAGTTCCCGCACTTGATATTGTGGTCAAGGCTCGGGAGTGCCCGTTCCGCCGTGATCGTGAGCTGTTTCGAAACCGACTCCTGGTTATCTTCCTCAAGTACCTTGAGGAGCAGCGCGAGCTTCGTTACCTCGACTGCCTGCTGGTCGATATCCACACCGAAGAGGTTGTTTAAGAGAATCCGTTTCTTCTCAGCGGTCGTGAGTTTCCAGTCGCTCCGCATATGTTCGGAGAGCCGGACCACCTTACCACTACCGGGATTGTAAATCGGGAGATCGATCGTTGCCGCAGATTTCTTCTTCCTCGGGGCCTGCTCCGGAAGCAGCGCCAGCACTGCCGGGTCAGTCACCGAGTTCTTCTCCTTAAAGACCGGCACGAGGTTTGCGATATACCAGTCGCGGTGCCAGTCAAGGAGGAACTGGTATGCCCCGATCAGGAACGAGCCGGAGCCGCACGCGGGATCGAGGATGCGAAGCTTCGACACTTCACGGGGCGTCTTGTCCTTTACGAGTTCGCCGACCGTGTGCTTAACGATGTATTCGACAATGTATTGCGGCGTGTAGAATACCCCGCCAGCCTTCTTCACTTCGGGCTTATATTCGACCTTTGCCTGGTGCCCGTCCGTAAGCCGGATCACTTTGCCGAGGAACTGTTCGTACACGTGCCCGAGAATAGCAGGAGGGATCAGGGAAAACTCATACTGGCTGTCGGGGAAGTACAGTCGCTTTATGATCCCTTTCAGGACCTTGTCATCCATCGCGACCGTAAGTGAGAGTGTATCGGGGGATTCGTCCCAGTCCGGCTCCTGCTGGAAATGAAAAAGCCCGGAGTTGTATTTGTCATCAGCATTGCGGAAGAGCTGGCACAGCCGCGAATAGACCCCCTCGCCCTCCAGAAGTTTGTGGAGTGTTTCATACTCCTCGATGCCGCGATCTTCGCAGATCCGGAGAAAGAGAATCCGGTCGATGGTCCGCTGAACGATGCTGTTCAGTTCTTCAACAGTGAGGGTGGGGTTGCGCAGGGCAATATTTTTCGCAAGAGCATCCCGCCATTGCTCAATCTCAGCAAGAATATCATCATCGACACTCGCAGTTCCCCGCTTGCCCTTCGTTGTTTCAGCATACTTGTCAAACGATCCCAGTTGGATGCTTTCCGGGGAAATGATAGAAACGAGCCAGTCCCATTTTTCCGGGTATTCTTTGTAGGTGAAGTACTCGATTCGCGCCTTGGATGCAGCGTCACCGTTCTCCGGTTTTATCCGGCAGTCATAGATGGCGAATTCTTCAAAATTCGTAAGAATCGAGAGCGGGAGTTTCTGGTTCCATGCATACCGCCGTATTTGCAGGGCTGCCTCATTAGCATCCTTGATCCGCACCGATGGCTTCTTGGTCTCGACTAAGAACTTCCGGGCGCCCCCTATCCGGAACGTGTAATCGAAAAAGAGAGTCGTGCCCCGGATCCGCACCGGTTCCTCGTGCATGACTTCCTTGTATTTCTCGGAAAATCCCTTGTTGTTATCCACGTCCCAGCCAAGCGCAGAGAAAAATTTATCGACAAATTCCCGACGGAGTTGGGTCTCGTTGTAATTTCCCTGGATGTATGCCTGGCGATGAAATTCAAAGCGTTCGATAAGGGAGAGAATCGGATCCGGGGCTGGCATTAGTAGTGATATTTTTTCTCGGAGGCGTTAAAGGTGTTGAAAATAGTTTAAGGTTGTATTTTCCCATTCCCATCAATAAAACCCATCTCCCACCCCGTCACATTCCCCGCCATTTTCCTCAACCCTATCGCTCATCAACAAGTCACGCATAAATCGCCGTCAGGAAAATATGAATATAGCCCGAGGGCCCGGGGCGTGATGCCACAATGATGGCAGGAATTGGAAAAACAATGGCAGATTTCGTACAGAATTCACAGACCAAGAGCGCGATCCGCGAACTCGCGGATCCGATTGCAGACGTTGCGGCGTTCAACACGATCGTCCAGTCGGTTATCACCGGTAACCCGTTTGCATGTGTATCGTATATGACCGCCGGGGTGACCCATGACCCGGTTGAAAAGACCAAGGAAGGCTACGCGGTGAAGATTATCTACCAGGACACCGATGCAAAGGTTGTCGGTAACCTGTCGGACAAGTTCGACACCATCGCCGGGTTCAATGCAGGGGCCACCGCGATTCTCGCAAACACGGCCCTCTCCACTGCTCACGGGGGCACCCCGGTCCGCGACACCGACAACGAAACGTTCAGCGCAACCCTCAAGTGCCACGACCCGAACGGCGAACTGTACCAGGTGAACTTCAGCCGTGGAAGGGTGACCCTCACGTCCTATTCGGATGAAGCCATCCGGACCCGTGTCGAGACCTGGGCTGACTCCGTTGCAGCCCTTGCCTGATTTCACCTTTGACGATAAGACCCGGAGGGGAGAAGACCCTTCGGTCACCCTCTCTTTTTGGTCCTCTCGTCTTTGTGCGGAGGAACATTATGGACATTGAAACGTTAGGAATTCTGTTAGGAGCTGTGCTTCCGATCTATCCCGTCCTGTTTACGATCCATCAGAAGATCGGACAATATGATGAGATTGTCGAGGAGTTCAAGAAACTCCGGGCGGAACACGAAAGTCACAAGGATAACTATCATGGAACCTGAAATCGCAAGGCAGCCGGTCGCAACGGTGACCGGCCTGTACCGGGGAATGTTCGGCGGTCTCGAACCGCTCACCGTGGATAAGCCACTCACCCGCGATGAAGTGCGGCGCAATCCGATCTTTTATGAACTGGACCTGCACCCGGAGCAGAATGATGAGAACCTGATCATCGATGTTATCTATGACAATCTCGCACCCATCCGCCTGCAGGACCTGCGCCGGGGTACGGATATCCCGCGAGGCGTCCGGTTCTGGCCGGACTGGTTCGATATCCCGCCCTATGAGGAGATGCATGACATTGATGGCCGCAGGGTTTACCCGCGATCGCCCGGTATTCACACGGTCCAGATCCGGACCGGTCGGCGCAAGTTCGCCCAGATGGGCCGGGTCCGGGATTTCAGTCCGGAGAATGGCGGGTACAGCAGCCCGGTGTTTGAGATCCGGATTGCGGAGTATCCTGATGTTCGAGAATGAGATGCAGACCCGGTGTGCCATCTGCGGCACCGGGGTCCTGCTCGGGATTGTCCTGGTGCTGGCCCATCTTCCCCTTCTTCTTCTCATCGTACCGATCGCGGTGCTGTTTCTTGGTCTCGTTGCGGACCCGGAGGAGACGCACGCGGTCTGGTACGGAATGCTGAACACGCTCGGCATCTTTGATCTTTCCGGTCTTACTGATGCAGAGCGGTTAAACTATTCCGACAAGCGGCATTACTTCTGGTTTGGCGAGGTCGGAATGGCCGCAATGCTGGCCGGTGTGTTTGCGGTCCCGGTCGGGTTCTTCCTTGCGGGCCGGGCGGAGATCGCACTTGCGTTTATTGGGGCTGCGGTCCTGTTCCTTCCGCTGTTTGTGTTTCTGCCAAAATTGATGCAACAGGCAATGAAGGCGGATGCGGATGCAGCGATCGAGGCGTTCGGGAAGAATGAGCAGGTGAAGAGAGTGTTTTGGACCTTGTTCGTTGCGATGGCCGGGCTGGTGCTGGCCCGGGTGGTGGACCCGGTGACGGCTCAGCAGGTGGTGGGGATGATTACGGGGATGGGAGGATGAGTGTGGTGGAATTACAACATACCGTGCCCCACATTTTCTCATCATTTTATTAAAACACATTTTGAAATAATTGTATCCGCATAACCATTCTATTAACAAAACGGATGTTTCCATGATAAATCTGGATTTTAAAAACCCCCGGAACTATCTGATAGCCGGGCTCGTTGTTTTTCTCTCGCTCTTTGCGCTCTGGCTCCGCCTCATCCCGATGTTCCACATGGGGAATACCGATATCCTCAACATGGTTGCAATGGATGACCCGCTCTACAACCTCCGCCAGGTTGAACTGATTCTCGCAAACTTCCCGGGTTACGGCTGGTTCGAGGCCATGACCAACTATCCCTATGGGACGAATATATACTGGGGGCCGCTGTTCCCCACAATTATCGCCATCTGTTGCCTCATCGTTGGTGCCACCACCCGCCCGGAGATTATCGGCATTGGTCTCCTTGTGCCACCATTAATGGCTGCGGTAATCGTTGTACTCATGTATTTCATCGGGAAGGTCTTTGGTGACTGGAAGACCGGACTCCTGGCAGCAGGATTTACCGCGGTCGTATCCGGCCAGTTTTTTACGGTCTCATGGTATGGCTACATCGATCATCATATCGCAGAAGTGCTCTTCTCTACCCTGTTCTGCCTGATGTACAGCTATGCGATCGTCTCTGATAAAAACACAAAAATTGATCTTAAGAATTTTTCAAGTTATAAGAAAATCCTTTTTCTCTCGTTACTTGCCGGTGTCTGTTATCTTCTCGGTCTTTTTGTAATGCCGACAATGATCCTGTTTGCCCTGATCGTGGGAATATTTACGGTGATCCAGTTTGTCGTTGATGTTTACCGCAACCGGACCAGTGAATATCTCCTGATCATAAATGTAACCGTTTTTATCGTGGCCATCCTCGGGTTGCTCCTCTTTGGCCTGAAAAACCCGGGCATTGGTCTGTCCACCTATTCGATTGGTCATGTCTATGCCTATCTCGGACTTATCGGAGGTACAGTCCTCCTGTACAGTTTAGCATATTATCTCAAAGGCAGGGAGAAAATATGGTATCCCGCAGTACTTCTTGCCGGCGCAATTTGTTTTTCCGGTATCCTGTATCTCGTGGCACCTCAAATCTATGATCTTCTCATATCATCCCTTTTCGCCTTCTTCGGCCAGCAACCGGTAACCGAAACCGTGCAGGAAGCACGAGGCTGGTCACTCGATCATGCGTGGATGTCGTTTAACTACGGGCTCATCCTGTTTGTCGGGGGAATATTGGTCATGCTCTATAATAACGGGAAAGATGAGCACCCTCACCAGGTCTTTGCACTGGTCTGGTCGCTTGTCCTGTTCTTCTCGACATGGCAGCACGTCCGGTACGAATATTACCTTGCAATAAATATCGCCCTCATGGCAGCGGTCTGCACAAGTTTTGTTTTCGGCAGGACTTGGTCAGAAATTTATCCGAGGATAGCGAGCAGCAGGAAGAACATCCACCTGTCAGAAACAAAGGAACAACCAAAAGATAAATCCCCAAAAGGAAAGCACCAGAAGAAAGATCCGGGAAAAACTGAAAAGATTCCTGCCTTCACCTATCTGATTGTAATCCTTGCCATCATTACCGCCGGAACAGGAATTCTCTTCGCATATACTTCCGCATCCTACAGTTACACCAATGCGGTGAGCAATCCCTTCAATATGAATGCGGACTGGCGGGAATCGCTGGAATGGCTGGGGAATAATTCCCCTGAAACCGGCCTGGATTATTTTACTATTTATGATCCCAAGACGTTCCATTACCCGGAACAGGCATATGGTGTCATGTCCTGGTGGGACTACGGGCATATGATTACCTACATTTCAAAACGGATTCCCAATGCCAATCCGTTCCAGCAGGGTGTATCAGGAGATACCGGGGCTGCTGCATATTTCGTTTCAACATCAGAAGAACATGCCAATGCGATGCTGGACAAACTCGGTACGCGGTACGTAGTCACGGATATCGAGATGGATTCGGGTAAATTTCCCGCTATGGCAACGTGGTATAATCCGTCACTTGCTGCTGATCCTTACATGAAAACCATGTTTGTCCCTGCCCAGAATGATCCGAACCGATTGGAACCACGACTTCTGAACACGTTGCAGTACTATCTGACCATGGTTTCACGGCTTCACAACTTTGATGGTTCGATGACTCCGGCCACGGGGGTTTATTATATTGAATATGTCGATCCGAGCATCACCAATGTATCGTTGCCGGTCGTTACCAATGCGGTGTTGATGAATGCATCTGAAGCCCTACAGCGCGTTGAACAATATAATCTGAAGGCACCTGGCGGTTACCATGCAATAGCTCTGAGTACGACGCTGATTGATCCAGTGGGAGATGTCCCGGCACTACGCCACTACCGGCTGATCCATGAGTCACCAACAAATGTGTTCAATGCAAAGACACCTGATGTAAAATACGTCAAGGTTTTTGAGTATGTTAAAGGAGCACACATCAAGGGGATCGGCATCATTGAACTGAACCTTGTCTCCAATACCGGGCGGAATTTCACGTACCGGCAGGAGAGTATCAACGGGGAATTTGTCGTGCCCTTCTCTACGACCGGCAATCCCTATGGTGTGAAAGCAACGGGCAAATACCGGCTCACCGGTTCCGGTCAGGAATTCGAAGTACCGGAATCGGCGGTTATGGCGGGAAGCAGTATCTGATAAAGAAAAAGATGATCCATTTTTTCGATATTGGATCTTCTGGAAAATCCATTTTTAATACTATTCGCTCCTGATTTTACCGTATCTTGATTTTTTAAGTGCCAGATGATCCTCCCTCATTTACCCTTCATCGGAGATGCTTATAAACAAGGGGGGTATAGACCTGAGGAAAAATAAGCCCAATTCGGGCTCCGTTTGCCATACCTCCATCCGGAAAACCCCGTAAAACGGTCCGATTCAGTACCTATGAAAAATACCCTCAATTCTCGCCCCTTTTGCCAAAATACGGCAGAATACCATCTCTCCTAAAGCCCATCAAAGGCCCTTAAATCGATGTTATTTTAGCCACTTAATTTACCCCATCCGGACCCCGAAAAGGCTGCCGGAATGCGAATATGAGGGTTGTTTTTTCCGGGAAGGTGATTAAAAAAGGGGATAATCCTTATTATCGGCAAGGCGGTTGTGGAGTGGTATGCCCGGGGATGGCAGTAGGGATGCACATTCCTTTTGCCTCGTACCGATAATTCCTGAACCCGGGAGGTAAGAATATATTACCGTCACCAACCAGACAAAATTGCAGAGATCAGGGGCCATTCAGTTACCGTTTTACTTTTTTTTTCAGATGATATTTGCGGAGATTTTTTTGTCAGCAGTAAACCGGTATGCTCCCTTTGGCACAAAAATCTCAAACCGGGCTCCCTTACCCGGTGTGCCGGTCTCTTTAATAGTCATATCAGTGATGGACAGGACTTCCCTGACAAAGAAAAGCCCGAGACCGGTGCTTATACCGTAACCCCGGTCAAAGATCATATGTTTCTCCGCAGGGGGAATCCCGATCCCGTTGTCTTCAATGAAAAGCGTGAGCCCGTCGGGTTGTTCCTGGTACCTGATGGTCACCTCCGTTGCATGCTGCCCGTATTTGAGGACATTCTGCATCATGTGGAAGAATACCTTCTCAAGCAGGGGATCGGCATACACCTCAAGACCTTCCGCATGGAAATTCCGCGTGATTCTTAAAAAATCCGTAACTATTCAGCCCTTTTTTTTCAAACAAAACCGGTAGATCGAAATACTAAGAGTACCTCAATAACAATAGATGGCAGTCAACCGGGGAGAGTTGCTGGAATTGTGCCGGACAAATCCGGAAGCCGTAGTTGACATTATCGAAAAACAGGATCGACTAATCACCCAGTTGACAGAACGAATTGTCCAACTGGAGGCCCGGATAGCCGAGTTAGAAGCGCGGTTAACCCGGACGAGTCGGAACAGCAGTCAGCCGCCATCGATGGATGGCTTCAGGAGAGTCCAGAGTCCCCGGAAGAAGGGAGAAAGATCGCCCGGAGGACAATCGGGGCATAAAGGCCAGACCCTTGAGATGGTAGAGAACCCGGATGAGATAGAATTACACTCAGTTCAGGAATGTCAGGGATGCGGTGCATCACTTGAGGCTGAGAACCCGGTCAAGATTGAACGTCGCCAGGTGCATGACGCGGAGTTCCGGATACAGGTAACCGAACACCGGGCCGAGCACAAACGGTGCCCGCACTGTGGTCAGGTGACCCGTGCAGGATTCCCATCGGATGTGCAGTTCCGGGTCCAGTATGGCCAGAACCTCAAGGCCCTGATGGTGTATCTTTGTGTCTACCAGTTGATTCCTTATGATCGGATACGGGAGACCTTCTCCGATATCTTTGGACGTTCATTGAGCACCGGGACACTGGTGAATGCAGTTCAGGAGAGCTACCGGAACCTTGCAGGAGTTGAAGAGCAGATACGAGAACTTCTGACGGAATCTGAAGTTCTCCATGTTGACGAGACCGGTATGCGGGTCACCGGTATCCGGCAATGGTTGCACGTTGCAAGTACCGATTTTCTCACATGGTATGGCCACCATATAAAACGGGGAAAACGGGCAACCGATGATATGCAGATCCTGCCCCGGTTCAAGGGCACGATGGTTCATGATTTCTGGGCACCATACTTCCGGTATCCGAGTCGTCATGCGATCTGTAACGCTCATCTGCTTCGCGAGTTGAACGGTATCTCGGAGAATTATCAGCATACCTGGAGCAGTGAACTTCACGGGCTCCTGTTAGAGATCAAACAGGAGGTGGATGCTGCACGTGCGCACTCGTGTTCTCTCGGTTCTTCGAAGATTGCGGATTTCGAAGCACGGTATTTCCAAATCCTTGAATCGGGACTGAACGAGATCCCTCCCCCCGTTATTCCTGAATCCACAGAAAAACGTGGGCGTAAGAAACAGTCTAAAGCGAAAAACCTGCTCGACCGGTGCATGGATTTCCCTCACGAGATCCTGGCGTTCATGTACAATTTCTCTATACCCTTCACCAATAATCTGGCTGAACGGGATATCCGAATGGCTAAACTCCAGCAGAAAATATCCGGTACCTTCCGCAGTGAAGAGGGCGCTGCCGCTTTCTGCAGGATCCGGGGGTACCTCTCAACCGTCAAGAAAAATGATCAGCCAGTTCTCGATTCGCTTGTTGGGGTATTTCAGGGAAATCCCTTCATCCCATTACACGCTTAGCGAGATGGCTGAATAGTTACAAAAATCCAGGTGCGAGATGGCCATCAGGAAGACCTGGCCGATATTCAGCCATTGGGGGGGTCTGACACCCATATCCTGGTAATTCTTTGCAAAATTCAGCGTGTCAATGATCTTCTGGTTCGCGGACATCTGTTTTTCCAGGAACGTTTTTGTTTTTTCTTCCGTCACAAGGGTCCTGAGGAGCTCATGATAGGCTGTGATGGAGAATGCGGCAGTCTGGATGTCCTGGAACGTAACCGTATTCAACAAATTTATCTTGCTGCGGGCGAGCTGCAGGGCATTCTCCATCCGCCTGCGCCCGGTAATATCGGTGAACATGCCAATGTTGCAGCGATGCCCGTCGATTATCACCGGAGTCGTCCTGATATCCATATACAGGACAGCCCCGTCTTTTCGCAGCACCGGTATGTTTTCAGCGAGAGTCTTCTCCCCGCGTGCCTGGGCCATGAACTCTTCCTGCACATGGGCAAGGTCTTTTTCCGGATGAATATCTCCCATCCTCATGGAGGTGAGTTCCTGCGCGGAATACCCAAGCATAGTACAGATGGCGGGATTGGCATACAGAAATTCCTGCGTGCTGATATCTGCGATCAGGATACCCTCTGCCGCATAGGTGAAGATGTTTCTGAACCGTTCCTCGCTCTCCTGCAGTGCCTCTTCTGCCAGTTTTCTTTCTGTGATGTCAATCAGGAGGTGAACAGCTCCGGAATATTTGCCGTTCTCGGAAATAATCGGATCAACCGCGACAATAACCCACCGGTTGCCGATCTTCAGTTCAATGCTCTCGCGCTGCCGGCTCTTTTGTGCTTTCACGTTCGGGCAACCCTCGACCGGGGAGTCAGTTCCATGCATAACCTCGTAACAATACCTGCCATCAATCTCGTCTGCGGGTTTTCCGGTAAAAATTTCAAAGGCACGGTTGTGCCGGATAATCCGTCCTTCATTGTCAAGCAGGAAGACCGCGTCGGTAATGGCATTGAAGGTGGTCTGCCACTCCCGTCCGCTTTTCCGTAGTGCATCTTCTGCCCGTTTGCGTTCGGTTACATCCCGCCCTTCCGGGATGAGCAGAATAACACGGCCCGCTTCATCCCTTACCGGTTTTATTGAGAAGTCGATATAATGGAGACTCCCGTCAGCAGCTAAATGAGTTACTTCGAAACGAACGAATTCTCCTTGTGCTGCATCCTGTACTGCTGCACGCAATTTTTCCTGCAGTTCTTCAGAATGTGTCCACCAGGGGGTTTCCCAGATTGGTTTGCCTAATACATCCGATTCCTGCTGCCCGCCAAATTTCAACGAGGTCCGGTTTGCTTCCAGGAGCGTACCATCCGGCGTCATGAGACCGATGAACTCGAAAGTCTGGTCAAAGATTGCCCGGAATTTGCGTTCGCTTTCCTTCAGATTGCGATATGTTAAGAGGCTGGTCAGGGCGTCGGTCAACCGCCTGCCGATTTCCTGAAGCAGTTTTTCTTCATCAGGAGTCCAGATCCGTGGGTACGAGCATTGATGCAGTCCGAATTGCCATGCCTTACCTATCTTGGGATGCAAGGCCATTGACATGAAGGATTTAAAGCCAAACTGATTCGAAATATTCTCTGGCAACGAATGACCTGTCTCCGGACCGAATTTTACGGGACCATCCGAAGCGAGCAGGGCCCTGAATGACTCAGCAACACCCTCATCCATGGGTATCTCAAGCCCCAAGGCATATGCACCCGGATACTCAGGCTTCGTGCGTTCCATCGGCGTTTGCCATGAAGCTGCCTCCGGATCGCACGGATAGAGCAGCCATGCCCGGTCGCAATCGAAGATCGAGAGAACCGTATCAAGGACATCACGCATCATCTGTTCAAGGTCATTCGTCCCCTGGATGGCCTGGTTGACTTTATCCATGCTCTCAAAGAAGAATATGGTGGCCAGACGCTCCTTCTCCGCCTGCTTGCGGCCGGTCATATCATGGGCAAGCACTGCAACGCCGATAACCTCTTCCTGAATCCTGATGGGGCTGTGGGATACCCTAAAATATTTTCGCGACCGTAGTTTCTCTCCCGAATACGCTTCTTCCACGAGATACTCTCCCGCCAGCGCCCGATCAAGGTTGTGCCGGGCGGTTTCCCGATCCGCCTCCACGGTCATATACTCCAGTATACTGTGGCCCGTTTCAATCTCCGCGCCGTAGATCGCTTTCATGGTGGCGGTATGTCCCCGGTTAAAACTAGTATAACGGTAGTGCATGTCCACGGAAAAGATGAGTGCGTCCGCGCTGTCAATGATACCGCGTAACGTGGAATACTGTTCCTTCAGCTTCTCTTCAGCAACTTTTCTTTTGGTCAGCTCTTTTTTAATACTCACCATCCATATACCGGCAATCAGGAACAATAAGAGTAAAATGAGAATCGTATAGAGGTAATTCCGTTCCGTGATCTGCTCCCGGGTTTCAAACACCGTCTCCTTCGGTTGCCACTGCTTGATAATTTTCTCGTACGTGCCGTCAGCTTTGATAATTTGCAGTGCAGTATTGATCTCATTCAGCAGTTGTGTATTCCCTTTTTTTACCGCAATTGAAGAGTAGGAGGATGCAATAGGCTCACCGGTTACCTTGATATTCCGTATATTGTTTGTTGCAAGAATATACGATCCAACCCGGTAATCCACCACAACAGCATCAAGAGATCCTTCATTCAGCTGTCTGAAGCCTTCCGTAAAATTGGGAATGATTATTAACAGGATCTGGGGGTCTTTTTCCAAAACCTGCTGGGGCAGACCTCCCGCTTCGACACCTACCCCTACCCGTAAACCGCGAAGACTTGAGAGCCCTGATATGCCCATTCTGTCTGCACGGGTAAAGATGGAAAAATGTGATTCAAGTAACGGATCTGAAAAATCATAGACTTTTTTACGCTCTTCGGTCGGGTTTATCTGGATTAACGCATCTGCGTCACCCCGGGCAACAAGCGCCTGTGCTTCTGACCAGTCCATGGCTTTGATTTCAACAGGTTGTGACAGGTGTTTTGCAAGCGCATGAACGATATCAACAGCAACCCCGGTGGGAGTAGTCCCGTCCAGGAAGACTACCGGAGCGATATTCTTGTTACCGAGAAAAAGAAGCGGGGTATTATTGGATGCTTCAGCTAGCGGTCCGGTCAGATTCGCGGTCAGGGCCTGCGTGGGCTGCGCTGCCGTGGCACACGCAATGACAATGACGGCGATGACGACCAGGAAAACCAGGGACGTCCAACGTTGCTTCTTCATTTGCTTTTCTCCTCATACCTGGTGGGGGAAATCAGTCCTTTACGCCGATCAGGTATAGTGCAATCAGGACGATTGCGCAGCTGCCCCTTTGAGGCTGTTTGGCGGAGCAGATGAAAACCTGATTAATTTCCCCGTGTCAGACAGGGTTGCAGGCACTTCCTTTCGTTGCAAGGTATTCGCATCCGGGGAAAAATCATTGAGTTCTTCAACAATCCGGGATAACAACGTATAATTTTTTTTATAATCTTCCGGGTTTGTCCTTCCTTTTTTTCTGTCATATCAATCAGGCCGGATGCAATTCATCGATGGCTGGATGAGTGGTGATATGTGATTCATCTGCTTTTTTTGGACTGGCATTTCCTCAAAAAAGGTTACTCCTTTTCAGAGGATTTTATTTCCCGCGGCAGGTCCCGGTGCACAATCATAGACTTCGATGATTTTCATGATAAGGAGTGATTTTGCAGGTAATCCGGGCTTTTTGTCATGGATTATTTTTTTCATTTTTTCATAATCCGTCCCGCTGATTTTAACGCTCACCGTCCCCTTGATCTGGAAACATTTTTTGGTCTCGGGATCCCAGACGGATAGTGCCGCATGGGGATTTTCCTTTACATTCGAAAGGGTCTTTTTCATGAAGTTATCCCCGAGCCAGATGGTATCATCATTTACCAGTATCACGAATGCAATCAGTGACACGTTCGGAGACCCGCTCTTTGATGCGGTTGCGACAGGGAATACCTTTACCTTCGAGAAGGTCTCTTTCATCTCTGCGTTAAGTGATGCCATGCATTTCACCACTACATACTGGATCGGGTCATGGCACTTATAATTTAGCACAAAAAAGATACGATAACAATTTCTGCGGGGGGATAACTTTCCGTGCAATACGCAGATGGCCGATCATATGACCGGAGAACCCATAATCCTACCCGTCAAATTATTCACAAGATAAGAGGATGACGATGAAACAACCCAACCTCGCAACTGAGATCGACATGTTTGGACGGATAACGATTGCCCTTGAGGAGATTGAGGCTTGCCGGGAATTTGTCGCTCTTATACCTGAAGTGAGGACGAACATGGTATTTGCACAACCGCATGCAAAAACTCCCGATGAAGTCATGGCCATAGATGGCCGGATTACCATTATCAACAGCATGCCACAGGCTTCGGGGAGATTCAGGTTCGGGGCATCGAGCCATATGGCCCGGCTCATTATCGAACTCATGAAGACCGATCCATCAGTCCGGGCCGGGATCGATTTTGCAAACCCCGCCGGGTTTTCAGACTGGCTGACAGACTATTGCACACAGCACGGCTGGGTGTCGGCCATGATTGACCGGAGGACCGAGCCTGCCCAAATCATGATTGCAGAGGGGTCATCAATGCAGTGGAAAGCGGCAGAGGCAGTCCGGACCTCTGGGGGAAGAGTGCCGAACATTATCTGCGATGCCGGAGGAATGGGAAAAGAGCCGGTCTGCATCATCGTCGGGAAGGAACCAATCGGTATTGCCCGGGATGTGTGCGGGATTGCACGGGACTATGCACAATCACTGAAATAACTTTTTTCCCGACCCCGTTTCCTAATGTTGTAATAGTATTCTGAATAATACTGTGAAGGCAATTACTATGGAACTCGATGAAATTACCATCAGCAGGGCGATTCTTTCAGCACAGATGAATACCCTGATCGATTATATGGAACTGGACGTGGCCGTGGTGGGTGCCGGGCCTGCCGGACTTACCTGTGCAGCACTGATCGCGGAAAAAGGCATCAAGGTTGGCATCATTGAGAAGAAACTCTCTGTCGGCGGCGGGATGTGGGGCGGTGGGATGATGTTCCCCCGGATTGTCGTGCAGGAAGAGGCTCGCCGTCTGCTTGACCGGTTCTCTATCAAATCCACTGCCTACAAAGAGGGATATTATGTGGCAAAGTCTGTCGAAGCAGTCTCCAGGCTTACCGTTGCCGCATGTGATGCGGGAGCAGAATTCTTCAATCTCACGTCCGTAGAGGATGTGATGATCAAGGCAGATGGCCGGATCAGCGGGCTTGTCATCAACTGGACTGCCGTTGAGATGGGAAAACTCCATGTCGATCCCCTTGTCATGGGCTGCCGGTACACGGTCGATGCAACGGGTCATGATGCGGTCGTGGCCCGGCTTGTGGAGAAGAAGGGCGGGAATCTCAAAGTTAAAGGCGAGAGTTTCATGTGGGCTGACCGGGCCGAATCCCATATCCTCCGGCATACCAAAGAGGTGTTCCCCGGCCTGGTTGTTGCCGGTATGGCAGCCAATGCAGTCGGGGGAGAGAGCCGGATGGGCGCGGTGTTTGGCGGGATGCTTCTCTCCGGTGAGCACGCGGCCGGTCTTGTTATGAAGAACCTGAAGAAATGATGGTAAACACCTTTTTTCAGGATTTTTGTGATCAGGATTCTCTCCATTTTTCTTTGACGATACCACGAAAACACCCGGTCCTGTTCACGCGTCCTCGTTTATGTTCGCTTGCGCTCACATCACCGGCCCGGGCTGCACCCCCCCGCGAGACCCGGCCAGCCCCCGGGCTTCAGCAGAACCGGGAGTCTTTCTTTTTATTCCGGAATAACCCAGCCCATTCCGGTACCGTTCACTCTCCCAAAAGCGCCGGTAAATGCATGTCAGGAGCCTATCCTCCGGACATCCGGCCAAACGGGACACCAGCACCACCCGGCGGCACAACTGTCACTTACATACACATTTCTTCGATGCTTTTTTCGCGGAATCTATCCCAAAAACTTCCGGATGTTTGCTGCCTGCAGGATCATGGACTGAAGATCTTTATTCCGGTTATCGTGGAGTGCCAGAAGAATAGAATCGGTGACCTGCCGGTGCAAATCATGTATCTCACTTCCGCAGATTCGTTCTGCTGCTTCCTTCATGGATGGTGAAAGGAATGGAGAATCGGGATTCATGTAACGGATCGCATCGAGAATATCCTGGTCAAAGTTCACGTAATTTTCCCGCACAAACGCAAGGTCGTCCCGGTCAAGCGCAGATAACCCGAGAATCTCGGGGGGAACCCCAATCGAGTACATGGCAGCAGTAAAGGTAATTGCCCGGGGCAGCGTGATACCGCCAGTGCTCCGGGTATAGCCAAACAGGCCGATATGGAGCTTGCGTTTGCGCCGGCTCGGGATGTGGGTCGCAACCCGGTTGACAATATCCGAGAGCGGGAGAAGTTCGTTAATGTAAGCCTGCGTGTATTTCTCGATAATCTCCCTGCACCGCTTTTCATCGATAGCCACAGGTGTAACAACCTCGCGCTGTTCGAGTTGTTTTACTGCGGCCTGTACAGCATCGAGCGGGTATTCATACTTGAATGCGGACTGGATGGTGAAGGTATACGCGGATGGGTACTCAGCACTGACCCGGTCCACGGTATCCGGCCGCAGGTTGCCCCGGAACGGTGCGGAACCGACTCCGATGATCGGGTAGATGGGAGTGCCGGTCCGCTCCTGCAGGGAGTTCAAATTAAAAAGGGCGATCTTATTAAGCAGGACTGCGCTGACCAGCCCGTAGTTCATGGCCGGATCCGAGCGGGCAAGAAAGACCCGCTGGTACGGGAGTTGCTTGTCGAGCAGGTACCGTCTCACGGTTGTGTGCGCAGCGAGCATGCTCTTCTGGTCTTCAAATAACGGGATCACATTGATATGCTGGGGGGCAAACGTCCCGATCCAGTCGGCGATGGTAGTATCCCTTCCGCCGAGCCGTTTGTATTGCTTGCCGATCACAAAATCCGCGTAATACTGGTAGATGTTGTCGATGGCAGTATGGGAATCGGTCATTGGCAGAATAACTTCAAAGATGGGGGCGATATCTTCTTTATAAAAAAGTCTGGCACTGTCAAAGGAGCGGGGGATACTTTCCAGGGTTTCGAGCAGAATTTTTGCCTCGGCTTTCTCCACCTGAGGGTTAGGCACACGGAGGGTGAGGAAGATATCCCGACCCAGTTTTTTTTCTGAAAAAAACGAGGAGTAAGTTGTCAGGAGTTTTTTGACTACGAAGTTGTCTACTTCCTTTCCTTCACAGTCCCACATCTGCTCCCGGCAATTGAGGTGTGAGTAGACATAATATGCCTCCTTGACTTCGTCCTCGCCACCGAGCTCGGACGATTCAGCAAAAAATGGCACATGGACATTGTCCGGGTGCTGGGTGCTCATGCACTTGGGGATTTGGGGCAATTCATCCATGGGATTCACCGACACCGGGTTTTTTACGGTCAGTCGTCTATGAAATGTTATCGTCAACCTTATTTATTTGTAACTATTCAGCCATCTCGCTAAGCGTGTAATGGGATGAAGGGATTTCCCTGAAATACCCCGACGAGCGAATCGAGAACTGGCTGATCATTTTTCTTGACGGTTGAGAGATACCCCCGGATCCTGCAGAAAGC
>NPIF01000523.1_pt1 | contig 24076 bp, 19 predicted proteins | sample 8637461 | NCBI WGS metagenome assembly NPIF01 (sample SAMN07420641, study PRJNA396082) | bioreactor metagenome | isolation source: sample BR12 brine-fed electro-methanogenic bioreactor BR | place: Japan: Kochi | collected 2016-12-09
GGGTCGCGCGAAGCGCGACAACGCGTGGCCAGCCGAATGCGCCGCAAGGAATCGCGTTGCGGTGCTTCGCACCGCCCGGTAAGGGCCAAGCCCTTACCCTACGGCGCGGCGCGGCGGGAAGAAGCGGCAGGCGCAGATGTGCCGCGTGGGCAGCTCCGACTCGAAGAAGCGTTCGTCATCACCGAGGGCGACTTTCCAGCGAATCGGAAGCGTCCCATCGGGAACCGCGCCGCCAGGTAGCAGCGGCTCGAGCTCCGCACTGAACGCACGCCGCTCACACACGCGGAAACTCCGGAATACCACCAAGTCGTGGCGGAGAGATGAACGTTATTCGGGTCCCGTCAGCGTTGTCATAACAACGCTGACGGACCCTCGATGCTGCGCGTCAGGAACGACCCATCGCCCTTTGCCAGCTCAGGCCGCCGCCGAGGTAACACACGGCGCGCCCCTTCGCCGCGAGCAGGCGCGCCACCTCGGAGCCGCGGGTGCCGCGCTCGCAGATGACGACGCGCTTGGCGTCGTCTTCCGGCAGCTCGCCCGCCTGAGCCGCCTCGACGCCGAGGACGACGACGTCCTCGCCATCGAGTGGGCGCTTCGTGCGCTCGGTGTCGAGACGCACGTCAAGCAGCGCCTCGCCGGCGAGCGGCTCGAGCGGAGAGCGCGCCTCGAGCCCCTCTTCCTGGCTCTCGGCGACGAAGGCGACGGTGGCGAGCGGATCGATCGCCGGCGAGTACGGCGGCGCGTACGCGTGCTCGATCTCGCCGAGGTCTTCGAGGGTGCCTCCCGCGAGGATCACCTGCGCGGCCATGTTGACGCGTCCGGCGGCGTCTCCTTCGCTGAGCGACTGGAGGCCGAGCACGCGCCGCGTGCCGGTCTCGTAGATGAGCTGGAGGTAGATGTTCTTCGCCTCGGGCCAGTAGTGCGCGGTGTCGTCGGCGACGAGCCAGACGGCGCGGGCGTCGAGGCCCGCCTGCTTCGCGCGCGCGAGGCTGAGGCCGACCGCCGCGACGTTGAGGTCGAAGACCTTGACGGCCACGGCAGCCGCGGTGCGGCCTCCCCGCGGGCTGCGGCCGGCGAGCCGGTCTGCGAGGGTGCGGCCCTGGCGGTTGGCCAGGGAGCCCAGCGGGAGGTGCAGCGGATCGTTCGTCAAGACCGAGGTGACGGCCGCGCAGTCGCCAATCGCGTAGACGTGCGGCACGCCGATGCTGTAGCTCTCGTCGACGAGGAGCGCGCCGTTCGGACCGAGCTTGGCGCCGGCCTGGACGCCGAGCTCGCTCGCCGGGGCGACACCGATCGCGACGAGCACGAGCTCGGCGTTCTCGTCGACGCCGCCCGCGCGCACCGTGACGGTGTCCTCGGTCGTCGTGATCGACTCGACCGGTGCGCCGCAGCGCAGCGTGACGCCGTTCGACTCGAGGGTCTTGGCGACGATCGCGGCCGTCTCCGCATCGAGGATGCCGGGAAGCGGCGTCTCGGCCGCCTCGATCAGCGTGACCTCCGCGCCCCAGACTCCGCCGAGCGCCTCGGCGAGCTCGCAGCCGACGAGGCCGGCGCCGACGATGACGGCGCGCCCGACGCCGCCCGTCGCGAGCTTCTGGAATACGGGCCGTATGTCTTCGAAGGTGTGGAAGGTGCGCACCCGCGGGTCGTCGGGCTGCCCCGGCAGGGGCCGCGCGTGGGCGCCCGTGGCGAGGACGAGCTCGCTGTAGGAGAGCGTCTCCTTCCCCTCGGGGCCTTCGATCTCGAGCGTCTGGGCCGCCGCGTCGACAGACACGGCGCGGCAACCAGCGCGCACCTCGAGGCCCTTGTGCGCCGCGAAGAATGGGACATCGCGGATCAGGCCGTAGGTGGTCTCGCGCAGCTCGGCGGCGGAGTCGATGTCGCCGGAGACGACGTAGGGCATGCCGCAGGCGCCGAAGGAGAAGACCTCGTTGGCCTCGATGACGATGATGCGGCGCGCGGGCTGGAGCCGCCGGAGCCGCGCCGCACAGCGCAGCCCGGCAGCCGAGGCGCCGACGATGACAACAGGATCAGTCCCGGCCATGCCGGCGCCTCCTTGGGTGTTTCTTCAGTCCGCGATCTCTCCACGGACGGACAGCGCGATCTTGTAGAAGATCGTGATCAGAAGAGCTCCGAACGCGTAGATCGACAGCGTGATCGCGAGCTCGGGCAGCGTCGGGAAGTAATCCGGCACCTTGCCGAGGACCGACGGCACCTGACCGGTGACGATCATGCCAAGGCCCTTCTCGATCCAGATCGACACGACGGCCATCACACACGCCGCGGCGAGCCAGCCGGCCCGCAGCCGCAGCTTCTGCTGCAGAAGCACGACGATGGTGATGATGGCGAGGATGCTCGAAGCCCACATGAAGGGCACGAGCGTCGTGTTGCCGTGGTAGCCGACGTAGAGGAACTGGAAGTGGTGCAGGTGCTCGGGAATCCCGCTGTAGAACGCGGTGAACAGCTCCATCAGGATGAAGAAGACGTTCGCGAGCATCGCGTAGGTCATGATCGTCGCGAGCTTCTGGATCGCCCCCTGCCCCGCGTCGAACTTCGTCACCTTCTTCAGGATCAGGCAGAACAGGATGAGTAGCGCGGGACCGGCCGCGAACGCCGACGCGAGGAAGCGCGGCGCGAGCACGGCGGTCATCCAGAACGGGCGGGCAGCGAGACCGGAGTAGATGAACGCGGTCACGGTGTGGATGCTGATCGCCCACGGGATCGAGAGGATGATGATCGGCTTGACCCACTTCGGCGGCGCCACGCCCTTGCGCTCGGAGACGAGCGCCACGCGCGTGATGATCGCGTTGAGCATGAAGTAGCCGCCGAGCACCACCGAATCCCAGAACAGAATCGAGCTCGGCGTCGGGTGCAGGAACATGTTCGCCGCGCGCCCCGGCTGGCCGAGGTCGACGGTGATGAACAGGATGCACATGACGACGGAGGCGACGGCGACGTACTCGCCGAGTACCGTCAGCTTCCCGAACGCCTTGAAGTCGTGCAGGTAGTAGGGCAGCACCACCATCACCGCCGACGCCGCAACGCCGACCATGAAGGTGAACTGCGCGATGTAGAAGCCCCAGGTCACGTCCCGACTGAGACCGGTGATATGCAGTCCCTCGGTGAGCTGGAGCACGTAGCAGTAGGCGCCGATCGCCATCACGACGAGGAGCGAACCGATCCACGTCCAATAGCGCCGGTCACCGCTGAGTGCTTTCTCGAACATAGGCACCTCGCTTCAGGCCGAAGCCTGGGCTTCAACCCTCGCGGCTGTCCTCGACCGCTTCACTCCCGAGCAGCTCCTCGACCTTCTCCTCCGGCACGCCATCGACGAGGTAGAACACCTCGGGCTGGGTACCGAGAGCGGGCCGGCGACGCAGCGCGTGGCGCTCGCGGAGCAGCTTCCGCACGTTGGACTCCGGGTCCTCGAGATCGCCGAAGACGAGCCCGCCGTGTTCACACGCCTCGACACACGCCGGAAGCTGACCGACCGCGAGACGCTCCTCGCAGAAGTTGCACTTCTCGACGACGCCGCGCGTTCTGGTCGGGTACTCGTCGTTCTGCTCCTCGATGTGCGGACGGGGGTCGCGCCAGTTGAAGCTACGCGAGCCGTAGGGGCAGGCCGCGACGCAGTACCGGCAGCCGATGCAGCGGTGCCAGTCCATCATCACGATGCCGTCCGCGTCACGACGCCAGGTCGCCTTCGTCGGGCAGACCCGCACGCAGGGCGGATTGTCGCAGTGGTTGCAGAAGACGAGCACGGGCTTGTGGTGGAAGTGCTCGGCCGTGTACTGGTGCGACTGGTCGGAGAAGACCTCCTCGAAGGGCTCTTCCCAGATCCACTTGACCTCGTCCTTCGGATCATCGAAGTGAGGGACGTTGTGCACCTGGTGGCAAGCCGCCTCGATCTTCTTGGCGTCTTCCTTCTCGAGCACCGTCTTGAGGTCGACGACCATCGCCCAACGCTTGGCGGTCAGCGGCTCACCCTTCGGCATCCAGGGCTGAGTCGCCGTGGCCACACCCTCTTCGGCGAGGGCCTTGGCACTCGCGAGACCGAGCGTCGAGAGGCCGGCGAGCGTGAAGAAACGTCGCCTGTCGATCGACATCACGAACCTCCCTTCGTCGTGTCGATGTGGCATTCCCAGCAATACGGGGTCTGCACACCCGAGTACTCGTGGCAACTGAAGCAGAAGTCCTCGGCGTTCTGATGGCAGCCGAGACAGGTGTTCGACAGACTCTTGACGTAGCCCGACTCCTCGTCGATCCGGTCGCCGTCACGCACGACCTCGTCCCGCCAGTCCATCAGGAGCTGCATGTGCTCGCGGCGCATGTACTCGACATCGCGCACACACTCCGTCACACCCTCGGGCACGCCGAGCTTGATCTCCGGCGGCGCCGCCTGGGAGCCGGTAGCGAGGTTGTAGAGGATCGGGAATGTGATCAGCACCAGGGCGATGATGAGGCCCGGGATGATCTTGCCCGCGTCATGCATCGTCGCCTCCTTCGTCTGCGGCGTTGCCGATGGGATCACCGCGCAGGTTGGTGGTCCGCTCGTTCTCGCCTTCCATGATCAGGGCGTTCCCAACGAGCTCGTGGACGCCAGAGACATCGACCTCGGGCACCCAGTACTCCATGAGCGGCGGCAGCGTCGCACGGTCGATCGCGCAGACGCAGGAGAGCCGGTTGACACCGTGCGTCTCGTGGACGTGGCGCACCGCGCTCGCACGCGGCAGCCCGCCCCGCATCCGCATCTCCATGTTCTCGTCGTTGCCGAGGCCCGCGCCTCCGCCACAGCAGAAGGTCTGCTCGCGGATCGTGTTCTCCGGCATCTCGAAGAAGTTGTTGCAGACCTTGTTGATGATGTAGCGCGGCTCCTCGATCAGACCCATCGCGCGCGAGGGGTTGCAGGAGTCGTGGAAGGTCACCTTGAGGTCGTCGTTGCGGCTTTTGTCGAGCTTGAGCTTGTTGTGCTTCAAGAGATCCGCGGTGAACTCGGTGATGTGGACCATCTTGGTCGACGCCGCGTTCTCGAAGACCGTGCCCGTGATCGGGCTCTTGGGCACCTCGAGGAAGTCGGCGGGGCCGTTCATCGTGTCCATGTACTGGTGCACGACGCGCCACATGTGGCCGCACTCGCCGCCGAGGATCCACTTGACGCCGAGGCGCTCCGCGTCCGCGTACATCTTGTAGTTGAGACGCTTGATCGTGTCGTGCGAAGTGAACAGACCGAAGTTACCGCCTTCGGAGGCATAGGCCGTCAGCGTGTAGTCGAGGCCGATGTGCTCGAAGAGCAGGAGGTAACCCATGAAGGTATAGATCCCGGGGTCGGCGAAGTAGTCGGCCGACGGGATCACGACGAGGACCTCAGCGCCCTTCTTGTTGATGGGCGGGTCGATCCGCACGCCGATCGTCTCCTCCATCTCGTCGCAGAGGAACTCGATGTTGTCCATGAAGGCGTGCGGCTGGATGCCGAGGTGGTTGCCGGTGCGGTCGCAGTTGGCAACGGGCTCGATCACCCAGTTGATGTTGAGGCCGACGAGGTTCAGGAGCTCGCGGGCGAGCATCGTGACCTCGGCCGTGTCGATGCCGTAGGGGCAGAACACGGAGCAGCGGCGGCACTCGGTGCACTGGAAGAAGTAGTAGTACCACTCCTTGAGCACCTCGGGCGAGAGGCTACGGCCGCCACCCACCGCGCCGAGCAGCTTGCCGGCGAGGGTGAAGTCCTTGCGGTAGATCGAGCGCAGGAGCTCGGCGCGCAGGACCGGCATGTTCTTCGGGTCGCCGGAGCCGAGATAGAAGTGGCACTTGTCGGCGCAGGCACCGCAGCGCACGCAGGTGTCCATGAAGATCTGGAGGGAGCGGTACTTGGCCAGGCGCTCCTTGAGACCGTTGTAGATGATCTCCTGCCAGTTCTCGGGCAGCTTCCAGTCTTCGTCGGCCGGGGACCACTCGCGGGGGTTCGGGAACCCGAGGTACTTCAGGTTCTTGGCGGCGCCGGGGTAGCTCCAGGTGCCGCGCCGCGACTCGAAGTCGATGCTCGGGTCCATCCAGCCCTTCTTCGGCGGGGAGTAGTCGATCTGGATCAGATCGGTGGGCTTCTTGTCCATCGTTTATTCCCCCTCGCTTTCGAGCCGGTAGCCGACCGCCTTGAGCTTGTCGCGGAAGTCGTCCTCCCACTCCGCGTAGGTGTGGGCGTGGACCTCTTCCGTCGTCGGGTTCCAGGGGTTGACGTGGCGGCGCGCGCGGTTGTTGTTCGCGAGGTTGCGCGTCGGGCTCATGAACACTCCCGCCATGTGCATCAGCTTGCTGTACGGGAAGTAGGCGAAGAGTGCGCTGACGAGCACGAGGTGAATGAAGAAGGGCACGCCAGCGGCGCCCATCACTCCGCTATCGGCTGCGAACTCCATGTATGGATCGAAGGTGACGAGGCCGAGCGCGATCTGCTTGACCTCGGCGACGTTGACCTTGGTCACGTAGCGCATGAACACGCCGGAGATCGCGACGCCGAGCAGCAGGAAGAGCGCGAAGTAGTCCGAGGCCAGCGAGATGTAGCGGACCTTGGAGTCGAAGAGGCGGCGGCCCAGAAGGAAGAGCAGCGCGCCGATGATCACCGCGTTCGAGATAAAGAAAGTCGGCACGGCGAGCTGGAAGAAGCCGTCGAGCTGCTCGATCCAGAAGATGAACTTCGGGGTCGGCTCCATGAAGAAGCGCAGGTGCCGGATGAAGATCAGAAGGAAGCTCCAGTGGAACGCGAGCGCGCCCATCCACAGGAGCTTGTCCGACACGTAGGTGATCTTGCCTTCCTTGGTCAGTCCGCTCTTCGTGTTCCTGAAGAGCGAGCGGAAGAGCAGCACTTCGAGGAACATCCGGCCGAAGACGTCGAAGAACGAATGCGGGCTCTCGAAGCGCTCGTGCTTGATGAAGGGGAGCGATTTCTGCTGCCCGCAGGTCGTCGTGATCCGGAACGGAACCGGAGCGCGAGCCCACTTGATCACACGGTAGACGAAGCCGATCAGAAACAGCGCGATGGCTGCGTAGGGCACGACGACGCCGAAGAACGTCGCCATTCCCAAAGACCCGACTCCAATCCAGGTGATCCCGACGAGCAGCGCCACTCCGACAAGGGCGATCAATGCGGTCATGCTCGGCTTCCTCCCTCGGGATGGTCGCTAGACGCGGGGTTCTGCCGCTCGGCGGCCGCCTCCCCACTGAGGCGATTTGCAAGCTCGACGACGTGATAGGTCCGCCGCTGCATGTCGCGCGTGCGGAGCTCGAAGAGCTCACTCTTGCAAGCCACGTAGATATCGACGGCGACGAGCAACAGCTCGTCGACCTCGTGCTCGAAGCTGCGAAGCTCCTCCGCCGGGACCCCGTTCACCTCGCGCGCCGCTCCCTTGAGCAGCAGCACGAATCCGACGGCGGCCGAGGGGGTGAAGTCCTGGATCGCCCGTACGCGCACGACCTCGTCGAGCGCGGACGCGAGCTGGCGCGCCGGCTTGTTGTCGACGCACACCCCTTCGATCACCTCGCCGAGCCCCTTCGCCAGACGTTGGCCCACGGGGTTGGCAAACGGGTCGCCGCCCGAGCCGAGCTGTCGCGCCGCCTCTTCGGGGTAGGTCGACAGAGTCCTGGCGAGCCAGGCTTCGAGCAGCGCTTCACGCGCTTCGGTGAGTTTCGGGAACCTAGGCATGGGACGCTCCGCAGTCGCGGGCACGAAGCCCGTCGCGGGGCGAGAATGCAACCGTCGTGCCAGACGACGAGCCATCGCCCAGCTTGAGAAGCTGCCTGGTATCAGTGCTTTGCAGCGAAGCGCAGCGGTTCAGCCCGGTGACGTAGCGAACAGGGAGTTACCCCGACGTAACAGTGCGGGAGGCCGGAACGTGACTCACCCGCCCCAGGGCCGGGTGAAACCGAGCGAAGCCTCACCCCTCGAGGGGATCACTCCCGGAGGGTGTCCGGCGCAAGTGAAGCAGCGCCAGGAGATCCCGGCCCGGAGCCCGTCGCCCATCGCTTCCGCGCCCCGCCCGCTCGGCTGCGGGGGAGCTGGCCTCGATCCTGCAAGGCCCTGCCCCTTCAGCATCTTGACGCGAGCCGCTCCCTCCGCAGAACATGCGAGCGCATCGCTATGGTCCTATCCTTGGGGCCCCCACCTTGGAGCCGTTCATGAGCTTCGACCCGCGCCGCTGGACTCGACTCGAGTTCGAAGGCACGCCGATCTACGTCGACCCAGAACTCCCCGATTGGTTCGTGCCCAACGGGGCTGCCGATGCGCTGCTCAGGACTCTCGAGAACGGCGAGCCCCGCGCGCTCGAGCCCGCCGCGCGTCGTTTGCTCGACCGCCTTCCCCCCGCGCCCGCCGGCGCCCTCGCCGAGGCCCACCCTGGACGCGCAGCCGTCCTCGAGACCCAGGCGCTCGACGAGCTCTGGCTTCACGTCACGCAGCGCTGCGACCTCGCGTGCCGACACTGCCTCTTCGCGTGCTCCGAGGGGCGCGGCGAGGAGCTCTCCGCAGAGCGCCTGCTCGCGCGCGCCAACGAGGCCCGCGCGCTGGGCTGCCGCGTCGTCGCGCTCACCGGCGGCGAGCCCTTCCTGCACCGCGAGATCGAGCCGCTGCTTCGCGGACTGCTCGCCGACGAATCGCGGGAAGTCGCAATCCTGACCCACGGCGGCCTGCTCGAGTCCCATGCCGCGTGGCTCCGCCAGCTCGACCGGAGCCGCCTGCACCTCCAGATCAGCGTCGACGGCCTGCCACAGAGCCACGACCGCATCCGCGGCGAGGGCGCGTTCGAGCACCTGAGCGCGCAGCTCGCGTGGCTGCGTGGCGAGAAGTGGCCGTTCACGCTCTCGATGTGCGTCGACTCCGGCAACTGCGAAGAGATGGCCCCGGTCGTCGACCTCGCCGCCGAGCTCGGCGCCGCCAACGTCCACTTCATGTGGTACCTCGTGCGTGGCCGTGGCCGCGAGAGCGGCATGCCCTCGCTCGAGCGCGTCGAAGCGCAGCTCCGCCTCGCGGCGGAGCGTGCGCGGCACCACGGCCTCGCCATCGACAACCTCGAGAACCTGCGCGCCCAGGTCTTCGCACCTCCCGGCACCCGGCACGACGGCAGCAGCGCCGGGTGGAGCTCGATCGCGCTCGGACCCGACGAGCAGCTCTACCCCTCCCCCGCGCTCGTCGGCCTCAAGGACCTCCGCACGGAGCTCTTCGACGGCCTCGCGACCGGATGGCGTGAGAGCGTCGCGCTCGACCGCCTGCGCACCGCCACCGTCGCGGGTGCGGACGATCCGCTGCGTTTCCTTCTCGGAGGCGGCGACGCGGACCACTCCTTCCTCCACGGCGGGGAGTTCGTCGGCACCGACCCCTACTTGCCCCTCCACCGCCGCCTCGCGCTCTGGCTGATCGCCGAACGCGCGGCTGCGACGCCGGACGAGGGGCCGCCGCGCCTGCGCCTCAAGATGGGCGACCGGCTCGAGAGCTGCGGCGGGCACGGACGCGTGACGACCGTGCACAACAACTGCCTGCTCGCGCTCACGCGGGAGAGCGGCACCGAGAAGGTCGGGAGCTACTACGCCGAAGCCGCGAAGAACCCGCGCGAGGACATCAAGAACCCCGTCCACTACGGCGACGAAGCGATCGCCCACGTGCCCGAGTCCGCGCGTGTGCGCAGCTACGGATGCGGCAGCCCGGTCCTCGATGCCGCCCCCGCGCCGGGCGAGACCGTCGTCGACCTCGGCTCGGGCACCGGGATCGAGTGTTTCATCGCGGCCAAGGAGGTCGGGGCGGACGGACGGGTCATCGGCGTGGACATGCTCGACGTCATGCTCGAGCACGCCCGCGGCGCGGCGCCCGGAGTCGCCGAACGCCTCGGCTTCGCCAACGTCGAGTTCCGCAAGGGCAAGCTCGACGCGCTCCCGCTCGAGGACGCGAGCGTCGACCTCATCCTCTCGAATTGCGTGCTCAACCTCACCGAGGACAAGCGCGAGACCTTCGCCGAGATCCTGCGCGTGCTCAAGCCCGGTGGCCGACTCGTCGTCTCCGACGTCGTCACCGAGACCGAGCCGGGCCCCGCGATCCGTAGCGACGAGACTCTGCGCGGCGAATGTCTCGGCGGCGCGCTGACCGAGCGCGACCTCTTCGGCTTGCTCGACGAGGCCGGCCTCGTGGCTGCGCGCGTGTTCAAGCGCTACCCGTACCGCTTCGTCCGCGGCCACCAGTTCTACTCGATGACCTACGAGGCGCGGCGCCCCGCGGGTGACGACAAGGTGCTCGCGATGTACCGCGGCCCCTTCCCCGCCCTCGTCGCCAAGGACGGCTCGTTGATCCCCGCCGGCGTCGCGACCTGGGTCGACCGCGAGGTCGCCGCAGCAGCGGGCGAGCAGCTCTTCCTCTTCGACGAGCAAGGCGTCGTCGAGAACGTCGCGTTCGAGGCGAGCTGCTGCTGCGCCCCTCCCGGGGAAGACACGATTTCCTGCTGCGGGCCGGCACCGGCATCGTCCACCGCTGCGGACTGCGGGTGTGACTGCGAGACTCCGCCCGAGGCGGCGTCGGCGTCGAACGACTGCTGCGCACCCGCGCCCAGCGCGAGCCGCGCATCCCGCCTCCCGGGCGCGCTCCCCGTCTTCGGGACCCATGCGAGTGAAGTCGCCGGATGCATGGTGTGCGGCACCGAGCTCGTCTACGACGCGGTCGAGTCGCCGCAGCGCTGCCACTACTGCGGGGAGCGCTCCATCTCCGCGATGCACTGCCCCGAGGGGCACTTCGTCTGCGACCCGTGTCACGCCGCCGACGGCCAGGTCGTCATCGAGAGAGCGTGCCTCGCGAGCACGGAGACCGACCTCGTCGCGCTGATGAACCGGATCCGCAACCACCCGGCGATCCACGTGCACGGCCCCGAGCACCACGCGCTGATTCCGGGCGTCATCGTCGCCGGCATCCGCAACGCGGGCCTCGACGTGTCCGCCGAACGCATCACGCGCGCGATCCAGCGCGGGAGCAAGATCCCGGGCGGATCGTGCGGGTACATCGGCGTGTGTGGCGCTGCCTCCGGCGTGGGCGCGGCGTTCGGCGTCCTGCTCGAGTCGAGTCCGCTCAAGGCTTCCGCAAGGCAGCTCGTGCTCCGCGCCGTCGAGCGCGCGACCGGAGCGGTGGCGAGCTACGAAGCGGCGCGTTGCTGCCAGCGGGATGGGTACCTGGCGCTCGAAGTCGCGGCAGCGCTCGCCGAGGAGCACTTCGGCGTGACGCCCACGGCCTCGTCCGACAAGAGCTGCACCCAGATGGGCAAGAACCGCGAGTGCATCGGGCGCGCGTGCCCGCTCCACCCGGGCGCGCTCGTCGGTTGAATGCGAGGGCGCGGTGTCTGCCGCGCCCCGTCTCGCCTTCCCACGGTTCTGGCAACGTCGTAGGGAAAGGGTTTAGCCCTTTCCGGGTCGCCCGGCTTCGTCCGCTTCGCGAACTTCGCCGCGGCTGAGCGCACAAGGCGTCACCAGCCGAGAGCGCTCCAAGGAAACGTGTTGCGGTGCTTCGCACCGCCCGGCAAGGAATGAACCCACTCTTGTCCAGAATCGGTGTTGTCCGGGTGCTCGCACGCCGGATCCGACGTCGTCCGCCGAGCCGTTCGCCACGACAAGCGCGCCTGGCCTCACTCGCGTCCACGCGGAGTTTCGTTGACGACGCCCTACGAGGGCGTCGTCAAGAACCTCGGCAGGCCCTGCGGAAAGCTCCCCGATGTTGGACAGCAGATGGGAGAGGGCTGAATCCAGAATCCCGCCCATCCTGCGCAGAACAACGCCCATGAGCTCCAAACCCGGGGGTTCGCGCGCAGATCTCGGCGTTCTTGGACAGCAGTGGAATGAACCCTTGCCCTACGCGCGCAACAGGGAGGACGCGGCGTCCCCAGACACACGAAAGGCGTCCCTAGCGGGACGCCTTCGTGTGTTGCTTCTGTCGTCCGAGAATCAGACGCAGCCGGTCGGCTTCGGCAGGCCAGCGACCTTACAGGCGCCCTTGGCCGGGCCGGAGGGGTAGAGCTCGTAGATGCGCTTGAGATCGTAGCCAGTCTGCTTGCACAGCTTGCGGATCATCGGCGGGACGCCGAACTGCTGGAAGTAATCACGGAGGTAGTGGACGACCTTCCAGTGATCCTCGGTCAGCTCGTCGACGCCCTCGGTGCCCGCGAGCGCAATCGCGACATCTTCGGTCCAGTTCTCGGGCTGGGTCATGAATCCGTCTTCGTCGACTTCGATCGAGACGTTTCCGTGGGTGAAGGTGGCCATCTCGCTTCTCCTTTACTGTTCCGGGTTCTGCTCTTCGGAGCCTTGCCCTGATTCGCCTTGGTCTTGGGCTTCGACGGAAGCCGCCAGGATCTTCTTCTCGGCCTTATCCAGCTCCCTCAGGAACTCGGGACGCGGCTGGTGGCCGAGAGACATTGAATGTGAAAGCTCTTCGCGAGCACCACGGGGATCGCCGGCGGCGAGCAAGCCGACGGCAAGGAAGTAATGCGCCGCTCCGTGCTGGGGGTCGATCTCGATGACGCGGCGGTTGCAGCGCACCACGTCCTCGGGACGTTTGAGGTACAGCATCGCCTGCCCCATCCCGAAGTGGGCCTGGACCAGGTTCGGGTCGATCTCGAGCGCCTGCTCGTTCGCCGCGACGGCTTCTTCGAACTTCCACTGCAGGAAGTAGGCACCGCCGAGGTTGACGTAGGCCTTGGCCATCGCAGGATCGAGCTCGGTCGCCTTGCGGAATGCGTCGGCCGCGCTACCCATCCGGCCGGCCTGACGATGGCACAGCCCGAGGTTGAAGTGCGCCGACGCGGAGGTCGGGTTCTTTTCGATCGCTGCCGTACAGCGCGCGAGGCGTTGCTTCGGAGTCTCATGCGTCATGGGTGGGGGTTCCTCCTAGGGCGGCTTCGAGTGCAGCGAGTGCTTCGCGCTCGGCTTCCACACCCGAGTCCACGTTCCGGGCCAGCTCGCCTTTGAGCGGCGCCACCAGCTCCGGCGCCGCCTCGGCGGTCTTTGTCAGCGCCTCCAGGATCGACACCCTCAGCCCGTCGTCCCAAGCGAAAGCCGCCAAGGGCTCGACGAACGGGGCGAGGAGCCGCGGTGCTCTCCGGCCGATCTCGCCAAGCGCGATGATCGCCGGGCCACCGTTGGTCGCCGACTCGTCGTTGAGGCCCCACAGCGTGCGCCTTATGAACTCGCGCCCGAGGTCTTCGTGCGCGGCCGCCAGCTCGCCGAGCGCGCGGGCGGCTCGGGCCCGCAGCTCGGGTTCCGCATCGTAGAGCCTGCCGCTGAGCGGGCGCAGAGCACGGCGCTCGACGGAAACCAGCTCCGTCAGCTCCCTCTCACGACCCTCTCGCAGCAGCTCCATGATGCGCTCCTTCAGCCTCATGCGCTCGCCCGGCGCGCATTTGTGTCGTCGCCGCGCCCGGTCTCCGCTCGGTATTCGCGTGCCACCGCGAGGAGGCCATCTGCCCAGGCAGGGCACCCCGCGGCGTGGACGTGCGTGTACGACGCCCACACGCGGCCAGCCGCCGCGCCGTCTCGCTTGGCCTCGACACCGTGGCCTCGCGTCAGCGACAGCGCGAGCTCGAGCCCCTCACCGCGCCGCGTCACGCGCGAGTAGTGGAACTCGTGGCCTCGCAGCGCGCTGCCCTTCGGGAAGAACGGCGTCTCCCCTTCGAGCGTGCCCGCCGCGTAGCCGTGGCCCTGCGGCTTCGGCGTGTGTTCGATGTCGAGGTCGAGCACGTCGCACATCGGGTGCTCGGTGCCGTCGACCCGAAGCGTCCGCGCGAGCAGCATCAACCCGCCGCACTCCGCGTAGATCGGCACGCCCGCCTCCGCCGCGCGCTTCACGGCCGCACGCAACGGCGCGTTCGCAGCGAGCTCGGCGGCATGGACCTCGGGGAAACCTCCGCCGAGATAGAGCGCGTCGACCTCGGGCAGGCGCTTGTCGCGCAGCGGCGAGACGAAACGCAGCTCCGCGCCTCGCTCGACGAGCGCCTCGAGGTTCTCCGGGTAGTAGAACGACAGCGCTTCGTCTCGCAGCACCGCCACCCGCACGGTCTCGCCCGGGACGACCGGCGCCGCATCCGGGAACTCCACCGGCGCGGCGGCGCGCGCCGCATCGAGCACGGCATCGACGTCGACGAACTCCCGCACAGCAGCCGCGGCACGCTCGATCGCCGCGTCGGCGTCCGGGTGCTCGACGGCCGTGACCAGGCCGAGGTGGCGTCCAGGCAACGGATCGTCGCCACGTAGACGCGGGATCGCGCCGAGCACCGGCAAGCCGGTTTCGGCTTCGATCGCGGCACGAATCACGCCTTCCTGACGCTTCGTCCCAACCTGGTTGAGCACCACTCCGGCGAACGGCACCTCGGGGTCGAGCATCTTGCAACCGAGGGCGATGGCCGCCGCGGTGCGCGTCGTCTTCGTCACGTCGAGCACCAGGAGGACCGGTGCCGCCAACCGCTTCGCGAGCGTGCCCGTCGAGTGACTGCCCGCCGCGTCGAAGCCGTCGTGCAGTCCGCGGTTGCCTTCGACGAGCATCAGGCCCGCGTCACCTCCGCGCCGCAGCACGTCGCCCAGAGCCACCTCGTCCATCAGGAAGGTGTCGAGGTTGCGTCCGGAGCGTCGTGCGGCCGCGCCGAGCCACGCGGAGTCGATGTAATCGGGACCCTTCTTGAAGGGAGCGACGCCGAGACCCCGGTCGGCACAGGCGCGCGCCAGCCCGAGCGAGACCAGCGTCTTACCGCTGTCTCCGCTCGTTCCGGCGACGATCAGCCGTGGAGTCGTCACGCGCATCGGCCCAAAAGCCTCGTGCATCCCCTCTGGGTCTGGGAGAAAAGCGGGGGCGCCGAAGCGCCCCCGCCGAGTTGCTAGCCGACGAGATCGAGGAAGCCGCAGGGGCATTCCTCGGCACACTTCTTACAACCGTCGCAGGTCCCGAGGTTGACCGAGTAGAAGTCACCCATGACGGGCTCGGGAATCTTCTTGAAGCAGCTCACCTGGCAGTACATCCAGCAGCGCTCGCAACCGAAGCACATGCCGCAGCTAAAGCAGCGCGTCGTCTCTTCGAGCGCCTGCTCGGCCGTGATGCCGAGGTCGACTTCCTCGAGCGGAGCGGCGAGGCGCTCCTCCGGACCGCGGATGCTGCGCTCTGCGCGGGCCTTCTCCTCGTAGAAGTCCATCTTCAGACGGTCGGGACCGACCTTCGGGAGCTCCCTCTTGTCGACCGTCTCACCGCGCAGCTTCGCGTGGATCGACTCGGCGGCGCGACGGCCCTGCCCGATCGAGATCGTGGCGAGGCCGAGGGTCAGCGTGTCGCCACCAGACCAGACGCCCTCGATGCCGGTGCGGCCTTCGTCGTCCACCTCGAGCCAGGAGCCCTTGGTCTCGATGTCGCCACCGAGCGCGCCCCAGTCGGGAGCCTGGCTGACGGCCATGATCACGGCGTCGACTTCCATGTCGAAGACGTCGCCTTCGACCGGCACCGGGCGGCGGCGGCCGGAGTCGTCCGGCTCGCCGAGCTCCATGCGCTGGACGCTGACCGTCTGGATGTTGCCGTCCGCGTCACGGTTGATCTTCGCCGGCGCGGCGAGGAACTCGATGTTGATGCCCTCTTCGAGCGCTTCTTCGATCTCACGCTCGATGGCCGGCATCTCGGTGCGGGTCCGGCGATAGAGCACGGTGACATCCGCGCCCATGCGCTTCGAGACGGCCGCGCTGTCCGGGCCGAGGCGCAGCGAGACGCGCGCCGCGTCGATCGCCGTGTCGCCACCACCGACGACGACGACCTTCTTGCCGATCTCGACGTCGTTGCCCGCGTTCGCCTTGTGCAGGAACTCGGTGCCGGTGTAGATGCCCGGGCCGTCCTCACCCGGGATGCCCATCGTCCAACCCTTGTGGGCGCCGATGCCGACGAAGACGGCCGCGTAGTCGCGACGCAGATCCTCGAGCGTGACGTCCGCACCGATCTGGGTGTTCAGCTTGAGCTCGACGCCGAGGTCGAGAATCTTCTGGATCTCGGTGTCGAGGATGTTGCGGGGCATGCGGTACTCGGGGATCCCGTAGCGCAGCATGCCGCCCGCCTTCTCGAACGCCTCGAAGACGGTCACTTTGTAACCGCGGCGCGCGAGCTGATAGGCGCAGGAGAGGCCGGAAGGACCGGCGCCGATGACAGCGATCTTCTCGTCGAAGGGACCGCCGACATCCAGCGTGGGGAGCGCGAGCCCACGCTCGACACCCCAGTCACCGATGTAGCGCTCGACCGAGTTGATCGCGACGGCGCCGTCCTTTTCCTTGCGGTTGCACTCACCTTCGCAGGGGTGCGGGCAGACGCGGCCCATCACCGAGGGCAGCGGCATGGTCTCGGCTTCCTGGAGCCAAGCCTTGTCGCAAGCCTCTTCGAGAGACAGTCCGAGCTTCTCGCGATGGGCGATGGTCGTCAGCCAGCCGCGGATGTCGTTGCCCGCCGGGCAGTGCCCGACACACGGCGGCTCCTTCGTGACCTGCTGCGGCCTGAAGGGCGACACCTCGGTCGCGGAGGATCCGCCACCGGAGAAGCGGGCCATTGACGTTTTTTTCTTCTTTTTCTTCTTACTCAGTAGACCCATCGGACAATTCCTCGATGAAGCACCGCGTCAGCGTTGGCCTCAGCCGTAGGGGTAGAGCTTCTTCTTGAACTCGCCGAGCTGCTCGAGCAGCGTGTCGTGCTTCTTCTCGTCGATGATCAGGTACTCGAGAAGCGACTTCTGCACGAAGAACCGGCACTCGTCGCGGAGCTCCTCACCGATCTTGATCACGTCGCGCTCCATCTCGTCGTGCGCTTCGATCTCGGACCAGATCTCGCCGAGCTCCTCGGGGGTCAGCGTGACCGGCGTAGTGGTCAGGCTGTCGATGATGAACTGCTGCACGCGGTGATGCTGGACGGAGTCGTTACGGATGATCTCCATTAGCTGCCGCACCAGCGGGTTCTGCGTCTTTTCCATCACTTCGGCGCAGTGCTCGATCGACTTGCGCTCGATCCCCTGCCACTTGCGCAGGAGCGTGACCATCTTCTCGGTGCGCTCGGGACCCTTCTCGCTCGCCATGGCTCCTCCGATCACATCTTGTTAATGATGAGGGGGGCGGTAGACCGTCCCCCCTCAAGACTTGCAACAGCTGGACTCGAAGCGTTTCCCTATTCGGGAACCGTCAGGAAGCTGCCGCCGGCATAGCTGTAGATGCACTTGCCGGAGTCGATGAGCTGGCGGATCGCCGCCTTCCCCATCTTCTTGTCGACGGCGTCCTCGCCGAACTTCTCGATCGCAAACTTCACGCAATCCATCGGCTTCAGGTTCTTCTTGCCCTTCGTCTCAACCACGAGGTCGTAGATCGCATCCGCGACCGCGTCCACAGTGACTTCGCTCATCGTCTCCTCCTACTGCCTAAGGTGGACGGAACGCTTGTAAGTCTCACCCGCGTGGGTGAAGTCGTCAATGTGGTACTTGGTGAACGGGATGTCCGTCATCTCGAAGAAACGCGGCCAGCCGATACGCTCGATCCACTCGCCGAGGCGCTCGTGCTTCTTGGCGTTGTCCTTCCAGACATCCACGATCTTCGTGACCGCCTCGACAACCTCGGGCCAGCGCGGCGGGTTGTTCGGCAGGAAGGGAATGGCCAGCTTCGAGAAGGTCGGCTCGCGGCGAGCGTTGGAGACCTTGCCGCCGACCCAGATCGAAATACCGTCGGTCTCGGGGTTGTTGATCTTCACCGAGGGGCAGACGGTGTAGCAGTTACCGCAGTACATGCACTGCCCTTCCTCGATCTCCACCGACTGGTTGCCGTCGACGGTCGCCGGACGGATGGCGCCGGTCGGGCAGGAGGAGATGAGGGTCGGGACCTCACACACCTTGGGGAGCTCTTCGTGGTCGACGAAGGGAGCCTTGGTGTGCACGCCGAGGACGGCGATGTCGGAGCAGTGAACCGCACCACACATGTTCAGGCAGCACGCGAAGGCGACACGGATCTTCGCCGGCAGCTCGGTGCTCTGGAAGTGGGGCATCAGCTCGTCCATCAGCGACTTCACGACGCCGCTGGCGTCCGTCGCGGAGGAGTGGCAGTGCACCCAGCCCTGGGTGTGGACGATGTTGGAGATCGCGTTGCCGATACCACCGGCCGGGTAGCCCTCAGCCTCGAGCTCCTTCTGGAGCGGGGCAATCTTGGACTCGTCGGTCAGCAGGAACTCGACGTTGTTACGCGTGGTGAAGCGAAGGTAACCGTCGCAGTACTTGTCCGCGAGGTCCGCGAAGAGACGGATCGTCGCGATCGCGAGCAGACGCGGGGAAGCGACGCGCAGGGTGAACAGCTTGTCACCACCCTCGCCGACGTGGACCATCACGCCAGGCTTGAGGACCTCGTGGTGAGCCCACTTGCCGTAGTTGGCCTTGATGACCGGCGGCAGGAACTGCTCGTAGTGCGGGGGGCCGATATCGGTCTTGCGCTGGTTAGCCATGGTCCCTCCTATTCCTCGTCGTCCTCATCCTCTTCCTCGTCGAAGAAGATGTAGGGGTTGGTGCGGGGGTGGGCGACCATCTCGGCGACCGGCTCCAGGCCGATCTCCTCGAGGAAGTTGCCAAGACCGACGCGCTGGATGAACTCACCCACGCGCTCGCGGTTCTTGCCGTGCTCGCCCCAGAAATCCCAGATCGCGTCGGTGAGCTCCTTCAAGTCGTCGTACGGGCTCTCCATCTCGATGAAGGGCACGAGGACCGAGGAGAGGAGGGCGCCACCGATGATCGGGGCCTTGGCGCCGACGAGGATCGCCGCACCGCGCTCCTTACCCGGAGCGAGCGCCTTCGGCATGACGTTGATGCAGTGCATGCACTTGACGCACTCGGCGTTGTCGATCTCGAGGGTCTTGCCGTCCCAGTTGATGCACTGGGTCGGGCAGAGGTCGCAGACCTCGGCCTGGATGTCCATGTTCTTCGCGGCGGCGGTGACTTCCTTCGCGTTGACCTGGATGTCGTCCTTCCAGGTTCCGATGATTGCGCAGTCGGAGCGGGCGACGGAGGCGACGCAGTCGTTCGGGCAGCCGGCGAACTTGAACTTGTACTTGTACGGGAACATCGGGCGGTGCAGCTCGTCCTGGTAGTGCTGCGTGATGTCGTAGCACAGGTCGAGCGTGTCGTAGCAGGCCCACTCGCAACGGGCCGGCCCGACGCAGCAGCTCGGCGTCCGCATGTCGGAGCCGGAGCCACCGAGGTCGAAGCCCTTCTCCGTCAGCTCGGAGAAGATCGGCTCGAGGACTTCGGTCTTGCAGCCCAGGAAGACGATGTCACCGGTCGAACCGTGCATGTTGGTCAGACCGGAACCGTGCTTGTCCCAGATGTCGCAGAGAGTCCGGAGAGAGTCCGAGGTGTAGAACAGGCCCGCGGGCTGGTTGACTCGAATCGTGTGGAACTCCGAGCAAGCCGGGAATTCCTCGGGCAGGTCCGAGTAACGGCCGATCACGCCGCCACCGTAGCCCATCACGCCCACGAGTCCGCCGTGCTTCCAGTGCCCGACGTGCTCCTCGTAGGAGCGCTCGAGCAGACCGAGCATGTCCTGGATCATCGGCCTGTCGGCTTCCTTCTTGATCTCCTTGACGAAGCTCGGCCACGGTCCCTTCTCGAGCTCGTCCAGAAGCGGTGTGGCTCTTTTCGTGTCGCTCATGGCAACTCCTTTCGACGCCTTGTCCTCGCTCTCCGTCTCCGGGCAGGAGGACTGCCTTGCCTCCGTGATGATCGCTATGCGGGCCGTCTGCCCAGGGGCAGCGGCCTCCGGATGCTCATGTAAGCAACGGCCGTGCCACTGACGCGGCGGCCTCCCCTGCCCCGCAAAGAGAAGCTGCCATGAGACTTAGGGGGAGCCCCCCTGGGGGCCCCAGCGAGAGCACCGCCCCCGCGTTTCGCCGAGGTAACAAGGACATGGAAGGCGGGTTTCCCTCCTCTCCCGCCCCGTCAGCCGCGGGATGCACCGGCGGGGTGGGACATTAGGCGAAACCGCACCTGGATTCACTCTCTCTTGGCCCATGGCATCGCAGAGCGGGAGGGGCTGCTTGTAAAAAAAAGGAGGGGCGCGCCGTAGCGCGCCCCTCGCCGTTGCTGATGCGGTGGAGTCAGCGAACGTCGGCCTTCGCGTCGGCGTCCGAATACTGCAGGTGGTCGAGGAGCTCAGGCGTCTCGAGCCGCTCCTCGATGTCGTAGTAGTCCTCGAGGTCCGCGTAGAACAACGCCGTGACCTCGATGTCCTCGTCGACGTTCCGCTGCAGGAACTCTCCGAAGAAGCCCGGAATGGGGGCCGCTGCGAGGAATGTGTAGAACCCCACCACCAGAACGAGCCCGATGACAAACCTCAGAAGTCGTACCTTGAGGCTCTTCTGATCGTGGCTACTCATCGTTCACTCTCCTTGAAAAAGTCTAGATCGCGTTCGGGAAGCACACTGAGAACGCCAGCCATGCCATGAACAGCGTCAGGATGAGGTTGAAGGACTGGCCGACCACGTAGAGCACCATCGGCTTGCCGCCTTCCATCTGGCTCGCCAGCTCCTTGAAGTTGGACTCGAGTCCGATCGATACGAACGCGAAGCAGAACAGCCAGCCACGGAGCGGGTTCGAAATCGCCTTGATCACACCCTTGTCGACCAGCTTGATTCCCTCGCCACCCATGACATCCGGGAAGAGCGAAGCGAAGAGCGGAACGAGCAGGAACGAGAAGATGAACGAAGCGGCGATGAAACCGAGGATGAACTTGGGGAAGCGGACCCAGATCTCGCTGAGGCCTGGACGCGGGGCGTCCGGGTCGCGCTCGACCGAGGTCACCCAGAAAAGGGCGACGAAGAAGCCGACGACGCCGATGAGGACGTTCTGGACCATCTTGACGACGGCAGCAACGGTCTCAGCCTTCGGCCCGAGGAACGCACCAGCCGCGACGACCGCGCCGGTCGAGTCGATCGTTCCGCCCATCCAGGCGGCGCCGACGATATCGCTGATGCCAACCAGCTTAATGAACGGAGGCATCGCCACCATCATCGCGACGGTGAAGATCAGCGTCATGCCCACGCCGAGAGTCAGTTCGTCCTTCTTGGCGCGCGTCGCGCCTGCCGCAGCGATTGCAGCGGAGACACCACACACGGAAGTGGCCGCAGCAACGATCATGACCAGCGGCTTGCTCGTCATCTTAAGGATGCGAGTGCCGAACAGCCACATGAAGATGATCACGGTCGGCGTCACGATCCAGGCCACCATCAGGCCCGGCACGCCCAGCGTGAGGATTCGACCGAAGAGGATCTCGGCGCCGAGGAGCACGAGACCGGTCTTGATGTACATCTCGGTGCGAACGCCGTGCTGGAGCCACTTCGGCGTCCCGATCGTGTTCGAGATCAGCAAGCCGATCACGAGCGCCCAGGCCGCGTAACCCAGCCCCCACTTCGACGCGAACGCGTGCTTCGCGCCCAGATACGAGAGCGTTGCGAGAACGCAGACCGCGATGTAGGCGATGAAGTACTTCGAAGGGCTCTGGCCCATCACCGCGACGCCGAAAGCAGTGAGGATGCCGACACCGAGCAAACCGATGAGGATCGGCCAGAGCAGGTAGACGGAACGCTGCGCCGCGATCTCGACGTTGCCCGTACCGAGCATGACATCTGCAGAGTCGAAGACCTGCGAGACGTAAGCCATCGCTCCCAGGCCGTTCGGATCCTTGCCTTCCTTCGCCCACTCGATCTTGAGGTCGTCGACGCCCTGGGTGAACTTGACCTTGAGCGTCTTGCCGTCTTCATCGCGAGCCGATGCGATCTTGAGCTGGACCTTGGGAGCGACAGGAGGGAGCACCTCGGCAGGAGTCGCTTCCGCACCTTCCGCCGCGTCAGCGGCCGCCTCACCCTCAGCAGCGGCTTCTGCAACCGGCTCAGCAACGGGCTCCGGCGCGATCTCGATCAGCTCGACCTTGTACTTGCCCTTCTCTGCCTTCGCGGCGAGCTTTTCGGCGAACTGCGCGACCGTGACCTCGTCTTCGATCTTCAGCTTGGTCTTCTTCGCGCCCCAGAAGAGATCAGCAGGGCTCGAGACCCACTTCTGAGCCTTGCCCATCTTCCACTGCTTCTCGATCTGGCCACCGTGATGGAGACCACCGAGGATGATGGCAACCAACAGGATCGCCATTCCGAACCAGACGGTCCACCAGTCTTCCAGTGCCAGTAGAGGATTACGTTTCTTGTTCTCAGCCATGGCCCCTCACTCCTCAGCAGAGCTGGGTTAGTTTCAGAACGGCAACAAGCCGCCGGGGCCGTTTCGCTGCAACTGTCGTGCCATTGAGCACGATTGGGCACTGTCTCACAACCTCATGTAGTTCAAGGGGTTGAGCCGGCGAAAAGGCACGCGTTTCAGTCGGATTCTGACACCATGTTTCCCAGACGTAACAGCTACGGCCTGTGAGCAACTCCCGGGCCCTCTCGGAGTCACCGCGTCGTAACGACGTAGCAGCCGCCTCTCAGGCAAACGCGGGGTCGAGCACAGTTGACGCGTCAGCCCCGCCCCCCAAGGCGGACGCCCGACCGCATGCATCTCCAGCCAAGCGGGAGGCGTTGCGATGAGAGCCCCCGCCCCCACCGACGCGACTCCGGAGCCCCTCCCCCATCTCTCGTCCATAGCGATCAACGCTACCAGTTGGGCTACCTTGCTCGCTGCGACTGAAGCGCTTGCCCCCCGGCCACGGATCCCTCCGCCCCAATCCTCGGGCGCCGTTCTTCCGTTTCGCTGAAACACCGACAGAGCAGCAGTCTTGCCGACACGCGTGCTGACGAATCAGGAACTACCGGGGCCGACGTTTCGAACGGTCAGCAACCGTCTCGCGACCACCGGGGCGAACTGGAACGCCACAAGCGACGGCGACTCCAAGTGCCTTCTTGGCGGGTTCATGGCCAACGTTGTGCCCACGGCGAAGGACTGGATCGGACCAGGCTCCCTGAATGACCTTCTCGCCGCCGCCAACTCCGAGCGGCCTGTCTCGAGGACCGTTCCACCGAACGGTCATTCCGAGGCAGACTCGCCGGAGCTGGCGGGAGCGCTATTTCGCGCCTAGTCGAGATCCTCGGGGATTTCCCCTCCACATTGACTATGACAGAGTGGAACCGTGCACCTCACGTCCCACCAGAACTTGACCTTGCCCCACAGATCAAGCGCACCGAAGAATCCTTTGGCCCTGCTTTCTCCATCTGGAAGCCAGACCTTCGCTCTCTCGATCGTCTCTTGCTTGAGGAATTCGTCCTGCGGCTTCCTCACATCCGGAATCGCGCCGGACCCAACGAGCCCTTCGAAAGCCATGTCTGCAGTCGACATCAGCACCTGCTGCGTACCATCTTCCGGCCGGAGTTCTGTGAACCGAGCCATCGCTTCGCTCATACCGCTGGGCTTCCCGTCCTCCGTGTAGTTGCCGGAACTCTCTCGCCGAAGGCACTCAGTCATGCACGGCGCATAGATCTCTGTCATGAAGAACTTGGCCCACTCTTCATCTGTCATTGCCGTGTCTTCCCCGCCGCCTCCGTCTTCTATGATCGTCACATACCGGTACACATAGTAGCCGGACACCCACGACCGGTACGTAGTCACATTATGCGTCGTTGTGCAATCCTCCTTCCCATTGATGATCTGGCACGTCGTTGTGGATGATCTCACCGTCCAAACGTGCCAGTACCCCGGCACCCACGACCCCACTGCCCAACGGCTCCGGCTCAGCCGGTCCGCCACTCTCTCCCCGGTCGGATCGACTCGAGTCACGGGATTCCCGTTCGAATACGAGTATCGATTCCAAGAACCGGAATCATCCTCCGATGACCAGACGAGCCTATCCGGCGATAGAAATGACGCACTCCCGTCGCCCCTATATCGGGTGTCTGCCTCGTCGATGCTCAGCTCATCCCTCCGATCTAGGCCGCCATACTTCGAGTCCGTACTAGTTAGCAGCGCGCCGTCGAGCAACTCGGATCCGAACGGAAAGTAGTCAATCCCGGCCACAGCGACACCGTAGCCTACAGAGCCTGACGTGCTCCCCTGAAAGTGGT
>NPIF01002436.1_pt3 | contig 24002 bp, 25 predicted proteins | sample 8637461 | NCBI WGS metagenome assembly NPIF01 (sample SAMN07420641, study PRJNA396082) | bioreactor metagenome | isolation source: sample BR12 brine-fed electro-methanogenic bioreactor BR | place: Japan: Kochi | collected 2016-12-09
CCGTGCGCGCCGTGCGCTGCAATCCCGGAGAGGCCAACGCGCGCGGGAAACAGGCGCTCGCGCTCGTCAAGCTCCAGCGCTGGGACGAGGCGATCGAGGCCGCGGACGCCGCTCTGACGATCGCCCCCGAAGACCCCTTCGCAAAGCGCATCGCAAAACACGCCCGCGAGGGCCAGCAAGCCGCGGCCCACAACGCCGCCGTCGACGCCGCCCAGGCTCAGCGCGAGGAAGAAGACCGAAAGCGCAGAGAATGGAAGATCCTCCGGGGAGAAAAGTAACGAGGCGACGGGGACGGTCGGGGCGGCCGGCCGGGACGGTCGACTTCCAGTCGAAGAAGCTGACTCGAGGCTNNGTCGACTGTCCCAGCTCCAAGGAAGCAGAAAACACCCGAAGCAAAGAACAAACCCAACCCAGCCCCGCCCGGCCAACCCGCCCAACCCCCACCCCTGCGACCACCCCACCACCCCCCACCGCGGTGCACGCTCCGCCCCGCTTTCGTGCATCCAGCCAGCTCTCGGGCCAAACTCGTTGGCAGAGCGCGGCAGTGGCCGGTCCCGCCCAGCAGCTCTCCGGCCCTGGCGCTCCGGGGAGGCGATCATGCGGAGAAGTGGTGCTCTATCGGTCCGGGCCTTGTGGCTCGTCGTGGTGCTCGCCCTCGTCGGCGGCGGATTCGTCTACGCGGAGTACGAGAAGGCGAGGGCTCTCTACAAAGCGGGCAAATACGCGGAAGCGGCGGACGCGTGGTCCGAGGCCGTGTCCAGCGCGCCTGATTACGCGTACGGGCACTCGATGCTCGGCAACTGCTACATGCGCCTCAAGAAGTACGCCGAGGCGGAGGCGCCGCTGAGGCGCGCCGTCGAGCTCGACCCGTCGCGCACCGACTACCAGCTCAACCTCGCTCTGACCCTCGAGCGGGTCGGCAAGTACGCCGAGGTCGTCACGCTGCTCGACGGCACCGAGCCGATGCTCGCGGGAGCCCAACACGCGCGCTCGCGCGCCAAGCTCCACAAGATCCGAGGTTTCTGCCTCCTGCGCACCGGAGATCACGCGCGCGCGAAGGCGGACCTCGAGCACTGCAAGCCCGAGAAGAGCCACTCGGTCGCCGCGGCGCTCGCGCGGGCCTGCGTCGAGCTCGAAGACCTCGCCTGCGCCCGGAAAGCCTCGGGCCAGGCTCTCGCGCTCAAGCCCACCGACTCCGGAACGCAAGCTCGACTTCTACGCCTGCTGCTCGCGCACGCCCCCAAGGCCGAGAGCCCCGAGAAAGCCCAGGGGCTCTACGAGGAGGCGATCGCCGTCGCCACCGCGTATCTGCCGCATGCGAAGGACGAAGCGCTGGCGCAGGGGTACCTCGGCGCGGCGCAGCTCGGTGCGAAGCGCTACGGCGATGCAGTGAAGGCCTACGCCCGTCAGGTGGAGCTCTCGCCGGGGAGTTGCCCCTCGATGCTCAACGCCGCCAGCGCGGAAGCGGGCCGGGCGGCCGAGCTCGGCGACGCGGCGGGGCCGGCGTGGGAGGCCGTGCTCGAGTGGTCGCGCCGGGCGATCGACTGCAACCCGAGCGAGATCACGGCTCACCGCAAGGCCGCGTTCGCGCTGATCAAGCTCCAGCGTTGGGACGAAGCCGTGACCGCGGCCGACGCCGCGCTCGCGCTGGCTCCGGCCGACCCGGAAGCGAAGCGGATCAAGGACGAGGCTCTCGCCGGCAAGACGGTCGCAGCCCACAACGACGCTTTCGACGACGAGTCGAAAAGGCTGGAAGAGATCAAGCGCAAGCAGAAGGAAGTCGAGCTCAAGCGCCAGAAGGACATCGAAGACTGGCGCGCCCTGCAGGGTCTCGACAAAGAAGAGGAGAAGGGCAGCGGAGCGAAGGACGGCGACGGCGCGGACTGAGAGCTCCGTTGCCATCTTTGAATGCTGTTTCGGAGAATGTCTATGGGTAAGGGCCGCGCGTTGGCTAACCGGCCGGCGCGCCCCTTTGGATTTGGGGATACCTACCCTTACGAGCTCGTTTGGATTCAGATTGACACCCCCCCGAGCCGTTGCTAGCATCGCCCGTCCCTGCCGTTTTCTCTTGCGTTTACACGTGACCGGGCCTCCATGAGAGGCCGAATCCGGGCAGGCCTCCGGAGGGTGCACCCGTGGAGCAGAGCAGCTATGCCCTCGTCGTGCTGTTGATGGCGGCGATCGTCACCCCCATCGGGATGCTCATCATCTCGTTCATCGCGGGCCCGGCACGCCGGAAACGTGCGACCGACCTCACGCCCTACGAGTGCGGCAAGAAGCCCTTCGTCTCCGCGCGCGGGCGCTTCTCGATCAAGTTCTACATCGTCGCGATGCTCTTCATCGTCTTCGACATCGAGGCCGTGTTCCTCTATCCGTGGGCCGTCGAACTCAAGAGGCAGGCCTTGGAAGGGGCGGGCACCTTCGTCTTCGTCGAGATGATGGTCTTCATCGCCATCCTCGTCGCAGCCTTCGTCTACGTCTGGCGTCGCGGCGCCCTCGAGTGGGACCGATGAGTAGTCCGAGCTTTGGCAACGCCGAACTGTTCCGTGGACTGTGGGATCAGGGAGAGGCGCTCGCTCGCCTCAACGAGACCTTCCCGGAGCTCGAGATCGGCGAGTACCGTTTTCGCGAGGAGTTGACCCTGCTCGTCCCTGCAGCCGAGCTGCTCGACGTGCTTGCGTTCCTTCGCGACGACCCCGCCTGCTCCTTCAACTTCCTGACGGACGTGACGGCGGTGCACTGGCCGCAGCGCGAGCGCCCGTTCGACGCCGTGTACCTGCTCTACTCGATGGAGCGCAACAAGCGCCTGCGGATCAAGGTCGAGTTGGCAGCGGAGCCGAGCGTCGCGAGCGTGACACCGCTCTGGCCGACAGCGGATTGGCTCGAGCGCGAGTGCTACGACATGTTCGGGATCCAATTCGAGGGGCACCCCGACCTCCGGCGCATCCTCCTCGAGGACGGCTTCGAAGGTCATCCGCTCCTCAAAGAGTTCCCCCTGAAGTGCTGAGGAGTGGGGTACGCCCTCCTTCTCATTCCCTTCTTGCGCCTGCGGGCGCGTTGACGAGACGCGAGAGATGAGCGAAGGCCTTCACGACAAAGCGCCGAGTGCGGAGAACGAGACGATCACGCTGAACATGGGTCCGTCTCACCCCGCGACCCACGGTGTGCTGCGGCTCGTCCTCGAGCTCGACGGCGAGGTGGTGCGTAGCTGCGCCCCGGATCTCGGCTACCTGCATCGTGGCTTCGAGAAGATCGCCGAGAACAAGACGTGGCAGCAGTTCGTCACCTGGACGGACCGCATGGACTACCTCGCTCCGATCTCGAACAACGTCGGCTACGTGCTGGCGGTCGAGAAGCTGCTCGGGCTCGAGACGCCGCGGCGCTGCCAGGACCTCCGCGTCATCCTCTGCGAGATGTCGAGGATCTCGGCGCACCTGCTCTGGCTCGGGACCCACGCGCTCGATCTCGGTGCGGCGACGGTCTTCTTCTACACCTTCCAGCAGCGCGAGCTGCTCTACGACCTGTTCGAGAAGCTGACCGGCGCGCGGCTCACCACGTCGACGATGCGCATCGGCGGTATGGCCCGTGACGCGAGCCCGGAGTGGCTCGACGAGGTGCGCACCTGGGTGCGGCAGGTCACCGCGGTCTTCGACGAGTGCGAGCGCCTCCTGACGCGCAACCGCATCTGGGTCGAGCGCACGAAGGACGTCGGACCGCTCAGCGCGGAAGACGCGATCGCGCTCGGCTGCACCGGCCCCGTGCTGCGCGGCAGCGGCGTCGAGTGGGACCTGCGTCGCTCGCAGCCCTACCTGACGTATGCGGACTACGACTTCGAGATCCCGGTCGGGACGGTCGGTGACACCTACGACCGCTACCTCGTCCGCATCGAGGAGATGCGGCAGGCCGCGCGCATCATGGAGCAGGCGCTCGAAGCGATCCCCGAGGGACCGCTCAACGCCGACGCGCCGAAGATCGTGCTGCCGCCGAAGGAGAAGGTCCTGACCTCGATGGAGGACCTGATCCATCACTTCATCATCCTGACCGAGGGCATCGAGCCGCCGGTCGGTGAGGTGTACCACGCGATCGAAGGGGCGAAGGGCGAGCTCGGCTTCTACATCGTCAGCGACGGCGGGCCCTCGGCCTACCGCTGCCGGATTCGCGCCGGCGCCTTCGTCAACCTCCAGGCCGTCGAGAAGATGGCCGTGGGCAGCATGGTCCCCGACGTGGTGGCCATCATCGGATCCCTCGACCCCGTGATGGGCGAGGTCGACCGCTAGGAGCGCCTGCCTTGTACGGCGAAGCTTTCATCGAAGAGGTCGATCGCATCGTGGCGCGCTACCCGCAGCCCCGCGGAGCGTTGATGCCGCTCCTGCACCTCGCGCAGGACACCCACGGCTACCTGACGCCGGCGGCGGAGACGTGGATCGCGGAGCGCTTGGGCCTCACGCCCTCCTTCGTGCACGGTGTCGCCACCTTCTACACGATGTACCGGACGGCGGAGTGCGGGAAGTACCTGATCCAGCTCTGCACGACGGTGTCGTGCATGCTGCGCGGCTCCGACGAAGTGCTGGCTCACATCAAGGACAAGTTCGGCATCGAGAACGGCGAGACGACGGCGGACGGCCTGTTCACCCTGATGACGGTCGAGTGCCTCGGCTCGTGCGGCACGGCGCCGATGATGCAGGTCAACGACGACTACTACGAGGACCTCGACCTCCAGCGGGTCGACGCGATCCTCGATGCCCTGGCGCGCGGCGAGCAGCCCAAGCCCGGTCCCGGACCCCTCCGGGTCATCGTCGAGTAGGGGAGCGTGATGGAGAAGGTCCTCACCCGCATCGTCGAGCTCGAGAATTCCCACACGCTCGCGGTCGCAGAGCAACACGGCGCCTACCAGTCCCTCCGCAAGGCGGTGGGGATGGAGGCCGACGCCATCATCGGCGCGATCAAGGATTCCGGGCTGCGCGGACGCGGCGGCGCCGGCTTCCCCTGCGGCGTGAAGATGTCCTTCATGCCGAAGGAGCCGACCCCCGATCGCCCGAGCTACCTGATCTGCAACGCGGACGAGTCGGAGCCCGGCACCTTCAAGGACCGCGTGATCCTCGAAGAGGATCCGCATCTCCTGATCGAGGGCTGCCTGATCTCCTCGTTCGCAATGCGCTGCTCGGCCGCGTTCATCTACATCCGCGGCGAGTACACCCTCGGCGCGAAGATCCTCGAGCAAGCGGTCGAGGAGGCGCGCGCGAAGGGCTACGTCGGGAAGAACATCCTCGGCACGGGCTGGGACTGTGACGTCGTCGTGCACCGCGGCGCGGGCGCGTACATCTGCGGCGAAGAGACCGCGCTGATGGACTCGCTCGAAGGCGGGCGTGGCAACCCGCGCCTCAAGCCGCCGTTCCCGGCGCAGTCCGGGCTCTACGGATGCCCGACGACGATCAACAACGTCGAGACGCTCGCGTGCCTGCCCTCGATCATCGAGCGCGGGCCGGAGTGGTTCGCGGCGATCGGGCGCAACGAGCGCAACACCGGTCCGAAGCTCTTCTGCGTCTCCGGGCACGTCAAGAAACCCGGCGTCTACGAGATGCCGATGTCGACGCCGCTGATGGAGATCATCGAGGGGCCGTGTGGCGGGATGCTCCGCGAGGGCAAGGGGCTCAAGGCCGTGATCCCGGGCGGCTCCTCGGTGCCCGTCCTGCGGGCCGACGAGTGCCACGACCTGCCGATGGACTTCGACGCGCTGGCCGAGCGGGGTTCGATGCTCGGCTCGGCGGCAGTGATGGTGATGGACACGGGCACCGACATGGTGCGCGTGATGGAGCGCATCTCGCACTTCTACGCCCACGAGTCCTGCGGCCAGTGCACCCCTTGCCGCGAGGGCACCGGGTGGCTGGAGAAGGTGCTGCAGCGCATCCGCCGCGGTGAGGGCAAGCCGAGCGACCTCACGCTGCTCGACAACGTCGCGGTGAACATGCAGGGCACGACGATCTGCCCGCTCGCCGATGCCGCGGCGATGCCGATGCGCTCCTTCCTCGAGAAGTTCCGCGACGAGTTCGAGCACTACATCGAGCACGGCCGCCCCCTCGTGGCGGCGGGCTGAGCAGGGACGACGACAGATGCCGACCTTTACCTTGAACGGCCGTGAGCTGACCGTCCCGGATGGCACGACCATCCTGCAGGCGGCGCTCAAAAACGGCATCGAGATCCCGCACTACTGCTACCACGACGGGCTCTCGATCGCCGGCAACTGCCGGATCTGCCTCGTCGAGATCGAGAAGTTCCCCAAGCCCGCGATCGCCTGCAACACGGTGGTCACCGACGGCATGGTGGTCGAGACCGAGTCGGAGAAGGTGCACGGCTGGCGCAACGGAGTGATGGAGTTCCTGCTCGTCAACCACCCGCTCGACTGCCCGATCTGCGATCAGGCGGGTGAGTGCAAGCTGCAGGAGTACTCCTACAAACACGGCCAGGCCACGACGCGCTTCGACGAGGAGAAGGAGCACGGCCCGAAGCGCCGCGAGCTCGGCCCGCACGTGCTCTTCGACTGGGAGCGCTGCATCAAGTGCACCCGCTGCATCCGCTTCTGCGAGGACGTGACCGGCACCGGCGAGCTCGGCATGTTCCTGCGCGGTGTGCGAGAAGAGATTGGGGTCTTCCCCGGCAAGCCGCTCGACAATCCCTACTCGGGCAACGTCGTCGACCTCTGCCCGGTCGGGGCGCTCACCTTGCGGGAGTTCCGCTTCCGCTCACGGGTCTGGTTTGTCAGCAACGTCCCGTCGACCTGCCCGGGTTGCGCCCGCGGCTGCTCGGTCGATCTCGGGCTGATGCGCAATCAGCTCTACCGCATCACCCCGCGCGAGAATCAGGACGTCAACCGCTGGTGGCTCTGTGACGAAGGCCGGCTCTGGGGCGAGCGCCTCGCCAAGGGCGCGGAGGCCCGGCTCGCCGGCGCCCGCGTCGCGGGGCGTGAAGCGGCTCCGAGCTGGGAAGCCGCGCTCGCGGCCGCCGGCAGCGCGCTCGGCGCCGCGGCGAAGAAGGGCCGCGTCCGCGTGCTCGCGAGCGCGCGGGCGAGCGTCGAGGCGAGCTTCCTGCTCGCCAAGCTCGCCGCCGGCCCGCTCGCCGGTGCGCCGATCCACCTCGCAGAGCACGAGCGCGGTGAAGACGACGCCCTCCTGATCCGCAAGGACCGCACGCCGAACCGCCTCGGCGTCCAGCTCGTCGTCGACGCGGTCGGCGGTGGGCTCAAACCGATCGACGAGCTCAGCGCCGCGCTCGACGCGGGCGAGGTCGACGTGCTCCTCGCGCTCGGGCCGGGCCTGGTCGGGCCGGTCGGCGACGAGGGGCCGGTGCTCCCGCGCGAGCAGCTCGAGAAGGCCGGCCAGCGCATCGTGCTCGACGCGCACGCCTCGCTGCTGAGCGAGACCGCGACGGTCCTGCTCCCGGTGGCTGGCTTCGGGGAAAGCGACGGGACCTACGTCAGCTTCGCCGGGCGCGCCTCGCACAGCGCGAGCGCGCTCCTGCCGCAGCGCGACGCGCGGCCCCTGGTCATGCTGCTCGGTGACCTCTACGACGCGCTCGCCTCCGACAAGGCACCGGCGCCCGCCGCACTCGGCGCGGCAATCTCCGCCGAGGTGCCAGCCTTCGCGGAACTCGACTGGGAGCAGCTCCCCGGCTCGCTCGGCCAGGACCTCGTCGGCTACGACGCCGCCAAGGAAGCCTGCCGGGTCACCGGGGCCGCCGAGAAGATGATGGCTTCCGGCTGGAAGTTCTGAGGAGGTGGCCGTGGACTTGAAGATCATCCTGACGGCCGTCATCAAGGTCTCGGTGGTCGTCGGCGCCCTGCAGGGTAGCGTGGCGCTCCTGACCTGGGTCGAACGTCGTGGCGCGGGCCTGATTCAGCTCCGCAAGGGGCCGAACCGCGTCGGACCCTTCGGGCTCTTCCAGCCGATCGCGGACGGGATCAAGTTCTTCTTCAAGGAAGACATCGTCCCGCCCTTCGTGCACAAGCCGACCTACGTGATCGCGCCGGGGCTCGCCCTGTGCTGCGCGCTGCTCGCGTTCGCCGTGATCCCGTTCGGCGGGACCCTCGTCATCGAGGCTCTCGAGCTCGAGGTGCCGCTCGTCATCGCCGACCTCGACGTCGGCGTGCTGCTGCTGCTCGCGGCGAACGGCCTCGGCGTCTACGGGATCATCCTCGCGGGCTGGTCCTCGAACAACAAGTACTCGCAGTTCGGCGGACTGCGCTCGTCGGCGCAGATGGTCTCCTACGAGCTCGCGCTCGGCCTCGGTGTCATCTCCGTCCTCGTCATGGCCGGCACGATGAACCTCAGCGAGATCGTCGAGAGCCAGACGGGCGGACCCTGGTACGTGCTCATGAACCCGCTCGGCTTCCTCGTGCTGCTCGTCGCGGGCTTCGCCGAGGTCAACCGCCTGCCCTTCGACATGCCGGAAGCGGAGTCGGAGCTCGTCGCCGGTTATCACACCGAGTACTCGTCGATGAAGTTCTCGATGTTCTTCATGGCCGAGTACATCAACATGATCACCTCCGCGGCTCTCTTGGTGACGCTCTACCTCGGCGGCTACTCGGTGCCCGACTTCCTCGTCGGCTGGCTCGGCCTCGAGGGCTGGGCGCTCACATTCGCCCAGGTTGGTTCCTTCGTCATCAAGGTCGCCTTCTTCCTCTGGCTCTTCGTGTGGGTGCGCTGGTCCCTGCCGCGCTTCCGCTTCGATCAGCTGATGCGCCTCGGTTGGAAGACCTTGATCCCGCTCGGCTTCGCCGCGGTGATCTGGTCCGCCATCATGATCTGGCGCTTCCCGGGGTGGTTCTCATGATGTCGCTCAGCATCCTCGGAGCGATGACGACGCTGCAGACCGGGCTCTTCGGGCTCGTCGCGGCGCTCGCCGTGCTCGCCGCCATCGCGGTCGTCCTGCACCGCAACCCGGTCGTCGAGGGCCTGTTCCTCGTGCTGCACCTGATCGCGGTCGCGGGGCTGTACGTGATGCTCGACGCCCACTTTTTTGCCGTGATCCAGGTGCTGATCTACGTCGGCGCCGTGATGGTGCTGATCATCTTCGTGATCATGCTTCTGAACCTCCAGCCGGAGGCGAAGGGGGGCAGCGGCCTCGTGCCCGCGTTCTTCGCGCTCGTGCTCGGCGTCGGCCTCGTCTCTCTGCTCGTGCGCGCGGAGCTCGCGTTCGCGCCGGCGAGCGAGGGGCTCGAGCTCGCCGAGGGCTTCGGCAGCGTCGCCCAGATGGGCGCAGCGCTCTTCGGCGGCTACTTCTACCCCTTCGAAGTGGTCTCTCTCGCGCTCGTCGCCGCGATGGCTGGCGCCGTCGTTCTGGCCAAGCGCCAGTTGGAGGGCTGAGCGATGACCGAGCTTCCCCACGCCGCTCTCTTGCTCTCTGCCGTGATCTTCACGATCGGCACCTTCGGCGTCCTGACGCGCCGCGGGGCGATCACGATCCTGATGTGCATCGAGCTCATGCTCAACGCGGGCAACCTCGCCCTGATCGCGGTCAGCCGTTCGCTGCCGGCCGCGGCTGGGGGAGCGGGAGTCGTGGACGGACAGGTCCTCGCGCTCTTCGTGCTCGCGATCGCCGCCGCGGAGGCCGCCGTCGGCCTCGCGATCGTCATCGCGCTCTTCCGCTTGAAGGGCTCGACCGACATCGATCTCGCGCGGCTCCTGCGCTGGTGACGGGGCGGGAGGAAAGCTAGCGATGCTGCCGTATCTGATCCTCATTCCACTCTTCCCGCTCCTGGGCTTCCTCGTCGTCGGGGTGCTCGGGCAGATGGGTCTCCTCGACGACCGCTGGGCGCACCGCATCGCGGTCGGCGCCTCGGCGCTCGCCTGTGTCGTCGCGATCTTCGTCGCCGTCGACTTCGCAGGCGGTGTCGAGAAGTACGCCGCGCTCGCCGAGTCCGACCCCGCGGGCTACGAGGTCGTGGTCGGCGACGACGAGCAGGCCTCGCGCTTCGAGGTCACGTACTGGGAGTGGCTGCCGTTCGGTGACGTGCAGCTCCGCGGTTGGGACGCCAAGGAGTCGAAGCTCTCGTCGATCTCGGTCGGCTGGACCTTCGCCGTCGACGCGCTGACCCTGACGATGCTGCTCGTCGTCACCTTCGTCGGGACGCTGATCCACGTCTACGCGATCGGCTACATGGCGGGGGATCCGGGCTACAAGCGCTTCTTCTGCTACCTGAACCTGTTCATGACGATGATGTTGACGCTCGTTCTCGGCGGGAACCTCCTCGTGATGTTCATCGGGTGGGAAGGCGTCGGCCTCTGCTCCTACCTGCTCATCGGCTTCTTCTACGACCAGATCTTCGACAAGGAGAGCGGCCTGACCTGCGCGGACGCCGGCCGCAAGGCGTTCATCACGAACCGCCTCGGCGACTTCGGCTTCCTGCTCGGCGCGCTCCTGCTCGTCATCACCTTCGGCACCCTCGACTTCAGCCAGATCTCGGACGCGATCAACGGCTCCTCGGCATTCTGGTACGGCTCGGCGCTCTTGACCGGCGTCGGCCTCCTGCTTTTTGTCGGCGCGACCGGTAAGAGCGCGCAGATCCCGCTCTACGTCTGGTTGCCGGACGCGATGGCCGGCCCGACGCCCGTCTCCGCTCTGATCCACGCCGCGACGATGGTCACCGCCGGCGTCTACATGCTCGCGCGCATGGCCTCGCTGTTCTGGCACGCGCCGGGGGCGATGTTCGTCGTCGCCGTCGTTGGCTGCATGACGGCTGTGTTCGCCGCGACGATGGGCATGGCCCAGTACGACATCAAGAAGGTGCTCGCGTACTCCACGGTCAGCCAGCTCGGCTTCATGTTCCTCGGAGTCGGTGTCGGCGCCTTCGTCCCGGCGGTCTTCCACCTCGTGACCCACGCCTTCTTCAAGGCCTGCCTCTTCCTCGGCTCCGGGAGCGTCATCGCCCGCGCCGGGCACTGCAACGACATGCGCCTCTACGGCGGCCTCCGGCGCTTCATGCCGGTGACCTTCGCGACCTACCTCGTCGCGACGCTCGCGATCACGGGCATGCCGTTCCTCTCGGGCTTCATGTCGAAGGACGAGATCCTCGCCAAGTCCCTGTTCTCGAACCACGGGCACTGGCTGCTTTGGGTCTGCGGCTCGCTCGCCGCGGTCATGACCTCGTTCTACATGTTCCGCTCGGTCTACATGACCTTCTACGGCGAGAACCGCTCGCCCGAGCACGTGCGCGCCCACCTCAAGGAGTCGCCGCGCGTGATGACGGGCGTTCTGGTCACGCTCGCGGTCGGCGCGGTCTTCATCGGCTTCATCGGCATCCCGTCCGCGGTGACCGGCCTTTGGGGCGGCGGCAGCCTGAACTGGTTCGAGAGCCAGCTCCACCCCGTCGTTGCCGCGCGCGGCGTCGTCGCGGGTGAGCTCGGCCACGGACACGGCCACGGGCACGGCGAGGATGCTCACGGCGCGGCCGACGCGGAGCACGCGGCGGAGCCCGCCGGCGAGCACGCGGAGGGCGAGCCCACGGAGGTGGCCCACGCCGCCGCCGAAGCTGCCGAGCACGCCGAGCCCGCCCACGGCGCGATCAAGCGCGAGGGCGCGGCGCACCCGGGTATCGCGACGGAGTGGGGCCTCTTCGGCCTCGCCACGGCGATCTTCCTCGGCGGCTTCCTGATCGCGCGCTGGGCCTTCACGGGCGACCGCGCGGAGGCCCTCGGCCAGCGCCTCGGCTTCGTGCGCCGCCTGCTCTACCGCAAGTGGTTCGTCGACGAGACCTACGACCGGCTCTTCCTGCGTCCCTTCTGGGCGTTGAGCCGCTTCTTCGATGGCCTCGATCGGCGCGTCGTCGACGGATCGGTCAACTTCGTCGCGGCGAGCGCCGATCTCTCGGGTCAGGTGATCAAGCTCTTCCACACCGGAGTGGTGCGGCATTACGCGTTGTGGCTTCTCGGCGGCGCGGTGCTCGTCCTCTGGATCATGACCCGATAAGGCAAAGGGACGGCTATGTCCGGCTTCGAGCTGAGCGAACTGAAACTGCTGCTGCCGACGCTATTCCCCGCGGCGTACGGCCTGCTGCTGCTCGTCTTCGTCCCCGTCTTCCAGCGCGACCGCTGGCTGTGGCGCTTCGCCGTCGGCGGGATGGCGTTCACGATCCTCTGGCCCGCCGTCCTGCTCGCGCAGTGGACGGCCGAAGAGGCGGGCTACGACGCGGCGTTCGGGATGGTACGGGTCGACCACCTCTCCTTGTGGCTCGACGTGATCTTCGCCGTCTCCGGCTTGCTCGCCCTCCTGATCATGCCGCGCTACCTCGAGCGGATGCGCGCGATGCGCGCCGAGGTCTACCCGCTGCTCTTCTTCGCCGTCTCCGGAATGACGGTGATGGTGAGCACGAACAACCTCGTGATGATCTTCGTCGGACTCGAGGTGCTCTCGATCGCGCTCTACGTGATCACCGGCCTCGCGCGCGAGCAGCTCTCGTCGGTCGAGGCGGCGCTCAAGTACTTCCTGCTCGGCGCGTTCTCGACGGGCTTCCTCGTCTACGGCATTGCGCTCGTGTACGGCGCCACGGGACGCCTCGATCTGCCGGGCATCGCCGCCGTGCTCTCCTTCGGCCTCGAGGGGCTCTCGATCCCGCTGCTGCTCGCCGGCCTCGCCTTCATCATCGTCGCGTTCGCGTTCAAGGTCGGCGCCGCGCCCTTCCACTTCTGGGTGCCGGATGTCTACCAGGGCGCCCCGACGCCGGTCACCGCCTTCATGGCGGCCGGCACGAAGGCGGCGGCCTTCGGCATCCTGCTCCGCATCCTGCACACGGGCTTCGAGCAGGCCGCCGAGCCGAGCCACGCCTGGATCAACGCGCTGTCGGTGCTCGCCGTCCTGACGATGATCCTCGGGAACCTGCTCGCGCTCGCCCAGGACCGCGTCAAGCGCCTCCTCGCTTACTCGAGCGTCGCCCACGCCGGTTACCTGATGCTTGGGCTGATCGCCCCGGCCGAGGTCGGCGCGAAGAACGTCGTCTTCTACCTGCTCGTCTACGCGTTGATGACGATCGGTGCTTTCGCTGTCATTGCGCTCTTCCAGGAGGAAGGGGGCGAGGACGCAGACCACATCTCGCACCTCGCCGGCTTGTGGCAGAAGCGCCCCGCGCTCGCGCTCACGATGGGCGTGTTCATGTTCTCGATGATCGGGATCCCGCCGATGGGCGGCTTCACCGGCAAGTACGTCATCTTCCTCGCGGCGCTGAAATCGGGCCATCCGTACCTCGCCGCGGTCATGGCACTCGCGGCGGTCGTCGGCGCGGCCTACTATCTCCGCGTGATCATCGCGATGTTCTTCCGCAATCCCGAGCGGGCCGTCATCGACGACCTGAAGATCCCGCTGCCCGTCGCGGTCGCCCTCGGCGTCGCCGTGGTCGGGACTCTCCTGCTCGGCATCATGCCCTCGCTCGTGCTCGACCCGCTCTCGGGGATCGGGCTCTCTCTGCTGCTCCCGTGAGCCTCGGCCAGCGCATACCGCCGGGATGCGCGGCGACCGGGCTCGAGGTCGAGAACCGAGAAGAGCTGTTCGCGTGGATCACCGAGCGGCTCGTCGACGCCGGCTGTCTGGACGAGCCGTCCGCGGCCCGCGGAAAGCTGCTCGAGCGCGAGCGCATCATGAGCACGGCGATCATGCCCGGCGTCGCCGTCCCTCACGCCCGCTGTGAAGACGCGCGCTCGCTGGCCCTCGTCGTCGCTCGCCTCGCGGAAGGCATCGAGTTCGGCGCCAAGGATGGTCAGCCGGTTCGGTTGATCTTCGCCTTGGTCGGGCCGCCCTCGTCGACGGCCGAGCACGTCAAGGTGCTCGGCAAGGTCGCCAAGCTGATCCGGGATCCCGGCCAGCTCGACGCGCTTCTGTGCGCGGAGAGCGCGTCGACGCTCGTCGACGCCCTGAACTGAGCACCGCCTTCTCGGGCTCAGTCGCCTTCTTCTTCGCCCCGCATCTCCCGTAGCTGGGCCCGCTGTAGCCGGAAGGTGTACTGCACGATCGCCTGCTGGTCGTGTGCGTGGATGTGCTCGAAAGCGAGGCCGAGGTGGAAGCGGCCGACGGGGGTCTTCTCGCCATCCGGGGGCACGAGGCAAGCGATCCGGCCGATGGCGCGGACCCGCCCCTCTCTCTCCGCGGGCAGCGTGATCTCGAGCTCGGCGAGGCTCCCCTCCGGGAGTCGCTCCGGCAGCCAGACGCCCACGCCCGCGCCCGAGAGGTTCACCGAATCCCCCTGGATCCAGCCGTCCTCGGCCTCGAGCGAGACCTCGAGGGAGTCGGCGATGCGTGCGAGGGCGCTCTCGAGGCGCTCCACGCGCTCCAGGAGAGTCGTGAGCGCGAGCTGCTCCCAGCTCTGCTCCTTGCTCCCCCCGAGCGTCCCGGCGGCACCTGGCGCCAGGCGCTCGCTATAGCTCGGGCTCGCCTCGAGGAGGGTGCCGAGCGCCCCTGCCGCCTCCTCGTCGATCAGACGCACCCGGACGGGGAGCTGAACGTCGACGCGGGCGAAGGAGCGGGGGGTCTCGTGCGGATCGTGGGGGTCTGTCATCGGGGATCCTCGGCGCGCGCCCCCAGGGGCGGCGCTATCGCCGCATCCTATGACTCTTCGGGGGCGAGTTCGACCCCGCTCCGATACCTAGAGCGCGAATCTGGGCTTTCGCACGCCTTTCCGGGCCCCCGAGGGTGGGGGAGTCGGGGACGAAACGCCGCAAATCCTCGGCAGTGTGCAGCTTCTAGACGACTGCACAAAAAATATCCAGCCGCTCAGAAAGTGAACACCGGGCACTGTGCATTAATGCTAAGGTCTGTATTTTCAATACTTTAGGTGTTCACTCTCTTCCGCATTCATCCCCTTTTCACCCCCCTGGTCCCCCCTGAGTGCATCCCGAGTGAGCACGGGGCCTAAAGTCCCTAAGGAAACGGTCGAGAAGAACATCGAACATGGCCGGGCGGCACCCTGGCGAAGGGATCTGATCGAACCCGCCGGTCATGCTTTGGAGGAATTGAGAATGGCTTTCTCTGTAGTGACCAACACCGGAGCACTCAAGGCTCACAACCAGTTGGTGTCGACGGAGCGGAATCTGAACACCACCCTGAACCGACTTTCCTCGGGACTCAGGATCAATGGTGCCGCAGATGACGCCGCCGGCCTCGCCATCGCCGAGAACCTGCGCGCGGACGTGCAGGGCCTCAATCAGGCGGTGAGGAACGCCAACGACGGACTCAGTGTCATCAACGTGACGGACTCGGCGCTCAACGAGATCGCCAACCTCCTGCACCGCGCGATGACGCTGGCCGAGCAGGCCGCCTCGGACACCTCGGGTGCCGACGGGAGTGCGTCCAAGACCGCGATCAGCAGCGAGTACGATCAGATTCTCTCCGAGATCGATCGCATCGCGAGCACCGTCGAGTTCAACGGCGTCAACCTGCTCAGCGGCGGCGGCGCGACCCTCGACGTCCAGGTCGGACTGAGCTCCGACGCGGCTGATCGGATCCAGATCGTGACCTCCGAGATCAACGCAGCCGGGCTGAGCCTGACTGCGGGCACGCTGGGGGCCAAGGCCACCGCGCGCTCCGAGCTGGAGAACATCCAGTCGGCGATCGACCAGGTCTCGGCGGACCGTGGAGACCTCGGTGCGGCGTACAACCGCCTCGAGCACACGATCGCGGTCGTCACCGTTCAGTCGGAGAACCTCCTCGCGGCGGAGTCCCAGATCCGTGATGCGGACATCGCCCAGGAGGTGGTCAACATGACGAGATACCAGGTACTGACCCAGAGCGGCCTTTCCTCTCTGGCCCAGGCCAACTCCACCTCGCAGCAGATTCTCGGACTGCTCGGTTAACGAGGGGGGTTATTCGAGGCCGTTCAAGTTCCTCCAAAAACCGCCGTCCGGGTCCATCGCCATGGCCCGGGCGGCGGAACCCCCCGTCTTTGGCGCAATTCCAGCGCTAAAGAGCTTCCTCCCACTGCCGAAGAGTCCCGGCGAAGGTCGCCACGCAAGCACGCCCACCCGGGTAGTCAGCTAGCTAGCGGCGTTGCTGGCCCGCGCCTTCAACCGGAAGAACGGGACAGACTTTTTTGGCAGAAGAAGGCGGCGAGAGGCCGCCGGAGCGGCAGGGACGCTGCTCTCGACATCCTTCAGGGAGGAAGACCATGGCTTTTAGTGTTGTCACGAACGTTGGTGCGCTCAGCGCGAAGTCTCAGCTCGGTACCACCCAGGCCGGTCTCCAGAAGACTCTCGGCCGTCTCTCCACGGGCCTGCGCATCAACAGCGCTGGCGACGACGCTGCCGGTCTGGCGATCGCGGACGGCCTGCGTGCCGACGTCGGCGCCCTCAACCAGGCGGTTCGTAACGCCAACGACGGTCTCGGCATCATCAACGTCGCCGACTCCGCCATGGGCGAGATCTCCAACCTGCTGCAGCGTGCGGTGACCCTGGCCGAGCAGGCCTCGTCGGACACTTCGGGTGCGGACAGCAGCACCTCGAAGACCGCGCTGGACGACGAGTACCAGGCGATCCTCAGCGAGATCGACCGGATCACCGACACCGTGGAGTTCAACGGCGTCAAGCTGATCGACGGCACCGGCACCACGGTGGACATCCAGGTCGGCCTCGACGGTGGCGCGAACAGCACGCTGTCGATCGGGACGACGGGTGTCGACTCGACGGCCCTCAGCCTCAGCGGCTCGCTGACGACCGCGGCGGGCGCGAAGACGGAGCTCGACGCGATCAAGACCGCGATCGACGACGTGTCCGCGGCCCGCGGTAACCTCGGCGCCGTCGCCAACCGGCTCGACAGGACCATCTCCGTCATCACTTCGCAGGCGGAGAACCTCAAGGCGGCCGAGTCGCAGATCCGCGACGCGGACATCGCGTCCGAGGTGGTCAACCTGACCAAGTTCCAGGTGCTGAACCAGACCGGCATCTCGGCCTTGGCCCAGGCGAACGTCTCGAGCCAGAGCGTGCTTTCGCTGCTCGGCTAAGTTTGACTTGACTGGATGCGGAGCGGGGATCGTCCCCGCTCCGCCTCTGGCCGTTCACGGCTAAAGGAGGCAGGACCATGAGCATCGATCTGATCGAAGCGGTCCCCGCACTCCCCTCCTTGCCCACAGAGCGGAAGAGCACCCCCAGTGCGGCCCCCAGCGAGGCCGCTTCCGTCGTGGAAACCACGCAGGCAGGGCAGGGCGCGGCGATCGAGGAGCCGTCCAAGCCTGAGCCCCGGGCCGAAGGCCCACCCCCGCCAGAGCAACCTTCCCCGCGGGAAGTTGCTGACAGGCTTCAAGAAAGACTCGCGGAGGCCCAGGACAGAGGGTACCTCCGCGAACTGCGCTTCGAGTACGAGGATCCCAACAACGATACCGTGGGGATCAGGCTCAAGATCCGGGACGCTCGGACCGATAAGTTACTTCGAACGATCCCCCCGGAGGATCAAGCCGAGTTTTCCGAGAAACTTGGGCGATTCCTGGGCCTCCTGCTCGACGAGCAGGTTTGAGAGGAACGCCGGGCCATGACGGCCCGGCGATTCCCCCGGGGGGTCGGGAGGAACGACCATGCCCCTCGGCTCCGTCACTTTCGGCAGCGGCTTCATGTCGGGGATCGACTTCCAGTCGATCATCGACGCCACCCTTCAGGCCGAACGCTACCCGATCACGAAGCTCGAAGAGAAGGTCCAGGGCTACGAGCGGACGAAGAGCTCCTTCGCCCAACTCGAGACCCTGCTCAAGGACCTGACCTCGAAGCTCGAGGATCTCGATGATCCGGCGAAGATCGCGGGGCGCAGCACCTCTTTCGGCAGCGACGACGCGCCGCTGAGCGCGGACGCCTCACCGTCCTCGCAGACCGGTGTTTACGAGATCGAGGTCTCCAAGATCGCGACCGCGCACCGCGTCCGCTCCGAGGGTGTCGCCGACCGCTACTCGCCGCTCGTCAACGACGGAACGATCACGATCCAGGCCGGTGGCCACGAGGCGATCACGATCGACGTCAGCGCGGCCAACGGCAACAACTCGCTCAACGCGATCGCCGACGAGATCAACAACGCGGAGGAGGGTGTCATCGCCTCCGTGATCAACGACGGGACGAACGACATCCTCGTCGTGCGCAGCGAGGAGACCGGCGCCTCCCACGCGCTCTCGATCACCGACACGACGAACCTCAACCTCGCGGACGTGAACAACGAGCTGCAGCAGGCCCAGAGCGCGGAGCTCACGATCGACGGCCTCGCGATCACCTCGGAGTCCAACACGGTCTCTTCGGCCATCGCCGGCGTCTCGCTGACCTTGCGCGGTGAGACGACCCAGACCGAGGTGCTGACGATCGAGGCGGACCAGGACGCGACGAAGGACTCGATCCAGCAGTTCGTCGACACCTACAACACCCTCAACGAGTACTTCGACGCGCAGTTCGGCTCCGCGGAGTTCCGCGCGGCCTCTTCGGTGCGCAACGCCTCCCAGGTGCGCTCGATCCAGCTCGAGCTGCAGAACCTGGTCACGGGCCGGATCACCGGGATCCCCGAGGGCAACCTGCGCAGCCTCGCCGAGCTCGGCATCACGGTCGCCGACGCGACGGGCCGCCTCGAGTTCGAGTCGAGCAAGTTCGACGACCTCGTCGAAGACGGCCGGCTGGACGAGGTCCAGGCCGTCCTGATGTCGGCGGGCTCCACGACCGACAGCTCGGTGATCTTCGACACCTCGTCTCCCAAGACGCAGGCCGGCGAGTACGCCGTCCACGTGACGCGGGCCGCCGAGCGTGCCGAGCTCGCGGGTTCGACCGCGATCGACGCCGCGGGCCTCGGCCAGAACGAGACGCTGACCGTCACGATCAACGGCAGCACGACGACCGTCGATCTGCTCGCTGGCGACGACAGCGACGCCGTCGTCTCCAAGGTGAACAACGCGCTCAGCGCGGCCGGGCTCGAGGGCCGGGCCTACAGCAACGCGGGCGCGCTCACGATCCGGGCTGCGGACTACGGCGCTGCCTACACCGTCGAAGTCGCCTCCAACGTCGCCGATTCGGGAAACGGCCTGAGCACGGGCTTCGGGACCGCGACCCAGAGCTCCACGGGCGTCGACATCGAGGGCACGATCGGTGGTGAGGCGGCGAACGGCGAAGGCAACCGCCTCGTCGGCGCGGACGGTACGCCGGCGGACGGCCTGATCATCCAGGTCTACGCGACGGCGGCTTCCGTGACCGCGAAGGGCGGTGACTTCGGGACCGTCGGCTACAGCCAGGGACTCTTCGACTCCCTGACCGAGAAGATCGAGACCTACACCGACCCCTTCGATGGCGTGATCAAGTCGGTGCAGGACGGTTACGACGACACGATCGAGATCGCGAAGGACAGGATCGAGCGGATGGAGGATCGCCTCGTGCGCCGCCGCGAACTCCTGACCAAGCAGTACTCGGCGGCGGAGGCCGCGATCTCGCAGCTCCAGCAGATGCAGGCATCCCTCGGGGGCCTCGCCTAGTAGAGCATCTCCAAGGAGAGAGTGGTTTCATGAATGCAGCTTTGCTGTCTCAGCGTGCTCGGATGGCGTACCAGAGCACGCAGGTCGAGGCCGACCACCCCCTGGGCCTCGTCGTCAAGCTCTACGACGGGATGATCGCGTTTCTCGAGCGAGGCGCCCGCGCGTTCGAGGCCGGTACCCCCGCGGAGGCCAGCCTGCCGATCCGCAAGGCGACCGACATCGTCGGGGAGCTGCAGGCCGTGCTCGATCTCGACCGCGGGGCCGAGGTTGCATCCAACCTCGACCGGATCTATTCGTACTGCAGGCGGCGCATCATGGAAGCGCACCTGCAGTCGGACCCGACGAAGCTGCGCGAAATCGCGACGCTGCTCGGTCCGCTGCGGGATGCCTGGGATGAAGCGCATCAGAAGCAGGCGAGGACGACCCGTTGAATCAAGACCCGACCATCGAGCTCGTCCAGGAGCTGATCGCGAGTGCACGCAAGGAGCGTGAGCTCGTGACGGCGGGACGTCTCGACGACGCGACCGCGGCGATGGCCGAACGCGCGGCGCGCATGGTGGGTCTGCCGAACCGTGACAACGCGTCGGGGACGCTTCGCGCGCTCCTCGATGAGCTCTTCGAAGAGGGCGAGCGCAGCCTGACGCTGCTTCGCGCGATTCGCGACGAGCTCGGCGACGAACTGCGTCAAGGAAGCGACCAGCGACACGCACTCCATAGCTACGGCGACGCCTCGCGCCTCTGAGTCGGCGAGGCGTCCGGGTCTCGGGGCAGCCCTTCGGGCTGCCCTTTTCTCGTGCGTGCGTCACGATGACGCCCCTCGTGGCACTCCGGCCGCGCGATTTTATTGATCCAATCTCTCTCGCGGCGTTTCGACAGTCGAAAAAGAGCGAGTGCGCGCTTGCCCGAGTGCGCCTAGGCGGGTTTATCCTGCATCCACGGAAGGACGTGGGCGCGGCGACAGGTCAGGTCGGAGAGGATCCCCACCCCTTGGGGGAAGCTTGGGGTCGGGGCCCGGAGGTGCCATCCAGATGCCGCAAGGAACCATCAAGATCAAGGATCGCGACGTTCACGGCCTGCCCGCCGTCGAGCTTGGCGACATCCTGCCCCTGCTCGAGAGCGAGGGGCGGCAGCTCAACTGGGCGATCCAGGATCTCTATGCGGTAGGACAGCTCGCGAGACTTGGCCGCACCATGCGCGACTTCGGCGACGAGGTCTGCAACTCCTCCCACGGCGTCGTGCTCAACTGGGACGAGCTCGAGGAGTTCTCGCGCTCGGTGTTCCAGATCCTGAACGCGCGCATCGTTGGGTTCAGGCGAGGAGCCGAGCCTCCCGCCCGTCTCCCGCGCGGCGAGGAGAAGGACTGCGAGCTCGTCATCGAAGCGATCGACCCTTCGCTCTGGCGGCTCTCCGCGCAGAGTGAAGACGTCGTCGATCGTTGCAAGAGCTTCTTCAACGATTGGGAAGTCTCCGGCACCGAGCACTGAACTCGGTGCCGCGCCTTCACCCGGTCTGATCGGCGGAGTCGCCGATCAGAAGACCGTGCTTTCTTCCTGAGCGATGCGCTTGAGCGCCTCGACGAAGGTCGTGCGCTTGAGCTCGAGTAGCTCGGCCGCGCGCGCCTTGTTGCCGCCGGTGATCTCGAGGCTCTGGAGGATCAGGTTCTTCTCGAGCTCCGAGACGACGCTGCGGAAGTTCAGCCCGTCTTCGGTCACCTGCAGGGGAGCCACACCCGACTCGGTAGCGTTGCTCTGCTCGAGCGGGAGGTCGAGCGCCTCGATCGAGGTGCGCCCGCCGGACATCACGGTCGCGAACTCGATCGCGTTCTCGAGCTCGCGCACGTTGCCTGGCCACTCGTAGCGCGTGAGAACACGCATGGCCTCGAGGCTGATCTCCTTCGCCGGGAGGTTGTTGCGTGACGCGTACTTCGCGACGAAGTGCGCCGCGAGCAGCGGGATGTCCGAGCGCCGGTCGCGCAGCGCGGGCACCTGGACCGGGATGACGTTGAGGCGGTAGTACAGGTCCTCGCGGAACTCGCCGGCGTCGACTTTGGCTCTCAGGTCCTCGTTCGTCGCGGCGACGACGCGGACGTCCACCTCGATGTTGCGGGTGCCGCCGACGCGCTGGATCTGCCGCTGCTGCAGCACGCGCAGGAGCTTCACCTGCAGGTCGAGCTTCATCGTCCCGATTTCATCGAGGAAGAGCGTGCCGCCGTTGGCCATCTCGAAGCGGCCGGGCTTGTCCCGGTCCGCGCCGGTGAACGCGCCTTTGACGTGGCCGAAGAGCTCGGACTCGATCAGGTTCTCCGGGATCGCGCCGCAGTGGACCGCGACGAGCTTGCCGTCCTTGCGGCTCGGGTGCCGGTAGTGCAGCGCCTGGACGATCAGCTCCTTGCCAACGCCGCTCTCGCCCGAGATCAGGACGGTGCTGTCGACCTGCGAGACCTTGGCGAGCAGGTCGAACACGCGCTGCATCGCGGCGCTCTTGCCGATGATGCGGTCGAAGCTCTGCAACTCGCGAAGCTCGGTCTTGAGGCGGGTGTTCTCTTCTTTGAGGCGCCGCGTCTCGACTGCGCGCTCGATGGCGAGGCGGAGCTGCGCGAGGGTAAAGGGCTTGGGGAGGTAGTCGGCGGCGCCGTCACGCATCGCCTCGACGGCCGAGTGGATCGTCGCGAAGCCGGTCATCACGATGACGACCATGTTGGGGTAGTGCTCGCGCGCCTGACGGAGCAGATCCTGGCCGGTCATGCCGGGGAGCTTGAGGTCGGTGAGGAGGACGTCGGCCGGTTCTTCGGTGAGCATCTCCCACGCCCGCTCGGCGTGGGAGGCGCCGCGAACCTTGTGCCCGATCTCCGCCAAGAAGTCGACGACGGTGGGGAGGAGTCCCTGATCGTCCTCGGCCACGATGACGTTCAGTGGCTTGTGATCGGCTCGGGCGGGCACTTCACTCTTCATCAGATGTCATCCCAGGTGCTTCGGCTCGGCCCAGCCGCCTCTGTTGCGCGGACGGCGTGCTCAGAATCAATACATAAGCCAGCCCCCGAAAGTGTCAAGAGTTCGTCCATTCGGCCGAAGAGACGCCCGTGGGCTGTCAAGGTCCCGCCGCTGGGCGTCTTGTCTCCTGGGTTTCGGGTCTTGCTGCAAGTTGTTGTCATGAAGGAGCTTGGAGGTCTCGTCTTTCGGGCCTCGTCATCTCGGCACGGTCCTTGCTCAAGGCGGGGGCCGAAACGGAGATGGCGGATTTTGTCCGCCCAAACGAGGCGAGCGTGCGATACACGACACTCCTCGCACTTCTGTGCTACCCCCTGCTCGCGGCTCCCGCGGCCCCGCCCGCCGTGTCCATCGAGCCGAAGCAGTCCCTGGTGCAGGAGCTGCGCGGCGCAGTGGCCGACGCCGAGGACCGGGCGTCCTGGGAAGCGGCGGCATGGGCGCTCCTCGACGCACTCGACCGGCAGGGCAAGGCCCGCGAGAACGAAACCCTCTGGCTGGTCTCGCATCTGCTCGAAACCCATCCGGATCACCCTGCGTTGCTCTGGCGCCGTGCCGACACCGAACGCGCCATCGGCAACGCCGCCGGCGCGCTCGAGGACCTCGAACGCCTGATCGCCAAACACCCGGAGCACCCGTACGCCGTGCGTGCACGGCGCGCGCTCGCGGCACTCTACATCATGGCGGAGCGAAAGGAAGACGCGGTCCGAGCCGACGAGTCACTCCTCGTCGACGGGATCGCGGACCCGGTCGCTGTCTTGACCCGCCTGGCTCGAACGTACGACGAATTGGGCCGGGCGGACAAGGTGAGACACACCCTGCAACGCCTCGAGAAGGTCGCTCCGGACCGCCTCGATACCAACAACGAACTGTTCTGGTTGCGTGCGCTCACCGAGGACGAGTTCGGGACGCCGCAAGAGGCCTCGCGCCGGTTCATGCGCTTCGTCAACCTATTCCCGCGCGACTCGCGCCGCTCCGAGGCGCTCCTTCGTGCAGGAAGAGCGCAGCTCCGGCTCGGCAACGCGCCCCTCGCGCTCAAGATCGTCGGTGAGGCAGTGTCCGAGGCAGAACGTCCGGACCTGGCCGCCGAAGCGCGCATGCTCCGCGGAGAGATCTTCGAGGGCCTCGGCAAGAGCGCCGACGCGCGCGAGGAGTACAAGGCGGTCCTGACCGGCGCGCTGGACCCGGAAGCGGCGGCGCTCGCGCTCGAGCACCTCGTCAAGATCGAAAGGGACTCCAAGGGCGCCGAGGGCGCCTTGTGGATGCTCGCTTCGCTGATCGCGCGGGGCGATGCTCTCAGCCGCGAGATGGCGCGCAACCACTTCGACGAGATCATGCGCGCGCTCAGCCCCGAGCTCGTCAAGGACCCGGCGCGCGCCGCTGTCTTTCACGAGCTGACGCTGGGGATCGCGCAGCGCCACGCGCTCTCGCACGATGCGCAGCTCGCGGCGGGCCAGCTCCTCGAGAAGGTGGGCGACGACGCGCGCGCCGCGTCGATCTACCGCGGCCTGCTCCACGCGCTCGGTCCGGCGGGGAAGACGGCGAGGCGTGAGCTCGTCACG
>NPIF01004252.1_pt1 | contig 23940 bp, 15 predicted proteins | sample 8637461 | NCBI WGS metagenome assembly NPIF01 (sample SAMN07420641, study PRJNA396082) | bioreactor metagenome | isolation source: sample BR12 brine-fed electro-methanogenic bioreactor BR | place: Japan: Kochi | collected 2016-12-09
CCTTCGGGACCGGCGACGCGGTCGTTGATCTCTCTGAAGTAGTGATACGAGATGCGGTCCTGCGAAAGGTCGCCGCCGTAGCGGGCGTTGACCATGGCGATGGAGGCCCGGGCGCAGTAATTGTCGCAGTGAGGCTCGTTACCCGGCGGTTTCTGGTTGGGATGCGGAATGTCCCAGGCGTGATTGCCCATCTCGGCGCATCCCGGCCGCGCATCCCATCCGGGATCCCAGATGCACAGCATGTCGGTGTCTTTGTGCTGCCATCTGAACGGACATGGATCGCCTCTCGGGCCCGGTGACGCGCTCGCGCCGGTGGCGTCGACCGCGAACAGCCATGCGGCGCTCCAGTCGGTCGGCGTTCCACCGAGGTAGCCTCGCACGCGATAGTAATAACCGCTGGTGCTGAGCGGCGACGCCGCCATGTAGTCCGAATTCGCCGTCGTGACGTCGATCACCGGCGAGGAGAAATCCGCGTTGTCGTCGACCTGGAGTTGATAGGAATCCACTGTCGCGGCGTCCTGCCAGTCGAACAGGGGCATCGTCTCCGTAATCACGAGGTTCTTCTCCGGCGACAGATGCACCGGGTTTTCGGGCTGGGTGTAGCCGACGACGATGTACTCGTTCCAGCGATAGACCATCCAGTCGCCGGGAACGTTGTTGTCCCAGCCGTTGAACGTGCGGCCGAGTGTGTTGGCAACCGCCACGTACCCCGGATCGAAGAACGAGCCGGACGCCCAGATGCCTGCCGTTACAGCGTAGCCGTGCGCAGTGCCCGGAACATAAGCCGGTCCGACATTCCATGCGATGAAGTCCTCGATGGTTCCGGAGCCGGGAGCGCCGGAGTAAACGGCGCACTCGTCCGCTTCCCGATCGAATGGTACGGCGTCAACGCCCAGGTAATGATGGCCGTCGCTGTCGGAGAAATCGTAATCGTTCGTTCCGGTGTCCCAGTGAACGGTCAGGTAGGCTTTCGACGGCAGCATGATCGAGGGCAGCGTCGCCAGGGTGCTGCCGCCGCTGTCGGAGATTGTCCACGACGTCAGGTCAACATCCGTGGCCCCGGTGTTGTACAACTCGACCCACTGGGTGCCGTACGGCAGCAGTTCCGCGCCGGTGTAACCGGGAAACAGCAGCACTTCGTTGATACGAACGTCGGACTGCGCCCAGGCGTCGGCCGGCAGTGCGAGTAACCCTCCCGTCAGGATTGCGGCGATCATGAAGCCGCGAAAGGCGGCGTGATGGTGCGGCGTTTTTCTCTTGTCTATTGATGTCGTCATGGGGATACCTCCCTTTTGCGTTGTGGCCGAGAAGGGCCGGATGTCCGTTCAGCCGTGGCGATGTATGCATCTGCATTTCGCGCCGCGGTCCGCCGTGACGGCGGGAGCGGGCGAACTGCGCCCGGCGCGCGTCCGCGTGGCGCGATATGAGCCCGATCGTTGCTGCCGTCAGATCGGTTGCATGGCAAGTCCCTCCGTTTCCGAGATTGCGGATGCGGGCGGCTGAACGACGCGGTCGCATCCTGGTGGACCGGACGGGCTCGACTGAGGATTGACAGAGTGTCACGAGATGTCTGCTCGGCAAGCCGGCCCGGGCTTACCACTTGGAGACGATCATACCAACCGGCGCGGCCAGTCACAATCTTTTGGAGTGCCATGGCCGTGTCGCCAAATCAGCTGGGTGATGAGGATGGACTGCCCGGTCCCGATGCGCTACGTGATGCCTGACAGGTGATCGGCGCAATAGAAAACGCGGACAACGCTGCGTCGCCCGCGTTCAATCGATAAACGAGTTCAATGATACGCGTCAGCAGCCCGCGCCGCCGACGCAGACACTACTTCTTCTTTTTCTTCGATTTCTTTGCCTTCGGGGCGGGCTTCTTTGCGGATTTGCGGGCGACCTTCTTCGCGAGTTTCTTTGCGGTCTTCTTCGTCTTCGTCGCAGCCGCGCGAGCCTTCGAAGGTCTGCGGCCCGCGGTTCGCCGGGTGGCGCCTTCTTCGATGACCGCCTGCGCCGCCGCGAGTCTCGCGATCGGTACGCGATACGGCGAGCAGCTCACGTAGTTCATGCCCGCGCCGTGACAGAACTTCACCGAATCGGGATCGCCGCCATGTTCGCCGCAGATGCCGATTTTGAGATCCTTCTTCGTGCCGCGGCCGTTTTCAATGGCGTGCTTCACCAGCATGCCCACGCCGTCGCGATCCAGCGTCTGGAACGGATCGGCCGCGAAGATGCCCGTCTTCTTCTGATCGACATAGACCGGCAGGAATCGCCCCGCGTCGTCGCGCGACAGCGCCATGACGGTCTGCGTCAGGTCGTTGGTGCCGAAGCTGAAAAAGTCGGCGACCTCGGCCACCTTGCCCGCCGTCAGCGCCGCACGCGGCGTTTCGATCATCGTGCCGACCAGGTACTTCACGCGAACGCCCGCCTCCTTGAGGACACTCTCGGCGACTTCGCGCGTGCGATCGGCAAGAATCTGGAGTTCCTTCGCGTCGATGCAGAGCGGGATCATGATCTCAGGCGCGACCTTGATGTTACGGCGGCGGCACTCGACGGCCGCCTCGATGATCGCCCGCACCTGCATGTCGAGGATTTCGGGATACGTGATGGCGAGTCGGCAACCGCGATGCCCCAGCATCGGATTCGACTCGTGCAGTTGCTCGACCCGGTTCGCGATGTGCTCAAACGCGACGCCGATGTTGTCGGCGAGCTCGCGCTGTGCCTCCTCGGTGTGCGGCACGAACTCGTGCAGCGGCGGATCGACCAGTCGCACCGTGACCGGTCGGCCGTTCATGGCTTCGAAGATGCCGATGAAGTCCTGCCGCTGGAATGGCAGGAGCGTGTCGAGCGCCTTGCGGCGATCGTTCTCGTTGTCCGCGACGATCATCCGCTGGATCGCGAGCCGCCGTTCTTCCGTGTCGAAGAACATGTGCTCGGTGCGGCAGAGACCGATGCCCTCGGCGCCCATCTTCACCGCGTTCTCCGCGTCGTAGGGCGTGTCGGCATTCGTGCGGACCAGGAGTCTGCGCCTCTCGTCGCACCATTTCATCAGCGTGTAGTATTCCTGGGGCAGCGTGGGTGTGACCAGCGGCACTTCGCCGTCGTAGATCGTTCCTTCCGAACCGTCGAGCGTGAGATAGTCGCCCTGCTTGAGCGTCTTGCCGTTGATTGAAACGGTTTCGGCGTGTTCGTCGATCTTCAGCGCCGAGCAGCCCACGACGCAGCACTTGCCCCAGCCGCGCGCCACGACCGCCGCGTGCGACGTCTTTCCGCCGGTTGCCGTCAGAATGCCCTGCGCAACGTGCATGCCGCCGACGTCTTCGGGGCTCGTTTCCTTGCGGACGAGGATCACCTTCTTACCCTGCGCGGCCCAGCTTTCGGCCGTCGGCGCCGTCAGGACGATCTGTCCCGCGGCCGCGCCCGGCACGGCGTTGATACCGACGCCCAGCGCCCGCGTCGAAAGCGACTTGGAATCAAAATCGGGATCGATGATCGGATAGAACAGCCGCTCGATGTCGGCCTGCTTGATGCGCTGGATCGCCTCTTCCTTCGTGATGACCGGCTTGATCGCCGCCGCCGCGTAGCGCTTGGGCAGGTAGCCCTTCTTCACGAGGCGATTCGCCTCCGCCTTGGTGAGCAGCGGCTTGGTCGCGTGATCAACGGCGATCTTGAACGTCGCCGCCGGGGTGCGCTTGCCGGTCCGGCACTGCAGCATGTAGAGCTTGCCGCGCTCGACGGTGAACTCGAGATCCTGCATCTCCTTTTAGTGCGTCTCGAGCATCACGCGGACGCCGCAAAGCTGCTCGTACACCTCCCGGTTCTCGTTGCCCAGCTCGCTCAGCGGGATCGGCGTGCGGATGCCGGCGACAACGTCCTCACCCTGCGCGTTCATCAGAAGGTCGCCGTAGAAGATGTTCTCGCCGCTGCTCGGGTCGCGCGTGAAACACACGCCGGTGCCGCTGTCTTCGCCCATGTTGCCGAAGACCATCTGACAGATGTTGACGCCGGTGCCCGGCAGGTAGCCGATCTTTTCGACCTCGCGATACTTCACCGCTTTTTCGGCCATCCACGACCTGAACACCGCCGTGATCGAGCCGACGAGCTGCTTCCACGGATCCTGCGGGAACTCCTCGCCCGTCTGCTCGCGGAAGAAGTTCTTGAACTCGCCGCAGATCTCGCGAAGATGATCCGCCGTCAACTCCGTATCATTGCGGGCGCCGACGCGCTCCTTCATCCGGGCGAGCTTGTCTTCGAGGATCTCCTTCGAGAGCCCCACGACCACCGTTGCGTACATCTGGATGAATCGGCGATACGAGTCCCACGCCAGCCGCGGGTTGTTCGTACACTTGGCGAAGCCCTCGACCGACACGTCGTTCAGACCCAGATTCAGGATCGTTTCCATCATGCCCGGCATCGAGACGGCCGAGCCGGAGCGAACCGATACGAGCAGCGGGTCTTTCCTGTCGCCCAGCTTCTTCTTGCAGACCTTCTGGAGCTTTGCGACGCCGTCCCTGACCTGCTTCTCCAGGCCGCGCGGCCACTTCTCGCCGCTGTCGTAGTAGAGGCCGCATGCTTCCGTCGTGATCGTGAAGCCGGCGGGTACCGGCAGGCCGATGTTGGTCATCTCCGCGAGGCCCGCGCCCTTGCCGCCCAGCAAGGCCTTCATGTGTCCCTTGCCTTCCGCCTTGCCGTTGCCCCAGGAATACACGTATTTCGTTGCCATGGATGTAGCTCCTTCAGCGGGTCGAGTCAGTACCGGCCCCGTTGCCTGATGATCGTCATGGAAATTGATGACGAATGAATTCAGTAACCAGTCACAGCGCTGTTGCGCGGTTCTCGGTTCGCAGGAGAGGTGCGACCACCTCTCGGGCGAGCGACGGATTCCCCGTCTTGCGAGCCTCAGAATCTAAAGACGCCGCGGCGACGTGTCAACGCACGGGCCGCGTACCCCGCGTCTCAGCAGCCCAGAGCACGGCAGGATGTCAGTCGCGTCATTCCCCGGACGTCCGGTCGGGAGCCCGTTCCCACGTCCATTCGGAGGCCCGCGGCCGGCCGTTTTCGACGCCCTCGATTCGAGCGTGCAGGACGGCGTTATCGTCGAGCCGATAGATGATCCGCTGCGGGAAGTCGTGCGATGGATTCTCGAAGACGACCCGTCGCCGCCCGGATTCGGTCATTTTGAAGTCGGTCGGCGGTTGCCGCCCCTGCGGGCTTGCGAGGTAGTGGATGCCGTCGGCCGCGGCCTCGATCCGCAAATCCTCAAAAAACGCCATCTGCCCTCGCACGATCTGTCGATTCTTCCCCACCATGACGCCATCGCGCGGCGGCGACCAGTGCTCTTCGCTGGTAGCGTCTCCGGATGTATGGACCCACTTGCCGACCAGCCAGGTCAAGCCAGCCAGTGCCGAATTGACCTGCTCCTGCGACTCAGACGCCTGCTTGCGCGACTCGGCACAACCCGCCGATATCGCGAACATCAGAACGGCGAGGGACAGCGCGAGTGGCCATTGCAACTGTTTCATCTTGATGACTCCCGGCTCGGTAACGGCGCCCGCGGGTTTGGCGGGCTGACGAGACACGGCATACCATAGCAGCAGTGAACGCTATGCCCAACAGTCGAGCCAAACCCGAGGAGCAGGATTGCCGCGGGCCGGCCGACCCTGATCCGGCGAGACGCCGCTTTCGGCGTATTGCCGTGCTCTATCTCGCCGTCAGCGCAGTTGTCGCGATCGTCATGACCGCCCTGGCCTGGGACGACCTGCCCGGCATGAACGTGCAACTCGTTGTCGTGATGGCGATCTACTGGCTGCTGCCGCTGCCGGTGCTGCGGGTGCTGCTCGACTGGCGGCGTCTCGGTCGCAGGGCGATCCTGGGCGGCGTGATCACGATCATCGCGGTGGTCGGTCTGCTGGAATTGCTCGGGCTGTTTCTTCCGCTTGAGCCGTCTTACCACAATTTTCATCTGGGTGGCATGGCTTCACGCCACCTTCACCATGTCATGCCCGCCGATACCGTTCAGGCCATGTCCGACCATGCCGGCGGCAAGGTACTCGTGCGCACAAACGAAGACGGTTTCCGCACGGACTACAGCCGGAGCGAGTTCCTGGCGATGGACCGGCGGATCGCTGTCATGGGTGATTCATTCATCTTCGGCTACTTCGTTGCGCAGGAAGATACCATTCCTGCTCAACTGGAGGGCATGCTGCGCGACACATCGTCGGGCGGGACCGTCGCCGTTCTGAATGCGGGCGTCATCAGCTACTCACCGCTCATTCACAGGCAGGTCTTTCGCAGGAAGATCGCCGCTTACAGACCGGCGCTGACGATCGTCTGCCTCGATGTCACCGACATCGGCGACGATGTACGCTATGACCGCGAGAACATCGGTAGTGATGAAGATGCGGACTTCGGCTTTCCCGATGAATGGGCGCAGCCCAAGCCGGCTCTGTCATGGCAGCCGATGACCCTGCGAGTTCTGCGGACGACGCGTCTAACGTTTCCCTTTGAGTGTCTCAGCGGCGATTTCCGTGCGGGCGAGGATCGAAACCTGTTTTACGATTACTACGACTTCAATCTCGAAGTCGCGGGGAAGATGGAGACTGATCGGTTCTTCGTCCTGCGTCACCCGCTCGATGCGACGCGTCCGTTTTTTGAGAGCACCTGGCAACACGTTCTTGCCTTGCGCGACATGTGTCATGCAAACGGTTCCGAGTTTTTGCTCGTTCTCTTGCCTCGTTATTTCCACTGGAACCGTGCGGAATCGCCTGAGAACTGGGAGGTGCAGATCGGTCACTATCGCGGCGACGAGTCGTATCGCTTCGTTTTCTTCGACTTCTTCGAGCGGCAAGCGGCGCAGGATCGCCTCGCTGTCTTGAACCTGCTGCCCGCGTTCAGGGTGTCGGACGAATTCCCGCTGTGCCATCACGGCGACCCGCATTACAACGGAGCCGGTTGTCGCGTTGCGGCGTCCGCGATCTTCGAGTACCTGCGTAGCAATAAGCTCCTCGATCCGAAAACAGAGCGTTCCACGACGCCTGCTAACGCCGAGAATAAGCTGCCGCCGCCGGATGCTTGACGCGCGCGATCCGCTTTCGATATCGTAAAACCCGGGAGGCGAGGGTTCGTTCGAGCCCCGGCATAGGACGCGTTCGCGCTCGGCCGTCGAATGCTCTGGGAGGGAAGAGCCATTTCCACATCACACTTGATTCGTTCGTTCGCGATTGCCGTCTTGTCGTGCGCGTTGGGGACGACCGCACTCGGGCAGGATTGCGCCGGCGGCTGGGAAAACACGCCCGGCAACATCGGCCTTGCGTCCACGGTTTGGAGTATTGGCGCGGCGCGTGAGAATACCGCCATCGGCCCCGCGCTGTACGTCGGCGGGCAGTTCAGTACCGCGGGCGGCGCGACGGCCAAGAGCATTGCCAGGTGGGACGGAGCGTCATGGTCGCCTGTCGGCACGACCGGCGCAGTCAACGGCGGCACGGTCTATGCCATCGCGATCGACGAGACCGACGGCTTCGTCTACGTCGGCGGCTCCTTCGCCAACATGGACAACGTCACTGGCACGCGCAATATCGCCAAGTGGGACGGCCAGACCTGGGCGACTGTCGGCGGCGGCATGAGCCAGAGCAACACCGGCATGCGCTCGCTTGTCTTCTTCGACGGCGATCTGTACGCGGGCGGGTATCTCAACGAGATCGGCGGCGTGACGGCGCATAAGCTGGCGAAATGGAACGGCTCGACATGGTCCTCGCTGCCGGGCGATCCGATCGGCCTGACCGATCATGTGCAGGCGATGATCGTGTGGAACGACGGCGGCGACGACGCGCTCTACATCGGCGGCGATTTCGAAAACGTCGGTGGCGGAACGGCGCTGGACTACATCTTCAAGTGGAACGGCAGTCAGTTGCTCTCCGTCGGGCGCGGCACGAACGACGACGTCGAGGCAATGGCTGTTTTCAATGGCGAACTCTACATCGGCGGCCAGTTCACGGAGGTCTACCAGGCGGACGGCACGGCGCTGGCAGCGGAGAAAGTCGCCCGCTGGGACGGCGCCATGTGGCACGCCGTCGACACGACGATGGGAACGAGCCTCTCCACGCACGTCTGGTCGCTTGCGACGTTCGATGACGGCGACGGTGAGGCGTTGTTCGCGGGCGGCGGATTCTCATCGCCATATCGCAACCTCGCCAAGTTCGACGGCGCGACGTGGCACGAAGTGACCGAGGGATCGGGGCTGAATGGTTACGTTTACGCGATGGACGTGCTCGATCTCGGCGGCGGCGAGGTGCTGTACGCGGGCGGGACGTTCACCTCCAACGACGGCCAGGTCGCTCAACGGATCACATCTCTGCGGCCGGCGCACGCCGTCGGGACCGGCGATGTCAACGGCGACGGCCTGCTCGACGGTCGCGACATCGCCGCATTCGTGGCCGAGGCGCTGAACCCGACACCCAGCAGCGCGCTGTTCTGCGCCGCCGACATCGTGAGTGACGGCGCATTGACACTCGACGATGCGGAAGCGATGGCCATCGCGCTGCTGGGGAGTTGAGACAGGCTTGAGGCCTGGGCAATGAGGCTTGATCGCCGATTGTAATTGTCGGGCTGCGGAGTGCCCCCGCGCTTGGGCCGGTCCGGCAAAAAGCGGCAACGCAAGTGGCTCGGCCTTTGCTCCTGCAGGGCGATGGGGGCCGTGAGCGATCGGCTGTATCGGCCTTGAGTAGCTTCGGATGCTTCGATCGTTTGTCGCGGACACGGCAACTCGACTAGAATCAAATCGGGCCGGAATCCGGTGGGACAACGCGTCATTCAAACCGTGGAGGGAAGTCCCGTGCGCACTCAGCACTCAGCAGCATTCATGCGTGCGCTTCCATCGTGCGTTGTCTTCTTGTTCATCGGCTGCCTGTTCGCATCGCCCGCCATGGCCCAGGTCGACGGCGCGACGTTCACGGCGACCGGAGCCGACAGCGTCCCGCGTTACTTCCACGCGGCCGGGCGTCTTGCCGACGGCACGATCATGGTCAGCGGCGGACTCGGCCTCACCTTCGTTCCGCCGTCGTTGTTCTCGCGCAACGCTGTTTCCTTCTATGACCCGACAGCCGGATTGTTTTCCACGCAATTCACGCCGACCGGCGGTGGTCCGCCGACATCGCCGCTGCTGGCAACCCCGCGCAGCAGCCACACGCAGACGACGCTGCTCGACGGCCGCGTGCTCATCACGGGCGGCCATACCGGTGCGGACGGGACCAGCCCCGGTACGGCGACCGCGAGCGTTGAGATATTCGATCCGTTCTCTGGTGTGTTCACCAGTGCCGCAGCGATGACATCTTCGCGGGCCGCGCACACCGCGACCCTGATGCCGGACGGAACAATTGTCGTCGCGGGCGGCTCGACTTGGCAGGTGTTTGACCCGACAAGTGATACATGGTCCGTCAACCGGGCGATGGTCCATTCGCGTTCGTCGCACGCGGCGGTGCTGCTGGTCGATTATGGCGGCGTGCCCGGCGATCACCGGGTGTTGCTGCTCGGCGGCCTCGGCTCCGGTGCGAACACGATGGAATTGCTCGACCCGGCCGACGGTTCGTCGCAATTGCTCAGCGCAACGTTGCCTCAGCCGCTCGACGATCTTGCCGCAGTCACGCTGCCCGACGGCCGCGTCTTCGTCTGCGGCGGCCAGAATACGTCAAGCGGCGACACCGTATCGCAGGCGAGTCTGGTGGATCCCTGGCTCGACACGATCACGCCGCTGGACGATGTGCCGAATCGCCTCAACGGTATCTCCGATCACCAGGTCGCCCGGCTGGGGCGGTACGTCCTCGTGATGGGTTGCGAAGAGCAGAACGGCGGCGTTGATGTTGAACTCGACTACGCGGCGATCTTCGCTACCGACACAATGACATGGCATGATGACGGCAACATGCTCAGCGTGCATGACGATTTTTCGATAGCTCCGCTTGACGCGTGCTCGCTTGTGATTATCGCCGGCGGCGTACCCTTCCTGGGGCAGACGATACCGTCGAACAACTGCGAGATCGTCACGATCGCGCTGCCCCAATCGTGTCCCGATGGTGACGTCAACAACGACGGCGAGTTTGACGCGACCGATGTTTCGCTCTTCGTCGCGATCCTGCTGGGCGATGCGGTTGATCCGGCGTTTCTTTGGCGCGCGGACTTCAACGCCGACGGCCGCAACGACGCCTTGGATATTCAGTTGTTTGTAGATGCGTTGTTGTAAGCGGAGCCGGGCGAGGGCGCCTCAGACCGTGCCTGCGATCCAGCGCTCCAGCCGCTCGCGGGATTCCGCGTCGGACGCCTGTTTCGGCGGGTGTTTCATGCATACGGCGGAGATTTCGTCGAGCGGACCGCCGATGCCGCGATCAAGTGCGACCTTGGCGCAGCGGATCGCGTCTATCGCCATGCCGGCGCTGTTGGGCGAGTCCTCCACGCTCAGGCGAATCTCCATGTTCATCGGGACGTCGCCGAAACCGCGCCATTCCGTCCGCAGGAAGCAGATCTTGTTGTCCTTCTGCCATGGCACGAAATCCGACGGGCCGATGTGAATGCAGTCATCCGGCAGCGGAGTGTCGAGTTGCGATTGTACCGACTCGGTCTTCGAAATCCGCTTGGTACGGAGCCGGTGCTGCTCGAGCATGTTGAGGAAGTCGGTGTTGCCGCCGGTGTTGAGTTGGTAAGTGCGATCGAGTCTGACGCCGCGCTGACACATCAGCCACGCCAGCATGCGATGAACGATCGTCGCGCCGAGTTGGCTCTTGATGTCGTCGCCGACGACCGGCAAATTCTTCTCGCGGAATAGCTGCGACCATTCCGGATGTGACGCGATAAAGACGGGGACGCAGTTGACCATCGCCACGCCCGCATCGAGGCACGCCTGCGCGTAGTGCTGCACCGCGTCTTCCGATCCGACCGGCAGGTAGCACACGAGCACGTCGGCCCCGCTTTCGCGAAGCACGCCGGCCACGTCGCACGGTTTCTCGGCGGCCACGCGGAACGCCTTCGATTCGGGATAGTCGGCCATGTGTCTGGCGACGCCGTCGAGGACCGGGCCCATCCGCACCTTGACGCCGTAGGACGGCAATTCGCGATGGAAGATCGTCGTGCAATTGGGGGGGGCGAAGACGGCTTCTTCCAGCGGGCGGCCGACCTTGCGGCGATCGACGTCGAAAGCCGCGACAACCTGGATATCGGCAAGTGTGTAGCCGCCGATGATGGGATGAATCAGCCCGGCCGAATCGGCGGTTGCCTTGTCGCGATAATATTCGAAGCCTTGCAGGAGAGAGCTGGCGCAATTGCCGACCCCTGCAATCGCAAGTTTGATTTTGCCCATATGTCGATCTCCCAGACAGGCAAGCGGCCTCGCAGTCACGACCCCTGCTGGCGAAGCGAACTCGCACCGGCCGGGAAAGCCGGTCCTGTCTCACGCGGCCTTAAGCCAAGCGCGGCAATATAACGCTTGTCGGGGCTTGAGGAAAGAGGAAGGTCAGGTTCGGGGACCGGGCCTCCGACGGCCGGCGGGGCGTATGACTCGTGTGTAATCGGTGCGGCGGCGATGTGAAATCGGCCGCAGGCTACTGGGCAGCTGTGGATCAGGCTCCGGCGAGCAACAACTCCACAAAGGGCCCGATGTCTGAGCCGTCGATCGCGTTGTCGCCGTTGAGATCACCCGCGCAGGCCCCGCAGGGTGTTGCCTCTTCAAGCAGGAGGCCGACGAAAACTCCCACGTCGAGGAGATCGACGATCGCATCGCAATTGACGTCGCCGGGGGCGCAGGGGATTTCCGCGACGGCGGGCTGGTTCATGGAGAACCCCGATTTGATGGTGATTGACTTCTCCGGTTCCAGGGTAATCGTCCACTGCATGGCGATGGCCGCATCACCGCTGAAGGACGTGGTGTTGCCCAGGTCAGAAGGCGTGACGCTGTTGAGTTTGTTGCGCAGCAGGAAGCCCTGGTTGACCTCATAGGCCGTCGCGCCGAGCCCCAGCACCTCCGCATAGTTGCTCGAGCCCTGCTCCGTGTATCTGCCGCGCACTTCGCTCGGTGAAGTGATAACGCCCAGGTCATCCGAAAGCGTGCCGCTGATATCAAGGTCCACGATATTGAACAGCTCATAGGTGACGGTGCCCGGGTTCGGGTTGTGAAGCGTCAGGTTGCAGATCACGCGAACCTGATCGGCCTCTTCGCCGTCGATAATCGTGATATCGAACTCCGCGTCGAATCGCTCGCTCCACGGTTGTCCCGCGACGCCGGGGCCCGCGTCGAGATAGGTGATGGTTGCCGTATCGCCCGACCAGCTTTCGATCGGCGTGTCGAGATAGCTGAAGTAGCGGTTCTGATTGTAGTTCGGAGTGCGGTAGAACCAGCAGTACTGGTAGAGCTGATCGCCGGCGTGGGAATCCGTCAGCAGCGTTCCGTTACCGAGCGAAGTATTCCAGACCGGGGGGCCGATCAGATTCAGTGACGCATCATTGTCACTTATGAACTCGCCGGCTGCCGCCGCGTGCCCGATCATCACGATGGCGGCCATCATCAGAATGTGGCGTTTCATGGTAATCACCTTGAACGGGCGGGGCCGTCATTAGGTCTGTTTGCGAGGCGCCTCCGCGGGACTTCCGTGCGGTAGGACTCCTGTCATTGCCCCAGCAGATCATCGATGAACAGCTGGATATCCCGGCCGTCGACGACTTCGTCGGCGTTGACGTCACCCGCACACGGCTCGCAAGGTGCGGCGTTGGTCAGAAGCATGTCGAGGAAGGCCGGGATGTCATCCGGGTCGACCACCGAATCGCAGTTGGCGTCACTGGGAACACAGGCGGTTGAGGCGAGGTTGACGATCCTGAAATCGTCGTAATACGCCCTGTCGTTCGAACCGGTGCTGGGCGAGATGTTGTAAAGGTCCGCGTCGAGCAGCGTTGTGGTCGTGGCGACGGTGAGGCCGAGGTCGGTGCTGATCGGCGCGCCGTCAACGTAGAAATCAACCCTGTTTGTCTGGTAGTTGAGGTCGATGCGGTAGTGGTGCCATGCATCGCGTGTGACATCGACCCCGCTGTCGATCCAGCCTCCCTGGCCGAAGTTCTCGTCCGCGTCCCAGAGTCGAAGCCGATTGAACCGATCCACCACCAGTCCGCTTGCGCGTTTGCGATAGGCAGGCGCCTGGTCCTCCATGTAAATATCGATGCCCCAGCTTCCCATGGCGGCCGACGTCTCCATGTACATGTCCCATTCGACTCGGATGAAGGGTGCCGTCGAGACAGGCACGGCGTAGGAAACCGTGCGAAACCACCATGAACTGCCGACGAGGCCGGTGGAGTCGATTCTCGCGGCGGCCTGTCCCTCGTCGAAGATCGACGTCTGAACCTGCGCGTTTGCGCCGCCGCCGTCCGTATCCCAGCCGTCCTGCGGCACGAGATAGCCCGCCGAGAACACCGGCGCCTCGAAACCCGTCTGATAGACGATGGTCGCCGTTGCTGATGGCGCAATGAACAGCAGCGCCGAAATACAGAACATCACTGACTTCATGGGATTCTCCGTTAAGGGAGGGAGGAAACCGGGAGCTACGCTGAAGAGGCGGTCGCTTGACGCCTTACCCCAAAAGCGGCGCCGCCCCGTTTGTCACAGGCTGACATTGGTGGAGGCAGGGGCGGCGCCGGGATTCACTCATTCATTCAACTACCGGCTTGACGCCGGTCACCGTCATTCGATCGGCACTGCGGCCGTCTATCGCCAGGCAGGCCGCCGTCACTTCGCGGTCGGCGCCGATGGTTCACGCTTCGTCGTCCGCTCTCCGCACTCCTATCGCAGGGCAGGAGAGCAACCCCTGGCCGTTCGAATCAGGCCTCGATCCGGCCAGGGGGGAAGGGTAGTGGATCTGCGCTCAGCGTCTGCGGCGAAGTCCGATGAGACCAATGCCGCCCACGGCGAGAAGTGTGAGGCTGGCCGGCTCGGGCAGGATCTCGAAGTAGGCGCCGGTTACGGTCATGTCGCCGCCGGCGGGAATATTCACGACGTACTCCATGCCGATGCCGACGTCATCGGGCCCGTATGGCGGAGGCGTGGTCCCGTAGGCGCTGGCAAGGTTCGCGGTGCCGCCGGCGAACATCTTGGTGGCCAGCGTGCTCTCCTTGTTGACCTCGTAGTACGAAGCCAGGGGGCCGAACACCTCGCCGTACACGCCGGAGGAATCGGTGATCAGACCCTTGACACCGTTCGCGTCAATAATAGCGGCGGTGTCATTGAGGGCGTCGCCCGCGCCGCCGATGTCGAGACCGACGAGATTGAAAACGTACAGGGTCTTGTTGCTGGTTCCGCGGTTGTGAATGCTGAAGTCGCAGTCGATGCGGGCTTGACCGGGAGCAGCGGCATCGGTCAACGTCAGCGTGTACGACATGTCGAAGTATGGCTGTACCGAGCCGATGTCGTTCCATGTGTAGGTGACCTGATTGGTGCCGTTGAATGTCCGTGTGAATCCGCCGAACGGGTAGTAATAGTCCATGTACCTGTTGCCGGCTGAATTGCCGGGTTCGCGGACGCCCCAGATGTACCGGGCCAGTTGGTCATCCGCGCCCGGATCGGTCTGGAGATTCGCGTTGCCGAGTGTGCCTGTCCACGGATGGAGGCCGGCACTTTCGACCATCGTGAAGGTCGCATCACCATCGGTGAGAATAAGGCCCGCCATCGCGGGGGCCGAGATCGCCATTACGAGAATGGATGTCAAGCAAACAATCGTCTTCATCGAACCTCTCCTTTTGAGCCCGCTGGGCATCGCCGCGCGTCAACGCAACGCCCGGCCCGGTCCAACGCGATCCCGTCCTCACCGCTGCGCCCGTTCGGCCCGCCAAGGCGTTTGGCGTAACGCGTGGCGATCCATGGGACGTCACGTTTTCAGTGCTGCCAAGTCGGGATCAGCGGTCTGTCAAAGGCCATGCTAACCACTCGCTCATCATTCAGTCAATATTTCACGGAGATTTTCACGAAATCTTTCCAAACATATTCCGCTGCCCCCTTGGCGTGGTCCTGACTGTCGGCTATGATGCGATTACCTTGATGATAACGTATGACAAACCGGCCCCATCGGAGTCCTTTGATCGACAGGCCGTCGATGTCCTCAGTCGATTGCGGGCTGCCCTCGCCGCAGCGATCGCCGCGATACCGGGTGATCTGCGGCGTCCCGCCGACCTCAAGCGTGCCGCCAATCTGGATACCAAGCTGAGCTGGCGGTTATTCAAGGTCGCACACGCCTCTGACCCGCTGATGGCAGGCCCGCACGTCCCGGGGCCCGCCAACATCAAGGCTTTCCTCAAGGCTGCTAACCGTCTCGGCGTGCATAGCGATCTACTGGGCGAGGTGGAATCCGCTGCGGCAGAATTCGAAAAGTTGATCATCGCACATGCAAGCGATCGCAGCACTTTCGAATCCATGATCAGTTCGCTGGCGAGTGGCGCGGATGCGGATCAGGTGAATCTGCAGCAGCGGCGGGCCGCCTTCCGTGCGAATCGGCACATCTGGGGCGTGCAGGCGGCCACACAGTTGAAATGCGTCTTCACGGATGTCGGCGACGATCCTTCGAAGGTGAACGTTGCCGTGGTCGACGGTTACGTTTCGCTGAGACAACTGCGCCATGAAGCTCCCTTGATTCTGACAAGCGCCCGAGTTGCTGACGACGATGGCGCGCCTCTGGCGGTCGAACGCAAGCCGATCGATCCGCGGGCGGCGAGTCGTCACGGCCTCGCCCTGCTGCAGGATTTCTGCAGTGAACCGACGCCTGAATTGAACGAAGTCGAAGCGGCGGCGGGTTTCGTCTGCGGGGAACTGGTCAGCAATGGACTTGGAAATCGCGGGGCCATGACATGCTTTACGGGGTGGCGTGCTCGCAACGTTGCCGGCCGTTACCGCGCACCGCACAACATGTTCGCGATTACCCATGGGGCGGTTCGCATTCCCTGCGAGGCGATCACGATCTGTCTCCTGACCCGCACCGGGCTGTTCGATGACGCCAAGCCGTCTGTCGTGGTGTACAGCGATCACCTCGCGGAACTGCCGTACCCCATCCACATGCACCGGCTCAACAACCTGCTGCTGCCGGACGAGGGGGTTGCATACATCGGCCGCGGCGTCAACGTGCTTTCCACACCCGAGATCCCCGGCCTGACGGAGATGGCGAGGTTCGTGTTCGAGCGCCTGGGATGGGACGATGCACAGTTCGACGTCCACCGCTGTCGCATCGCATATCCCGTATTACCGTCGACAGTTGCCATCAATGTTCCTCTCCCGGCGGCACCGGATTCGTAATCAGGTCCGGACTGCCTGATGGGGCTGTTTGCGACACCTTGACGATCTCCTCCGCCTTGAGGCACTGCCTGAGCACGCATCCTTGAATCAGCCCGGGTGACCAACTCAAATCAGGGATCACCTCACGCGCGCGGATCGGTCTGCCGCCGGCATCCGATCCATGTTCCGCTCGGCGTCAGCAACGCCCGCCGAATCCGGGTTTTGGGCGTCCCACTGGAATACCTCCCTATTATGCATCCGGGTTTTGCGGTGATAGCCTTTGTGCAGCGGGTGATCCCGATACGTGCTCGGCCCTGAGGCGGACCCCGGTTGAGCGGCACAGGCAGGTTGATAGAGGTGTTGCAGATGATTCGTCGTTTTGTCGAAGGCCGGCCGTTTCAGTTCGGGGTGCTGGTTGTCGTACTGCTGGCGTCTGTTCTGGTTGGCTTGGAAACTGACGCGGAGATAGTCGCACGCTACGGCGATCTCCTGAAATTGCTGGACACCGTGATCATCACGCTGTTCGTTGTGGAAGCGCTGCTGAAGATGGCCGCTCACGGGCGGCGGTTCTATCTCTACTTTGCCGATGGCTGGAACGTCTTCGACTTTCTGATCGTCGTCCTTTGCCTCCTGCCCGTTGATGCCCATTACGCGGCGGTTTTGCGCCTGGTCCGCGTGGTGCGAGCCCTGCGGCTGGTGTCGGCGCTGCCGCGATTGCAGTTGCTGGTGGGTTCCCTCCTGCGGAGTCTGCCGTCGATGGGATACATCGGTCTGCTGCTGATGCTGCTCTTCTATGTGTACGCCGTTACGGGCGTGTTCCTATGGCGCGACAACGACCCGGTGCACTTCGGAGATCTGCCCACCGCGCTCTTGAGCCTCTTTCGCGTCGTGACTCTTGAGGACTGGACCGACATCATGTACACGCAGATGTACGGGTCCGACCGTCATCCGTTCGAAATGCAGGTCGCCGTTGCCACGCGGCCGTCTGCCGCGCCGCTGCTCAGCCCACTTTATTTCGTGTCCTTCGTGTTGCTTGGCACCATGATCATCTTGAACCTGTTCATCGGTGTAATCATGAACAGCATGAACGAAGCACAACGCGATCGTGAAGCCCGCGATCGCGCTCGCCATCTGGCGAAGCTGGGCCGCGTTACGCCGACAGACGACCTCCTGGAACTCGAGCACAAGTTAGATGAAGCCAAGTCCATGCTCGAAGCGGTACGCCGAAGGCTGCAGGGCAGTTGGAAGGAGGGATGAGACCCGTCCTCCGCGGGGCGAGCGAGGCGCTTCTCCGGCGGCGTGCGTTCCGCTCCCCGATCGCAGAATGCTGAGGGTTCTACGTGCCGTGACCGTGTTGATCGATGCACAGGGATTTGCAGGACGCCCCGGTGCGCTGGTTAACAGTGTGGTGCCGGCATCCGCGAATTCGGATGATTCGGCAACACCGACTGTGTCGACAGTTGGCACCCAAAGTGCCGTTGCGATGACGCCCAGAATAACGCCGAAAAACGCGACGGGGGTAGGCGCAACTGGTACTTCGGGGCATCGTGCGGCAGCGGTTGGCACCGCATGGAGAGGAACGCGCCCGGCAGGATTCGAACCTGCGACCGTCGGATTAGAAATCTGCCCCGAGGGTCATTTTTCTTGACAAGTCCACAACAACCCCGCGGCATTGCTCCAGATTGAGGGTGTCGCGGGGTTGTTTTTCACTCTGCGCGCCGTGTCCAACGGCAAAGTGACCCCGAAAGTGACGCGGGATTCGCTTGCGACCATCGGATTACCTGTCCGAAGGTCGGGCCGCCCATCAATGCAGCCTCTCAGTACCCCCAGAATCGCGGCAGGATGCAGATGTAGTATCGCAGGGCTTCGTTCGACCAAGGGTCGAATGTGCCCGTCACCAGAGCAGACTGAATGACGATGAATGCGACGATGACAGAGGTCGTCAGCATTGCAAGCGCGGCCAATCGCCACCCGCCGCGAATGCCAAGATGCGTTCGCAAGCCAGCGCCCAGACAGAGAAAGAAACACGGAAACGCGACAGCGCTGGCAAGGTGATTGCCTGTGATATAGTGACTAATCCTCCAAGTGGAGTTCCGGGTGAACACCAGTGTCGTCATGTCAGCGAGATTCGTCGCCGTCCAGACGGCGGTCCAACACACGATAAGGGTGAACGAAGCGTAGGCACCGACGCGCATCGCCACGTTGCGACGGATGCGGTACTTGCCAAGGGTCTGCCAGAAGAGCGCGAGGATAATGGTGACGATGAGGCCGATCGAACACAGGCTGACCAGAACGTGTCTCAGTCTGTCAGTCCATTCGGTTGCGTACCCCAGCCATGGGTACTTGAACAGGGGTCCGGTTCCTCCCTGGTAACGCCAGTAGGTCTCGATGTGCCAGGCAAAGGCAATGACGTATCGGATGACTGCCGCCAGCAGTAACGTGGCCAGGAATTGAATGCCCAGCGATAGGTCGCCTGGCCTGTCAGTAATAGGAAGCCTTCGCCAGAACCGCATGGGCCACAGCAGCCACCACGTCGATCGAAAGAACGATCGAACAGGTTGATTTCGCCATTGGTACTCAAAGAGCGGGTTCAGGCGTGCGTGGGCCTGATCGATTACTGCCGACCAGTTGAATTCCAGGCCGCATTCGGGGCAGAGAGGTCTCGGCAGTTCTCGAAGGTTGTACCCGCATCGCGGGCACGGTATGTCATCGGCGTAGCTCGCCCAATCCGGCGGGTGATCTGCCCCCCCAGCGGGTTGAGGTTCTTGCTTCAAAGACTGACTCGCTTGACCTAATCGCTGTCAGATGACTCGTGCGCCCTCGCATGATTAGTACGCATGTCAACGGCAATTGTCCAGCGAGAGGCAGGTGTGCTCGCCTGCTGCAGGACGGGACGACCCAGAGGGAAGAATCGAGGTCAGCTGCCGCCCGGCGCTCATGTCTCCGCACGCAACCGCTCACCGCATTGCTTCAGAATCTGATCGGCGATCAGGTTTCAGTTGAAGCCGCTGGTTGAGCGTCCGGTGAAACCCAGAGGACGGGGAGGCAGTGGCTGACTTTCCACATGCCCGCTATAAGGCCAGCAGCGTCACGAACTCCGTTATATCCCCACCATCTGATCCGCCGGAGCCGTCAACATCTGCCTGCGAACTGTCACAGTTCGGATGTGCCGCATCAAAACCAATCGGATCAAGCAATGCTTCCACGAACAGCGGCACGTCCGCCATCTCGATCACGCCGTTGCAGTCCATGTCGCCACGCAGGTACACCGGCGGAAGCACCTGCACCGTGGTCGACACCACTGCCGTCGCTTCGGTCTGATCGCCGGTCACGATGCAGTTCACTGCATAGAGGTTCGTCGTCTCGGGCGGCAGGACAGGCGACGCATACGTTGCCGTCGCATCTGCAACGTCACCGCCTGACACCAGGGCCAGGCTGCGACCTGACGACGGGTTTACCGGGGCGGACCATGAATAGCTGAAGCTGCTGTTGCCTGCCGGATCGGTCACGTTCACCGTGCACACGAAGACATGCTGCTGCGGCGTATCTGGTAGGTTCGCCGGTCGAGACGGCACGTCGGCATTCAGTTCCGCCACCAGTGCGGAGGCCTCAGCCACGACCAGCTGCCATTCGTGATGCACGTTGTACACGCCGTCGCTGATCGACACGCTGATGGTGTGTTCGCCAATCGCCAATTCGGCGGTATCGACCTGCACGCCCGTGGTGTCGCCGATCTGCTCGCTGCCGTCCAGGTACCACGTGTAGCTCAGTGGCTGAGGTCCGCCGTCGGCGTCGCTGGCCGTCACGTCAAAGTCCACCAGCTCGCTCGTGGACGCCGTTACCAGCGACTCGACCGGCAATGTGTCCTCCAGCACCGGCGGCTGATTGAACGCCGCCTGCACCACGATCGTATGCACCGGCCATCCCTGCTGATCGACCGGACCGGAATCAGGCGAACGCACAAATGTGCCCGCGGTCATTCCAGGCCCGTGCATCGCCGATCGCACGTAGATGCCGAAGGTGCCCGCCGTCGTCGGCCGCACACGCAAGACGTAATTGTCTGCATGGCCGCCCGCAAAGTAGCCCGTTGCCTGCGACCACAGGGTCTTGGTCGCCGTCATCTGCTGACCCGCTGAGTTCCAGATCAACTCGCCGGGCAGGTATCGTTCCCAGTCACCGAAGGGTTCCAGCGATTCGACGCTGACGCCCGCATCGTGGCTGACATCCACATACGTCTGCACCGATGGGGCACAGCCGGAGGGATTCTCAAGGAGCAGTTCGATCTCGACCGCCTCGCCCACCATGACCGACACCGGCGAAGTCGGTGACACCACCGTTAGCGACGGACACGGATCGACGCCGCTGGTCACGTCGATCTCAAGGCATTCCCAGCCCTGCTGATCCAGCTGTCCTGATCCGGGGTATCGCACATACGCCGACTGATCGCCGGGGTCCGAGCCCTCCGGCAGCATCGCCACCCGGGCACGCAGCCAGTACGTCCCATCCCGCGTCGCCTGCAACAGGAGACCCGGCCAGTGCGTGCTGTATTCGGGGAAGGCACCTTCGTATTCATACAACGTGTCCACCGCCAGGAACGTCGTGTCATCGCGATGCCAGATCTCGTCTACGCCGATTGTATACGTCTCCCAGGTGCCGGGCAGCCCCGCGGTGTCGGTGGACACTGCGAAGACGCCGTCGGGCACGCTAATGGAGATAGAGGCATTGCTCGTGGTTCCCCCAAAATTGGACGTCTCGAACCGAACCCACTTCTGCTGTCCGGAGCTGAGATCGATCGCTATCAGTTCCTCGTAGGAGGCGGCATCCACACCGCGGTTCAGCAATTGGTCGAATCGATTCCAAAGATCGGGGCTCATTCGCCCGCGGTCATCGAGGTAGCGGATGGCGTTCTGAATGCCTTGCAGTTTTTGCGATTCGTATAGATTAACGGCGTCCTCCATTGTCTTGCTGTTGAGGATGCCTTGCAGCCAGATTAGTCCGCCGATCGGATCGAGGAGCACGATCTTGTAGAAGTCGTACCATTCAGCCTTGATGATGTTCAGGCACTTCTCGAAGTGCCAGTACGCCAGGTAATGCCGCATCTGATCCGCCGACATGAGTGTCAGAACGTTGTCGCTGGCGAAATCTGTCCCCAGCATGGCGTGTGTTTGAAGGTATGACTTGATCTGCCGCTCCATCGTCAGGGCGATGTCCGCCTGCCGCATGGTCTTGAGCGCGGAATCGATGCTCAGTGCAATACTGAGGGCCGAACCCGCCGCTCCCAAACAGCGGCCGAAGACCTTCGTACCGTTAGACGCCAGGAAGGGGAGCTTCTGGGCAATTGCACTTGCCGTTTGCGGGAAGAGGCCGTTGAAGAGAGTGCCCGCACTCATGCCGGCCTGGATCAGGTCGGTGATCTCGTCGACCGTCTGAAGTGGCGTGTTGCTGCTGCGGATGTAGGCCCATGCCTCGTAGAACGAGTCCTTGATGTCGTCGTACTCGGCGACCGCATCGTTGATGCCTTCCACCGCGGCAGGATCGTAGAAGGCTCCAGCCAAAGCCAGCTCCTGCAGCACCAGCAGTCGTTCCTCGCCCTGTGCCCGGGCGATCGCCTGCAGCATCAGGGCCTCGGCCACTTCGCCGGTGTAGTGCGTGACGGTGCCCGCCACGTTGAAGGCGCCGAATAGTGCGCTGAATGAACTCTTCAGTTGCGCCGTACGGCGAGCATCGATTCGCTTCACTACAACAATCCGCGCCTGCAAAGCGCCGAGATCGTCCGCCACGCCCTGAACATTCTGGACGATCTCCGTAAACGCGACGTGATCAAGTCCGATTTTCCCAAACTTCTCAAGCTTATCTAGAAGCTCCGAAGTGGTTTCCGCCTGGCCCGCTCCCTTCACGACCATGGCTGCATGGTCGTAGAGATTCTGGCGATGGGCTTCCGCCGCGTCGTCTCCCGCATTCATGCGTGCAAAGATGGCGTGCTGCAGGGCGACCTCCATGGCCGCCTGTTTCCAGAGTTCGCGGCGGGTGCTCCGATCGCCGAAACCGCTTACTGTGTTGAACTCCAGGAACTCACCGGTTGATCCGGTGCTGTCGCTGACAAGCGATTGGTCAATGTGGTAGAGCGTACCCTGATCGTCGGTTGTCGTGATCCCGGCGGCAGCGAAATTCAGCGGAATCGATTCCTCGCCCCCGTTGAAGTTGCTGAGCGATAATGACGATGCGTTCTCGGTGACGATGAAGGCCGAGCGCAACTGTTCCGGATCGGTGATCGGTTCACCCAGGCTGTCGAGGGCGGCGATGCCCAGAACCTGACCGGCGTAGTCGCTGAGCGGCCCGTCGCCGACCGGCATGGTGTCGGCGGTCAGCACCTGCCACTGATAGAGTGTGCCGTCGAGCGTGATCGTCCGCCACGGCTGTGTCACCGCTCCGCTGGAAGTCGAGTCGCCCACGACCTTGAGATTAGGCGTCGGTCCGCCGAGTGCGAAGGTGCCCGAATCGGCGTAGTCGCGGTTTACTCTGGTCAGGTCCATGGAGAAGGTGCCGCTATCGTCTGAGCCGTTGGTTTGACCCGCCAGCAGGTCAAGCGGAAAGGACGCTGAGTCCGAGTCGCCATGGTCGGCAACCGCTGGACCCACCAGTAGCAGCACGAACAGTGCGGCAAGTATTGTTCTTGCGTGCTTCACGAGTCAATCCTCCACTTTGTATTCCACTAACAACTCGAAACACATTCGAAAGCTGTGCATGGAGGATCAGTCGGGGTCCAGGACCAAACGGAACCCGTGGTTGCTGTACCGATAGGACGGCGAGTCGTAGATGCTGCGGTTCGTGCACAGGCAGCCCGCCGCAGTGCTGCTCCAACTGCCGCCGCGAACCACACGATATGAGCCGCTCACCTCGCTGGTCCATTCCCAGACATTGCCGCTCATGTCGTAGCAGCCGTAGTGGCTCTTGGCGTTCTCGCGACCCCCTGTGCCGTTGTACGAACCGACCGGAAGAGGACCGGTGTTACAGTAGGGTGAACCCGAGCCTCCGTTTCCGTCATAGTTGCACCAGTCGCAGTCGATCGTGTCGCGATGGAAGCCGTATAGGTAGTAGTGGTTCTCGACCGGGTCCCATGCGGCAGCCTTCTCCCATTCATGTGCCGTTGGCAGGCGGTGTGTCGCACCTTCAACGCTGCTACGCCAAGTGGCAAAAGCCTCCGCGTCGTAGTAGCTGACATAACGAACAGGGTAGTCTTCCCGGCCTTCCTGAACGCTGTAGTAGTACGCCCCCGGATCGCCGTGGCGATGGATTTCCTGGTTAACGTCCCAGTGAGTTCCCGCGGGGTCGGCATTGTTCAGGAACTGGCAGTAGAACTGGTTCGTCACCTCGTACTTGTCAATCATGAACGCGTCGACGTACACCCAATTCCCGGGCACGCTCGTGTTCTGGTAGGGGAACCAGCCTGCGGAAACCAGCACCATCGCTCCGGGGCTCTTCCCATCATCCGCATGCACGCGAACCTTGAAGCTGCTTCCGGTGATGCCTGGTATGTCGTTGCCTGCGTCCCAGATTACGCTCTTGTTTGTTCCCGGAGTTACGCCTGCACCGACATGTCCGCTGAACGTGAAGGCGGGCACGCTCCAAGTTCCCCCGTCATCGTCGCTGACCGACACCCA
>NPIF01003158.1_pt1 | contig 23916 bp, 19 predicted proteins | sample 8637461 | NCBI WGS metagenome assembly NPIF01 (sample SAMN07420641, study PRJNA396082) | bioreactor metagenome | isolation source: sample BR12 brine-fed electro-methanogenic bioreactor BR | place: Japan: Kochi | collected 2016-12-09
CGACGCCCCCGTGGGGCGTCGTCGACAGAGTCGCGTGCGGACGCGGAAGAGGCCAGCAGCACTCGTCGCGCCACGAGAGACTCGGAAACGGCGACGGGCTCGTGGGCCATGCACTCTGAGGAAGCGATTTCGACAAGAGCGCGCTGAACTCAAGCCGGGGCGACGCTCTCCGCGCTCCCGAGCCGCTCCGCGATCTCTCTCAAGCGGACGAGCTGCTGATAGTGGAGCGGGAACGCCATCACACTCGTCGAGAACTCGAAGACGTACATGACGACGGCGAGGATCTCGCCGAGCGAGGAGTCACCGCGCGCCGTGACCAGCCAGACCGAGGCGATGACGACGGCGGCGAGCGCGATCCACACCAGCGAGAAGTTCAGCGTCTCGAGGTCCGAGAGTTTGACCCGCCACTTCGCGAGTGCGCGGAAGTGCGCACCAACCGCGCTCTCGGAGCCCTTGTCGAGGACGTGGACGTGGCGCTCGAGCTCGTCGTTCGCGCCGGTGTTGAGCGAGAAAATCCGCCCGCCGCTCAGCATGTAGATCACGCTGCACACCGCCGCGCTCGCGAGGCAGGCGGCGAACACGCGGAGATCGACGAAGGCGATGATCACGAGGATGCCGACCAGCGAGATGAAGTGCTGGATCAGGTCCGGCACCGAGTCCTCGAGGAAGCTCGTGATCTCGCCGAGCAAGCCGGAGCGCGCCGCGACAGCCGAGACCTCCGTGCCGCGATGCCTCTCGCGGCGGACGAGCTCGCGCGCGACGATGACGTAGATCGCCGCGTAGGCCCGCGTGTCGTAGAAACGCCGCCCCGCGCCGACGATGAGCAACGCGAGACACAGGCCGCCGAGCTCCGCGAGAGCGCCGAGCCGTCCTTCGAGCAGGCCGTCGACGGCGCGCCCGATCACGAGGGGGAACGCGAGCAGGCTCAGCCCCTCGAGCAACACGAGCACCCACGTCAGCGACACACGGGGCCAGAAGCGCGCAATGAGCGGGCCGAGCCGGAGCGAGCGCCTCTCCGTCATCGCGACTCCGAATCGGCTTCGAGGGTGAAGCTGGCGAAGACGCTCTCGATCTCCTCGCGAGCCACCTCGTCGCCCGCGACGCACACCCCGAGCAGCGTGTACGCGTGGCTACCGCGCACTCCGTAGGCAACGACGGCGACGAGCTCGTAGCCATCCTGTGCGCCGAAGTACTCGAAGCGGCGCGCGAGCACGGCAGCTTCGTCCCGAGCCGCCGAGGCACGGCGTCCGCTCTCCGTCACGAAGGGCAGCTCCGCGTGAAGCTCCTCCTCCATGTACGCGACGAGCTCGTCGACGCGCGTCCCGCGCGGTGTGTCCATGCCGATCGCGGAGATCGTCGCGGCGCCATCGGGCCGGGCCAACTCGAAGCTCGACGACTCGCGCGCATCCACGAGACTCTGCGTCCAGCCCTTCGGAGGCGTGATCGCAAACGAGAAGCGCTCGTTCACGAGCGTGGCGGGAGGCTGAGCCGTCTTCGTGGTCGGGTCGGTACTGGACGCCGTAGCGGCGTTCGGAGAGGGGGCTGTTCTCGAAGATGGGGCGGGTACGGCGGTCTCTTCCACCGTGTCGCCCGCAGCCGGAGTCAGCGTCGTGACCGTGGTGCTCTCCCCCGGGGGCAGCATGCCCCGGAGCGCCTGGAACGGTGCCTCGGGGAGGAAGCCGAGCGACCAGAACGCCAGGCCGAACCACAGCACGATCGTCGTCCAGTAGAGAGCGGGTGAACGGTCGCGCGGGATCTCGTCGAGGAGGTAGGTCACGCGGTTGCGGAGATCGATGATCGCCCACGCCAGAAAGAGCAGGCCCCACACCCACGCGAGGTCCCACACGACGCCGACCGCGATCGCGCCGATCGCAAGCAGCGAGCGCCAGCGACTCCGCGAGAAGCCCCGTCCGGCCTTCTCGAGGGCGCGCTTCGCTCGCTCGAGGAAGGTCGGCGGATTCCTGCGCTTCCCGCCGAGTGAGAAGTCCCGATCGGAACCGCGCCCCCGGATCACCGGGCGCGTGATCGCGTCCTCATCGTCGAGGAGGGACTCCGCCCACGCGAGATCCCGCGGCGTCGCATCGAGGCTCAACATGCCTCCTCCTTCCCGGGATGGGCCGACGCGAGCACCGTGTCGACGATCCTCCCGACGAGCCACTCGCCGCGGCAGGCCGGCCCCGAGAGCTCCGGCGCCACCGCGTTCACGTAGCGCGTGTAGTGTCCGAAGGTGCTGAGCAGCGAGAGAAGCGAGAGCTCCGCGAAGCGCAGCGCGGGGGAGTCCGCATCCTGCCCGGTGGCGCGCGCGATCAACTGGGTCATGAACGCGGCCTGGGGCCGGAAGTGACTCTCGACGAGCCCGTCGAAGGCCTCGCTCGGCTGCGAGCACTCCCGTGTCAAGAGCGCCTCGTGCCAGCGCTCCGCGGGCTCGACGTCGCGATGTGACAGCGTCTCGCGAACGACGATCGCGAGCGCCTCCGACGCGTCGAGCGCCTCGAGCTGAGCCTGCTCGTCCGCGGAGATCGAAGAGCGCTGACACGCTTCGTGCAACACCTCGCGGTACAGCGCTTCCTTCGAGCGGAAGTGGTAGTTGAGTGCGCCGGGCTGCGTGCCGGCCGCGGCCGCGATATCGCGCACCGTGACGCCCTTGTAGCCGCTCTCCGCAAACAGCGGGCCTGCGGCGTCGATGATCTTTGCGCGGGTCCGCTCGGAGTCCTTCACCGTACCCATGTCAGCTCCAATCCTGTCTTCTAGACCTGTCGGCGTTCACGCCTTCTCGGCCGTCTCGACCATCGCCCCGACGTAGTCGGCCATGCTGCGGCCGAAGGTCTCGACGTGGCGGGCATGGCGCGCCGCACGGCGCTCGGGCGTGTTCCACTCCTGGTTGAACCAGTAGGCTCCGTACTCGAGCTCCTCGGCATGGAGCTTCTGCGGCTGGAAGACCGCGTGCGCGCCGTCGTAGCGCGACCAGTCGCGGGTGAGGATGCGCCCCTCCTGCTCGAGCCTCTCGAAGAGCCGCGTCCCGGGGAACGGGACGAGGATGACGGAGTCGCAGGCGTCGACCTCGATCTCGCTGAAGAAACGGAAGGTCTCCTCGAAGATGTTGCCGTCGTGGGAGTCGAAGCCGAAGAGCGCCGACGCATCGACGACGACCCCGTTCTCGTGGAATCGCTCGACCGCGCGCTTCGTGCGCTCGGGCTTGACGAAGCCCTTGCCCGAGCTCCTGAGCGCGAGCGCGCTCGGAGTCTCGATGCCGACGAGGACGTAGGAGAGCCCCGAGCGCACGGCCGCCTCGAGGAGCTCTTCGTCGTCGGCGAGGCCGATCTCTGCACACGTCGACCACTCGATCCCGAGCGGCTCGAGCGCGCGGAAGAGCTCGAGGCAGTACTCCCGGTCCATCGTCAGATTGTCCGCCTTGAGCTCGATGCTCGTCGTCCCACACCGGCGGATCTCGTCGACGACGTGCTCGACGGGGCGGTAACGGAGCCCATCGAAGAAGCGGTTGACCGTGCAGAACTCGCACTGGTTGCGGCAGCCGCGCGAGACGAGCACGGTCCAGGTCCAGTCGTAGTCGGCCGGAGCGAGCGAGCTCGTCGGGAACGGCCGAAGCCGGGCGAGGTCGAACGGCGCGCCCGCACGGTAGAACTTCTCGAGCGCGCCGCGGGCGTAGTCGACGAGCAAGCGCGGCCAGGTCTCCTCCACCTCTCCGATCAGGATCGCGTCGGCGTGCGAGGCCGCTTCTTCGGGAAGGAAGCTCGCGTGAAGGCCCCCGAGAACCACCGTCTTGCCCGCAGCGCGCAACGCATCCGCCAGCTCGTAGCCACGCCCCGCATCCGGCGTGGAGAACGCAACCACCGCGAGCTCGGCGTCGGTGTCGAACGAGACGACGCCGCCGATCGTCTCATCGACGATCTCGAACTCGACACCGCTCGGCGTCGCCGCCGCGAGCGCAAAGATGCTCTGCGGAGCACCGCCGCGAGCCCGCTTGTAGCCGGAGAACGGACCGTGGGCGCTGGCCTTGATCAGAAGGGTCTTCATGGTGAACTCCTCGAGTGCCGCCGTGATGGGGTGAAGCCCGTATAAAACAAACGTACAGAACAGGCGTTCCACACGCAAGTCCAGGCGGGCCTTTTTCTCGAGGTGCGGAGCTCCGCGCTCCGCGTGCGTCCGCTTTCGTCCGATGAACCCCCCGATTCCGACCGCGACTGGCCACACGCGTTCCGAGAGCGGAGTCCTAATCGAGCCATTGGTCGATCCGCAGGACCTTGCTTCGCCCTACGCTTGTCTCGCGCGCCGGGTCAGGATCTCAGCCGCTACCACGGGGTCAACGAGCAAGCGCTGGTTCGGACGGAACGATCAAGCAATCCGAGAGAGCCCAAAACAAGCAGAGAGGACCTCGACGATGACTACTTGCTGCGGGATGGGCAATCGCCGGCAGGGACTGAATTCGCCAAACTGCGGCGCGTCGTCGCTAATCTCGGCGAGCAGATGGTTTGGAGTGTCGGACTCCCCCNNGGCCTCCCCGCCCCCCCCCCCCCGCGGGAACGCCGAGCCCCGGATCTGCTAGACTGTGCTCCTCTTCGAGTGGCAAAACGAAGGATCCAGTTGAGCAAGTCTTCCGAAGACTCAACTTGGGCCCTGTCGCTCCAACCGGCGCAACCCTCCAATCCGTGCCACCTCGAAGCCCCAGCCAACTTTCATGCCTACACCGCACATGCTTCGTCCTCACGTAGGTGCCGTCAGGCCCCCCTCCCCGGTCGACGTGCGCCGTCGCGTCGAGACCCGCCCAGCCCGTGATGTCGCCCCTGCTCGCGCTGCGATTCTGGAACGAACAACTCGCAGGCATCCACAGTGCCCAGACCCTACCGACGTGAACGACCCTGAACGGCCCGCTACTCCACTAACCCGTGAGTCGCCGCCCCCACCGCGATGACCCCTTACAGCACTGTCCGGAGCTCCCACGCAAGAGCACCCTACGCTTACTCATCGAATGACGCGATAGACCTTACTCTCCGATGCGATAAGAATGCGCTGTAGTGCCCTGTGTAACTCGCGCAACTCACTCTAGTGCGTTCGCGGGGCTCCTCGATGGCTCCCTTCTCATCGAGACGCACCAGCAACCTCGCTACTGCTCCCCGCCGCGTCAATCTTGACATCATTCTCCATCATCCAGAGCAAGTCACGCGTCGCGTCTGATGACTCCAACAAACCACGCCGAGTGGATTCGAAGATACGCAGTGCTTCATCTTGACGGCCTAGCTCCGCCAGAGCGACGCCGTACACGAGCCTGATGGCAGGGTCTCGAACGTGGCCTGCGTACTCGTCACTCAAGAAAGTCGAGACGACCTCCTCATGATCCCCAACTCCAAGAAGCGCTATCATATAGTTTTTCTGCACTCCTTCTACGTCCAAACTCGACCAATCGATACGCTCAATCGCCTCTCGAGCCTCATTTGGCCGACCCGCCTGCAACAACACTTGACCTAGCACAGCTCGCGGCTCCGTTTCGCGGGGCCGCAAAGCGATCGCTTTTCCTAATGCATCAGCCGCGTTTGCCCATCGTCCAATCAGCGCGCTCCCGGTCCCACAACGCCAAACTGACTCGAACGAAGTGGTGTGAACGCGGCTAATCTCGCAGTACTCCATCACCGCCTCTTCTATCTGTCTTGCATCGAAAAGCGCATCCGCTTTCATCAGCCAGTAGCGTTCCTCCCCTTGGTACGTAGCACGAAGTGCCTCCGAGAACTCGATGAACCCTTCGAGAGTCTCACGCGAACGTCGATTGCCCCGCGCCAGAGCCTTCTGCGTGTGTGTGGACGGATGAAGGTGTGGCCTCACACTTCGCCTTAGGCCCCCTACGTATGTCGAGATTGCTTCGTCCACCCTGTTCGTTCTCGAAAGAAGATAGCCAAGATCCAAGTATGGATAGATCGACGTTGGATCTCGCCTTATCGCATCGCGATAGACTCTCTCAGCGTCTAGGTAATCTTCGTTCTGGGCAAGTCGCGCACCATACACCAGCAGGAAATGTGGATTGGGGTGGCCGGCTTCTACCGCAAGAGCCAGTTGCTCCAGCGCCGCCTCTGCCTCGCCGGACTTCTCCAGAGCCACCCACAACATTCGATGCAACTCCGGATCACCGGAGTCAACTTCCACCGCTTCCTTGAGCAACGAAACGGCCTCCTCGTAGAGTCTGCTGGAGATCAGAAAACCCCCGTAGACTCTCAGGACACCCGGGTCATCAGGCTTGGCCTCGTTGGCCTGTTGGAGTATCTCCCTCGCACCTTTCAGATTGCCGGCACTTCTCCGAATCTCGACCATCGCCTGCAACGCGATTAGGTGCGCCGGATCATTCTGCAATGCGCGGCTCAGATGCTGCTCCCCACGCACGCGATCCAGAGCAGATAGCTCACATATACCCAGCAACGCCCATGCGTCAGAATTACGAGGATCATACTCCAACGACAACTCCAAATCCTCTAACGCCCTCGGGCAGCGGCGCCGCAAATCCCGGGCCGGATCCCAAGGCGAGTCGCCCAAAGAGGGGAGAGCTGACTTGAGGTCCGCATCTCCACCGAGCCGCGACACCGCCCTTTGGAAGCACTCAATCGACGTCTTCTTGCGCTCCCGCTCGCCAGCCTTGCTCACCCTATGAGCATTGCCCACTCCCAAGACCAAGCTGGACACAGCAACAACTGCAACCAGCCAATCCGCAACGCCCTTCCACGTTCTTAGGTCGTAGTCGCCACCCACCGCCCCCCCCCTTTCGCACGACACAGGCGTGATCCCACCGCACGCCCATGAATCCGTCTGCAGCGATCAATTTCACGCGACGAGCCGAGGTAATCAACCTCCGCTTCCTAGCCATCGTGGTAAGAAGCAACGTTGTTCTTGTGTTTCGTCAGCACGCTATCAGGAATCGCACGACGAGTCTTGTACCGTGCAAGCACAGCATCCGCGCGTTCACGCGACCAATCGTCGCCCTCAAGAGAACGACCAATCTCGACTATCTCGGGAATAGTCAGTCCATTGGTGTCGTCTGCTCGCAATAAGCTTCTAATTGTCGCCGCATCCCTCCCGCTCGCTCTCGCCAGGAGCCGGACCCTAGCATTCTCGTCCGGAGGCCCCACTGCGATTCGCACGTCGAACCGACCCCTTCTCTTGATGGCGGAGTCGATTGCTTCAATATCGTTCGTCGCCATGACGAAGACGATGTCCTTGCTGGAGATCCCACTTAGAAGCGGCAGCATTGCCGCAGTAACCAGTCGATCCTGCCGCGTCTCGCCTTTCTCGTTGCGCTCAAATACATAGTTCTCTGCTTCATCGAAAAACACGACAACCTCAGACAACTCCCGGACGACTTGCAGCAACTCACGCAGTCCGTTCGCCAGCCCTTCGTAGCCCGTGCGTGCGAGAAGATCGGACGGATTCACTATCAACAGGGGCCACTTCTCCTCCTGGTCTGGATCCGCCATCGTCTCACGACGCAACGACCAGGCGACGCCCCTCACCAGCGTTGTCTTTGATGTACCGGGTGGTCCAAACAGCAACAATGAGCGTTTCTGGGGTCGGCTTGGCTGGTCGCCGTCTTGCGGAAACACAGCACTCTCGATCGCTCTCTTCGCCCCCTCAGTCGTCTCGACCACGTCATCGTCCCAACTCCCCACGTTCGGCGGATCGATGTACCCGTCTTCGAAGCGCACCACGCGCCGCTCGTCCGTCTCACGAGCGTCGTCTAGCACAGTCTCCGTGTAGGCATACCGCAACGCGCGCTCCGCCTGAGCAAGAAGAAGGGTGTTGAACGCTGTCGCCCAGGTCATGGGCGCCGGATAGCTCTGCCCACTGATGGCAGTCCAGCCCTCCCCGTTTCTTGGGTCCTCTATGAATTCCGCCTCAAGTCTCGTCACCACATCATGAACATGGCCCATCCGCTTTGGCAGTAGCTTGAGTGGCAACTGAGTCGCTAGAAACACCTCCTCGTGAGGCGCACCATAGAAAGGCCGATCACTCTCAAAGAACACTGGCCTCGGACTGCGGACCGAGTCTGGCATGCTGCTTCTTGTCAAGGCCAGCTCTGCGCCTCTTCGCACAGCCTTCTCAAGCGCGGGCTCGAGCTGCGTACCTCCTGCAAGCAGCAGGCAGGCAGCTGTCGTCTGGACGACATCAAACCTCATCCAGTACTGCATGCTGTGCAACGCCAGCTGGTCAAAGAGGAATCTCTTCAATATCTCGGATTCGGTCTCGTCCGGCACTCTCTTTGGGCATTGAGATGTTGAAGCCCAGAGGAGAAGATAGGGCTCTAGTTCCTTCTGCCTACTGAACTGCGCGTCCCACTCAGAACGGACTACTCCTTCTGCCGCCTCTACCGCCTCTACCGCCTTGGCAGACGCCCCCTCCTCTCCATCGCTACTGTCTGCTCCCCTGTGTTGCGCCGCCGTCGCGCGCGTCCGTTCACTGTCCATGTACCTATTGAAAATCTGAACCAGAACCGCCGAAGTCAGAAAGTTCCGCTTTCCGAAGTAGTTTCCCCCGCCGCCGTCCTCGCGATCCAACCCCGCCTTCGCTACCACTTGTCCAAGCTCTGTCAGGCTCAAAGCTGTCGGCCGTTCTAGACCGAGCGCATCAGCCGCCTGAAGGCAACGCAGCGTGGTCAGAGCGAACCTGCGTCGCTCATTGAGCTCCTCGCTGTTCTGATCGTAAGGGACAGTCGATTTGCCTTCCAGAAACTGGGCGAGCGCGTGTCTTCCCCTGCTCTTGAGTCTCGCCATTAACGCCAACGACCGTCTGCTCTCGTGAATATAGTCCCTCGCCACGCCAAGAACCGACATCTCGCTCCCCCTCCTATCCTTCCCCGAGCCACCTGAGCACGGCCATGAGCGTATCGCTTCTGCCACAGCTCGCGGTGTCGACCCGAAACGTCCTCAAACGCGACATTTCGAAATACTCACACATGATCCTCTGCCGCGCGTGCTCACCGGCGACAGAGACTCCTCTTCCCCAACTCTCTCCGTCATCTGACGAACGAATCTGGCGTACGTCCCAAGGCACGGTCAGAAACACCAGTCGAAAACCAACGCCACGAAGCACTTCTTCGGCTCTTCTAAAGGCCATCCGACCCTCTTGCCTTGCCATATAGCTGCAAGAGGTGATATGAAGCCGCGACACTACAAGCGGATGGTCTCCCAAGAGGTCAGCAAACCGCGCTAGCTGGAGAATCGCCCCGGTTGCCGTAGGTGAAGGGAGACGTTCATCCAACTCGCCCAAGCGGTACGCAGCGCGGTACTCCACCTCCGACAAGCCCTCCAACGCCCCGGAAAGCCCTCTAACCAGAGTACTCTTACCACTCCACTTTGTACCTTCAATTATCAATCGCAGAGCAGTCATGACTTGGCCTCGTTGCTGTCAGAACCGTGTAACTCGCATCCCACCCCCGCTCCAGCTTCCCCTTACCCGATTCCCAAAAGTCCGCGAGCCTCCGCTCTCGCTCACCTAGCGGTAGCCTAGCGAGGTTGCTGGAGCCAGTTCCAAGCACAAACTCGGAAAAATCAACCTCCGACCATGAGAACCTGTGGACAAAGTCCTGAACGTCCACATCACCGAACCCTACGTCAGCGATCTCTTGAGATAACTTCGATATGCACGGATACCGGTGCAGATTCGCCTCGACCAGGTCCGGAAACCAGTCCCGAAGACAGAAGTTTCGAATCTGCCGGTGCGAGAGCGTTACCACGACAACTCGTCCTCCGGGACGCAGGGAATGCAGGACCCCCGCGAGCCCGTCCACAACACTCCGAACTCGATGCAAGACGAACGACAGTACGGCCATCTGCGCGCATGACGGCGCCAGCACATGGTCTTCCATCCGAGCTCTGATGAGCGGGTAGGAAAGCCCCATGGTTTGCCGTGCGATCTCTAGCGCCAAAGGGTCTGGATCGACGCCGATGATGCGGACTCCACCACCGTACGCACGCGCTAGTGCGAGCAGGTTCGCGCCACTCCCGCAGCCATACTCTATTACCGGCCAAGCGGGATCCACTGGAATCAACTCAGCCAGCATGCGAGCGATCGCCTCTCGCCGCCGCGAACCCATGACGTGAGCCCGAGTGTACTTGCTGTCCTCAGCTCCGCTCATTCTCACTACTCATCGCCTTCCCCTCCAGCTGGCTCACGAACCGCTCGAAGAACGTCTTGCCCTTTCTTAGCTCTACTGCGGCCAAAGTCAATACCTCAATCCTGAGGGAGCGCCAACGTGCATCCGCAAGCACTGCAGCGCCATGATCCGCTGCTTGCTTCAGCAAGCTGATACCACCCGCAACGACCTGCTCACGTACCACGCTTCCACTATGCGTCCCACTCCTTGTCGCGGTTTCGCCAACGCCACTTAGAGAGGCCCGGCGAGCGAGGATCTGCTCAGAGAACAACTTGACCATTCCCAAACAAGCCTTCGCCGCATCCGACACCGAGACCCCCGACGCTTCTCTTGCACCCCTGCAGGTTTGAAAAAGACATTGGTTGCCCATTCCCCGCTCGAAGAGTATACACGTCGCCTCGTCGAGGTTCCGCGGGGCTGTACCCGTCAACCCCGCAGCGACCATTAAAGCGAGCTTACAGCCGCTCGTGCCGACGGCTTGCACGAACTGGACCTCTTCCGCCAGGTTTGCCTTGCGCCCGGTCCACCCATCTCCTTGACCGAATACCAACGCATCTAGGAGAAGGCTGCACGGCTTTCGCCTAAGGTCCGCTGGCCCGACGGGTTCGAGCGGGTTGCGGGCGATGACGTCGCGGCCCCACACGACTGCGCCATTGGCCGCCAAGTGATGTGAAAAGAATGATCGTTCGTCTCGCGCAAGAAACTCGCGTATTGTCGAGATGCGCACGTCTACATGGGAACGCGGCCAACAGAGTGCGAGAGCAGGCCGTTGTTCTATTTCCCTCTCGAGCGCCTCGACCCTCCTCCGCTCTTCCTCAGAGGCACGCCGAGCTGTCAGTACCAGGAGTTCTAGATCGCTGAAGACGAGAAGACGCTCACCCCGCGTCATGGAAACGAAGTCGCCGTTCACAATACTCCCGAACGTGAGCACTGAGATCGGTCCGCTGCCCCGCACTCGGTTAACAACGCCCTTGTAGAGGTCGTCAAACGCCTTTCCCACTACCGGAGGAACAGCGAAGACACTGCTTCTCACGGCTACGCTCCTCTTAGTGGGCATTGTTGACCACAGATTGTGCACGGACTTCCCTGTGGTAGGTGCCCACGCCCGTTGACATTCTCATAGGCCTCAGGGAAGAGTGCACGATCCGTCTGTTCCGCCCAATCAAGCCGCCCCCGGGCCTCCGACAGCTGTCTGTCACGCCTCGATTCTCTTCCGACTGCAGCGACCTCGGCTGCGTGTCGCGCGACGATCGCCGCCTGCAGGCCGGACACCAGGTCGTCATCCTCCGGCAGCTCGATGTGTTCCTTGGCAGTAACGACGTTGACGAGAGCTAATCCGGCTCGCTGAGCAAGAAACAGCCCGATCGCCGCGGCAACATCATCCCGTCCCGCAGCGACATCGACCGGCAATGGACCAAGCGCGGTGATCGGAGCACCGCCACACTCGCGGCTCGCAGTGCGAACATACTCATCGATATCACCTGGAATAGCGTGGCTCAATCCTTCTACGAGAACGCCCGTTCCAGTAGCATGGGCCACAGCAGCCAGGCGCCCTTGTTCCACCAACTCGAGCTTCTGCGCACTATCCAGTGCGTCGCTGATGGCCGCCGGGCGCAAAGTGCTCCCTAGGCTAATGACCGCATTGGCTTCAGCGCACAGCTTCACGATCTCTGGGAAGACACGTCGAAGTGGATTCTCCGATTGCGAAGCCTTCATCGTCCTCACAATCATGGCGCCTGCACGGCTCGGCAGGGCAATCGCGCGTCTCCGCCTAGCGGCAAGTGACTCGTTCAGGAGCGCCACGCCAACTGAAGCGTGAACTGTCATGTAGTCCACACCCTCGGCAAGCTGTTTCTCTACGGTCGCGATGACTGCTCGCTCGCGCCTACTGTTCGTGCGCGCGTCTTGGAACGTGGGCGAGAGAATCGCCTCGTACGCGAGGACCGTACCGTATGGCACTTCGCTGCAAGCCACCAGATCCGCCCTCGCCGGTCCGAATGCACCCGCAACTGAGACCTCTTGCACGGCGTCCGCGCCGGTTTGTACGAGCCGTCCGATAGTGCTCGCCAGATCCCGATCCGCGCCCTCTTCTGATGACCACCCGAACGGCGCGACGATCCTCAACCGTGCGTCCTTGCCCACCAAGACCCTACGACACCCGCCGCGGCGCCCGAGGACGACCGTCCGTGTGCTCTTCATCTGTCGAATGTTCTCCCCGACCGCGCGTGCTGCGATCCGCTGGCAAGCCCTCCTGCCCTCGCTAGTCTATCTCGGATCCGGTGATGGTCGGCAGGACTCTCTGCTCGGCATTCGTCGTCCGGACGCGCAACGCGCGGCGTAGGCGCCATGTCAAGGTTGCGGTTCCCAGGACCAAGACCGGGATAGTCGTACAGGCCTCCGGCCAGCCGCGACCTCCGGAGCAGGGGGGAGGAGCCTGGGCTTGTTGGATCCGGTAGATTGTTCGCTGTCGCATTCTCTCCTGACGCGCGCGAGCACTGCTTTCGTCTCGCCTGCGCGACCATCCGGAGCGGTCCCAGTCCCGTTGAGGCGCCATAGAAGGCCGAGAGCGGACGGTTTGATTGCGTCTGAGGCGGTTGAAGGCGATAGCGCTCCCAGACATTGACCGAGAGCGTTGGAGTTACCGCGGAGCGACTCCTGGCGCAAGCCACCCACACGCTCTCCGGGAGCGGCGCTCTGCCTGCCGCGGCGGTGGCCGCTAAACCACAGGCCATGGACCAAGGAGAACGAACATCGACGCTGCTCTGAGACGAGATGGTGGCGCCAGCCTTTGCGCCTAGAACCACCTTATGGATCGGCAGATCACGGTACCTGGTTACGGGCCTCGCACAAGGCCGAGCGCGAGAACCCGTAAGCGGCACTCGTTTCCTGGCAGATGGGACGGGCGCGGGACGCTGCACTTACCCGGCCCCATCGGCTACGCTGGCACATCCGAGACCTGCTAGGAGAGTCCGCCATGCGCCGAGCCGACAAAGAGATCAAGGAGCGCTCCGAGATCGACGCGATCCTCCACGAGGCCGAGGTCTGTCGTCTCGCCTTCGCGGCGGATGGCGAGCCCCATCTCGTCCCCGTCTCGTTCGGCTACGACGGTGAGAGCCTCTACTTCCACACCGCCAAGGACGGGCAGAAGCTGCGCTGCATCGCCGCGAACAACCGCGTGTGCTTCGAAGTCGAGCGCGGTGTCGAGCTCGTCACGGACAGCGAGAAGGCGTGCGAGTGGTCGTTCCGCTTCGAGAGCGTCGTCGGATTCGGCCGGGTCCACGAGCTGACGGCACCCGAAGACAAGGACGCGGGCCTCCAGGCGATCATGGAGCACTACTCGGGACGCCGCTGGGAGTTCTCCCCGGCCATCTTCGCGCGCACGCGGGTGTGGCGGATCGAGATCAGCTCGCTGAGCGGTAAACGCGCCGCAGCCCCACCCAAGGGCTGAGCCGCGTTCGAGCTCACGGCACCTCCCGCCCCTCCCCCGCTTCCAGCGCGAACGGACCGAACGCGCCCTCGTCGGAGACGACGGTGTAGCTGCCGGCGGGGAGGTCGACGAAGCTCCAGATCGTGGTCCCTGCTGGCCCGGGACGCGCACGGGGGCGGGCGCCACCGAGGGGGTCGACGAAGTCCATGATCTCGTTCCAGGGGCGGTTGTCGCGATCGCGCAGCTCCGGAGCGCGCGAGCCAGCCGGCACGTGGGCGTGCAGCGCCGCGCCGGGCTCGAGCTCCACGCGGAGCTCCGTCACGTCGCGCAAGCGGCGCTCCGGGAGCTCGAGTTCGCGGACGACGATGCCGAAGCCCGGCGCGCGCAGGTAGAGCGTCATCGTCCCGGGCTGCAGACCTGCGCAGCTGCCGTGGCCTTCGATCTCCTTGGCATCGACGACGCGCTCGCCCTGCACGCAGATCATCATCGCGCGAGGCGGCTCTCCCTCACCCTCGAGCGTGAGTGCGAGCTCGACATCGTCGCGAGGCACGAGCGCAATCTCCTGCTCCGTCACCCCCGCCTCGAGCTCGACGGACAGCGTCTGCTCGCGGTAACCGTCGCGACGAACGCGCAGCGTGTGGACTCCCACCTCGTTGCCGAGGAGACGTGCGCGCCCACGCGTATCGCTCGCCCTCCGGTCGAAACCCCGAGGGTAGGCATCGATGACCGGGGTGAGACTCCCTGCCGTCCACGCCTCGTGACCGCGGAGGCGCACGTTCGGCTCGCGAACGGCACCCGGGGGCCACAGTTCGAAGCTCACGCCTTCGAGCAAGGCGTCGCTCTCCGCATCCCTCACGGTGAGCGCGAGCGCGACCTGCGCCAGAGGCACCTCCACCGTCACTGTCTCTTCCGGGCCGACAGGAAGCGCCAGCTCGCCCCGCATCGCCATGTCCCGCGCGACGGCGCGGTAGCGCCCCGGCGCCAAGCCCGCGACCGAGAATCGGCCGTGGTCGTCCGTGAGCACCGCCGCGACCTGCTCGAACGCGGCGCGGTCACGGGAGAAGAGCACGCCGACGGCGACGCCGCCGCGGGGCGCTCCCTCGGCGAGCACACGCCCTTCGATCCGGCTCTCCGCGGCGAGGGTGATCGTGGTATCCGGCTCGCCCGCCCGCAGCGCGACGCGTTCGGGCACACAGCCGGCCGTGACGAGGGTCACGATCCCTGGCGCGAGTCCGCGGAGCTCCCAGACACCGCCGCCCTCGTCGGGAATCACGCGGCGACGTCCCGCGCCGTCGATGACGCGGAGCGGTCCGGCGCTCGAACCCTCGGGGGCTCGCACCACGAGCCTCGACTCCGGCGCCAGCTCGATGCGCACCGCCGCCTCGCTCCGTCCGGCGGGAACCGACACCGCGCCCTGCCCCCACCCTCGCGCCTCGGCGACGAGCACACTCCCGTCGGTGGGGACACGCAGCGAGAACGAGCCGTCGACACCGGAGAGCGCCACCACTTCGCTGCCCTCGCCGTGGACCCGAACCACCCGCGCACCTGGGGCGGCGCGGCCGAGCGGATCGACGACAAGCCCGCGCACGACGCGCGACGGCCGAAGCGCAGCAGGGCTCTCGTCGACGCGCGCGGCATCGCGATCGAGGCCGAGTTCGAGCACGGCTTCGCTCGCGCTCCAATCGAGCCCGTCGGCGAGCAGGTAGGCACCCGCCGCGTCGCGCGCGACGACGCGCAGCGTCGCCGCCTCGGGCAGCCCCTCGAGATACACCTCGCCGGCGCTGTCACTCGTGCCCTCGCGACGCCAACGCGTCGCGCCCTGGACGTCGACGGCAAGCTCGAGATCCGCGAGAGGCTCACCCTCGAGCGCATCGTGAACGCGCACGGTCAGTGCGTGCCCGCTCGCGAGGACCGTCTCGAACTCGGACTCGGGGGCGGCGGGGTCGATCGTGCGCGCGACGACGGCCGGAACGTGCCGCGGCGCACGCACGGTGGCGCGCAGCACGCCGCTGCCCTTGTGCGCGAGGAGCACGCGTCCTTCGCCATCGCACAAGCGCACGTCCTCGGGAGCGTCCCCGGCCTGCCACGCGCGGCACCGCAGCGGCGTCCCCTCTTCGTCCACGACGTGGAGCACCGACTCGTACAGCGGCTCGAGCACGAAGGAGCGCGCCTCGGCGCGGTCGGGTGCGACCCACGCCACCGCGCGCTCCCACCCCGGCGCCGTGGCGACGAGACGCGCGGGCTGCGCGAGCGCGGCTTCGAACGCGAAGCGCCCCTCGTCATCCGTGAGAACCGGCCTCGACTCTCCCGCGCCGCAGCGCCAGCGGCTTGCGGCGGGCTCGAGGTGCAGCGCAACCCCAGCCAACGGCACGCCGTCCGCGTCGGCCACGCGGCCGCTCACCCGGCGCGGCCCGCTCCAGAGCGCGCGCACGCGTGTGGCGCCCGTCTCCCCGTCGAGTCGGGTCCGGCACTTCCAATCGTCGCGCGCGAGCGTGAGCGTCAGCGCACTCGGCGCGAGCGGCGGAAAGCGCACGAGCTCGCCGGGCTTCGCCTGCTGCTCGAGAGGCTCCGCGCGTTCACCGGCCTCGAGGGTCACGTGATAGACCCCGGGCTCCGCCTCGGGCGGGACTTCGACTTCGAGCAGGAGCGCTTCCTCGAGGCGGCACAGTGAGCCCTCCGGCCTCAGCGCCACCCGCGTGGGCAGGAAGCCCTCGGCCTCACAGCGCGCCCACGCGCAGCGCTCGTCGAAGCGCGCCACGCCCTCCCCGTCCGCGACGCGTACCTCGCCAAGCGGGTCGATACAACTGACGAGCGCCCCGGGGATCGGAATGCCGGCGGCGCTCTCGACGCTCACGGCGCCGTCGTCCGCGGCGGCAAGCGTTGCGAGCGTGCCGACGAGTGCGGCCAGAAGGCCGCGGAGGAGGCGCCGCCGGAGCGCGGCGCCCACGGCTCAGCTCACGCCTTCGGGGACGAGGAGCGAGTGTGGCCTCTCGACCTGCTCGCCCTCGACGACCACCCGGTGCTCGACGACGCGCAGGCGCCCTTCGGCGAGCCACTGCACTGCGAGCGGGTAGATCCGGTGCTCCTGCTCGAGGATGCGCGCGGAGAGCGTCTCTTCCGTGTCACCGGGGAGCACGGGCACCGCGGACTGCACGATCGTCGGACCGTGGTCGACCTCGGCGTCGACGAAGTGCACCGTACAACCCGTGATCCGCGCGCCCTGTTCCAGCGCCTGGGCCTGGCCGTGCAGGCCCGGGAACGACGGCAGCAGCGCGGGGTGGATGTTGACGATGCGCTCGGGGAACTGCTCGATGAACCACGGGCTCAGAATGCGCATGTAGCCCGCGAGGCAGATCGCCTCGACGCCGGCCTCGCGCAGCTTCTCCACGACGGCGCGGTCGTGCGCCTCGCGGCCGAGCTTGCGGTACTCCTTCTGCGGCACCACCGCGGTCGGCACACCGAAGGACTCCGCCTTGGCAAGGCCCGGCGCGTCGGCCTTGTTCGAGACGACGAGCGCAACCTCGGCGGGGATGCGGCCGGCGCGGATGCCCTCGAGCAGCGCGACCATGTTCGAGCCGCGCCCGGAGATCAGGACCCCGAGCTTCATCACCAGAGCCTCCCCTCGTAGGCCACCGTCCCGTCGGCCGGCACGATCTTCCCGATCTCGAGGACGGTCTCGCCCTTCTCCTCGAGCATGGAGACGAAGCGCGCCGCGTTGTCCTTCGCGACGACCGCCACCATCCCGATGCCGACGTTGAAGGTACGCAGCATGTCGTCCTCGGGGACCTCCCCCGCCTTCTTGAGCGCGGTGAAGAGCGGCGGCACCTCCCAGCTCCCGAGTTCGATCTTCGCCGAGAGCGTGTCCGGCAGGACGCGCGGCAGGTTGTCCGTCAGCCCGCCGCCGGTGATGTGCGAAAGCGCGGAGACCAAGCCCGCGTCGAGCGCCGGCGCGAGGGGCTCGAGGTAGGAGCGGTGCGTCGCGAGCAGCGCGTCTGCGACGCTCGCACCAACGCCGGGGAACTCCTCGTCCGGCTCGAGCTCGAGCACGTCGAAAGCGATCTTGCGCGCGAGGGTGTAGCCGTTGGTGTGCAGCCCGGTCGAGGGCAGCCCGAAGACGATGTCACCCTCGGCGACGCGGCTGCCGTCGAGGATCGCGTCCCGCGCGACGACGCCGACGATCGTGCCCGCGAGGTCGTACTCGCCGGGCTTGTACATGTCGGGCATCTCGGCCGTCTCACCGCCGAGCAGCGCGCAGCCGTTGTTGCGGCAGCCGCGGGCGACGCCGGCGACGAGCTGCTCTGCGACGTGCGGCTCGAGCTTGCCCACCGCGAGGTAGTCGAGGAAGAAGAGCGGGCGCGCGCCCATGACGAGGATGTCGTTGACGCAGTGGTTGAGCAGGTCCTCACCCACGGTGTCGTGCCGGTCGGTCCGCCAGGCGATCATCAGCTTGGTCCCGACGCCATCTGCGCTCGCGACGAGGACGGGCTCCTCCATGCCGGTGGGCACCTTGAACAACCCGCCGAAGGAACCGAGCTCCGAGAGCACGCCCGCGGTCTTCGTCGACGCGAGATGCTCCTTGATGCGCGCGAGGGCCTGGTCCTGCGCGTCGATGTCGACGCCCGCGTCCCGATAGGTCATGCCCTTCGCTTGATCCCGCTCGTCCTTCATCGTTTTCGCTCCTCGGGCGCGCCGGAACCGTCCCCGACCTCTTCGAGGGACTCGTCGATCAGGCGCATCTCGGCCCGCAGCGCTTCGTCGTCGAGAAGCGGTACGGGGTAGTTCTCGGTATAACACGCCGCGCAGAACTCGCCGTCGTCGATCCCCGCCGCCCGGTACATGCCCTCGAGGGACAGGTACCCGAGCGAGTCGGCACCGATGAACGAGCGGATCTCGTCCACCGACGAGTTCGCGGCGATCAGTTCTTTGCGGCTCGGCGTATCGACGCCGTAGTAACACGGCGAGAGCGTCGGCGGGCACGAGATGCGCACGTGCACCTCGCGGGCGCCCGCCTGCCGCACCATGTTGACGATCTTCGCCATCGTCGTGCCGCGGACGAGCGAGTCGTCGACGAGCACGACGCGGCGGCCCGCGATCAGCGCGCGCACGGGGTTGAGCTTGATCTTGACGCCGAAGTGCCGGATCGACTGCGCGGGCTCGATGAAGGTCCGGCCGACGTAGTGGTTGCGCACCAAGCCGAAGTCGAAGTCCACCCCCGCCGCCCGGGCGAAGCCGAGCGCGGCCGGGACGCCGCTGTCGGGCACCGGCACGACGAGGTCGGCGTCTGCCGGATGCTCCCGGGCGAGCTCCGCGCCGAGCGCGCGCCGCACCTCGCCAACCGGACGCCCGAACACCGTGCTGTCCGGCCGGGAGAAGTAGACGTACTCGAAGATGCAGGGCGTTGGGCTCGCCGCGGGGAACGGGTGGAAGCTGCGTTCCTCCTTCCCCGGCCCGAGCACGAGCATCTCGCCGGGCGCGAGATCCCTCTCCAGCTTGGCCCCGATCAGATCGAACGCGCAGCTCTCGGAAGCGACGACGGGCTCGCCCCCGGGCAGACGTCCGAGCGAGAGGGGCCGGAAGCCGTGGGGATCGCGCACCGCGATCACACGCTCGCGGGCCGCGACGACCAGGGAGTAGGCCCCGTGGACGCGGCAGAGCGCCTCCGCCAGAGCGTCCTCGAGCGTCTCCTGTCGGCTCCGTGCGAGCAGGTGGAGGATGACCTCGGTGTCCGAGGTCGTGCGGAAGATCGAGCCCTCGTCGACGAGCTCCTGCCTGAGGCGCAAGGCGTTGACGAGGTTCCCGTTGTGCGCGAGAGCGACCGGGCCCCGGCGGTGCGTCATGCGCAGCGGCTGGGCGTTCTCGACGGCCGACCACCCCGCGGTGGCGTAGCGGACGTGCCCGATGGCGAGGGTGCCCGAGAGCTCCTCGAGCTTCTCCGGGGTGAAGACGTCCGCAACGAGCCCCATCCCGACCGAGCGGCGGATGCGCTCGCCGTCCCCGGCGGCGATGCCCGCCGACTCCTGCCCGCGGTGCTGGAGCGCGTAGAGGGCCAGATAGACGAGATTCGCGGCCTCGGGGTGGCCGTAGGCCGCCGCCACGCCGCATTCCTCGCGGAACCCGTCACGGCCTCGCGCTGGGTGTTTGGGAAGTCTGTCCGTCATGCGCGCCATTCTACCCGCGGCGCGCCCCATCGCTATGCACTGCGGAGTGAAACGTCGAGGAGCTGCCGTGCGGCCGCGCTGAGCTGAGCGCAGGTGAAGGGCTTCTGGAGAAACGCGATCCCCGGCTCGCCGATCAGCGTGTCGATCGCCTCCCGGTCGGTGTATCCAGAGACGAAGAGCACCCGCTGGCTCGGCCGCAGGGAGCGCGCCCTCTCCGCGAGCTCGACGCCCCCGATCTTCGGCATGATGACGTCGGTGACGATGAGCGCCGGCAGAAGCTCCCCGCGCGCGAGGGTCAGCAGGGCCTGCTGGGAGTCGCTGACTGCCTCGACCCGGTACCCCTGGCTCTCGAGCAACTCCGCCATCAGCCGGCAGAGGTCCTCCTGGTCCTCGACGACGAGGACGAGCTCGCCACCACCTGGGGCTGGTTGCGCCGCCTCCGCAACCGCAGATGGTATTTCGGCTCGCGAGTCCGTGACCGCCGGCAGGCGGACCCGGAAGAGCGCCCCGGCGCCTGGCTCGCTGACAACCTCGACATGCCCGTGACTCTGCTCGACGATCCCGTAGACCGTCGAGAGCCCGAGCCCCGTCCCTCGGCCGCGCTCCTTCGTCGTGAAGAAGGGCTCGAAGAGACGCCCCTGGATCTCCGGCGCGACACCGCACCCCGCATCCTCGACTTCGAGGATGACGGCGCCCTCTTCGCCGCGAAGCCGCAGTTGAATGCTCCCGCTACCCTCCTGGGCGTCCCGCGCGTTCGCGACGAGATTGATCAGGACCTGCCCGAGCTGGGCCGGGTCGACCATCACCCACAGGCCGCCCTCGAGCTCGGTTTCGAGCTGGATCGACTCGCCGGCGAGACGCCGGAGCATGCCGAGCATCTCGCGCACGACCGTGCCGACCTCGACCGGCTCCGGCTGCAGCACCTGACGGCGGCTGAATGCGAGCATCTGAGCGGTCAAGTCCGCGGCTCGGGAGCTCGCCGCGAGGATCTCGTCGAGGTGCGCGCCGTTGTCTCCGTCCTCGTCGAGGGCGATCTTCCCCAGCTCCGCGTGGCCCTGGATCGCCGTCAGGATGTTGTTGAAGTCGTGGGCGACACCGCCGGCGAGCTGACCGAGCGCTTCGAGCTTCCGGGACTGCTCGAGCTGCTCTTCGAGCTCGCGCCGTTCGGTCACGTCGGCGACGATCGCGAGCATGCAGGACTGCCCGGCAACGACGATCCGCGACATCGAGCACTCGCAACGCCGGACCTCGCCGTCACGCCTCCTGAAGCCAACGTCGGCGGCGATGTACTGCCGCTTGGTCAGCAGTTCCTGGAGCGCCTGCTCCCGCTCGCCCAGATCGGCCCAGAAGCCGAGCTCGAGCGCCGTCTTCCCAACCGCTTCTTCGCGGGGGTAACCAGCCTTCTCGACGAACGCCTCGTTGACCTCGAGCACGTGCCCGGTCGGCAACGAGGCGATCACCATGATCTCCGGACTGTGGCGGAACGCCTTCGAGAAACGCTCCTCCGACTCGCGGAGCGCGGCTTCGATCGCCTCGCGGCTCGCCAGCTCGCGTTCGAGTTCCGCCGTGCGCTGGGCCACCTGGCGGCGCAGCGCACGGAGCCAGAGCAGGACGGCGAGAAGCGCGAGTGCGAGGAAGGTGACGATGCCAGTGCCCCAGCGTAGAAGAAGTGTTCGCCGCTGAACGTCCGGCTCGAGCATCCCGAACCAGCGCTGGTGGATCCGCCGGTACTCACCGCTGCGCTCGAGAATCGCCAACGCGCCGTTGAGCTCGCGAATGAGCGCGGCGCGATCGAGCGGAGCCGCGATTCCGTAGGAGCTCGTCAGGAGCGGTGGTCCAACGCGCCGAATCTCCTCGCCGGCCCCGATCTCCTGGAGCACGTGGAGCCCGCGGTACTCCGCCGTGACGAAGTAGTCCGCCGAGCCGGCCCGCAAGAGCTCCATCCCCGCGCGCGCCGAGTCGACGAGGGCAATCGTCTCCTCCAGCCCCGCCTCGCGGAGGGCGGTCTCCGCGACGCCCATGCGCTGCACCGCAACGACGCGCCCTTCGAGCTCCTCGACACGTTCGAAGCTGGGCACGCTCTCGCGGGCGAACGCCCGGTATTGCAGGGTGAGCGTCGGGGTGGTGTAGCGCAGCGTGCGGGCTCGCTCCTTGGAGTAGACGAGCCCGACGACGAGGTCGAGTTCGCCGCGCTCGAGAGCTCCCCGCGACTCTTCCCAAGGGCTGAGCTGAATGACGACGGAGCGTCCCGTCACACGGCCGAGGGCGCGCAGAAGGTCGACGTCGAAACCCTGCGCCAGGCCGTTTTCGTCGGTGAAGTGGTAGGGAGCGAATCCGGCGCCGCCGCTCGCGCGCAGCGCCGGCCGCGAGGGCGCGATCGTCTCGGTGTGCCCGCCGGTCTCGGCAGGAAGGTTGGGCTCGAAGGCTGCGGGCGTCGTGCCGATCAGCGCGGTCAAGCACGCCGCCAGCACCAGCGCCTCACGCTTCATCCGCGCCATCAAGGCTCCTGCGGCGCCCGAATCCGGCGCGAAGCGCTTGTGACCCCTACGCTTCGCTCGGCTCTCGCGCCAGCTCGAGAAGCCCGACCACGACCCTTTCCGTTTCCCGTCCGAAGTCTAGCTTGATCCGCGAGAAGCGCGAGTCTGCAAGGCACTGCCAGCGCACGCCCCTCTCCCGGGAGGCCTGCTCGAGACCCGCCACAACGGCCAAGAAACGGCGAACAAACGCATCCGCCGCCTCCCGATCTGCGGCGAGGCCGCTCGCGACGAGAGCCTCGGCGATCGCCGCCGAGCCCTCGGCGATGCGCTCGTGGAAAAGTGTGGCGGCCGACAGCTCCGCCAACCTCTCGAGCGGCTGGTGCATCGTGCCGAGCAGACGGGCGAGGGTCTCGTCCTCCACGAGTTCGCGGGTGCAAACCGACGCGGCGCCCGCCGCGTCCTTTGCGCCCTCGAGCTCCGTCGCGACGCGCCCGAGCCAGGCCTCGAGCGCTTCGCCCGCGACGCGCATGAAGAGCTCGTCCTTGCCGCCGAAGTACATCGACGGCGTGCCCTGCGGCACCTTGGCGCGTTTCGCGACGGTCTCGAGCGAGACCTCGTCGAAGGGCTGCACGGTGAACAGATGCCGCGCCGCATCGAGGATGGCGGCCTCACGCTCCGCGCGCGCCTGCTTGGCGCGCGCGCGGCGTCCTCTGTCGATCAGTCCCACAGGTCCCTCAGCTAATCGGGATGGAGCTCATCGTCGTGTCGCAGTAGTAGCAGCGCACCGACTCCTCGCCAGCGCGCATCATGACGGGTGCGACGGACTCCTGGTGGTCGGCGCGTGTGATGCAGCCGGGGTTCGGGCAGGACATGCCGGGGATGCCCTCGACGCGCGACGGCAGACGCAGCACGAGCTTGCGGGCGACGCGCGCGTCGCGAATCGTGTTGACGCGGCAGCCGGGGCTGACGGCCGCGATCGCGCGGAGCTCGGCCTCGGTGAACTCCCGGTCCTCGATCATCAGGATGCCCTTGACCGTCCCCGGCCGCTTGACCGAGCGCACCGTGCCAGCGCGGTAGACGTCGTGCCGCTCGCGGACGCGGAGCATGCGCACGATCACGTCCTCGTGGTAAGGGTGGATGTGGTCGATGACGACGCCGTTATTGCGGATCGGGCGGATCGAGACGTCGGTCCGCGGCGGGTTGTCGCGTACCGGCAGCTCCTCGTAGAAACCCTCGGTGAGCGGCGGCTCGCTGTAGCACTCCCCGGAGAAGCCCTCACCGAGCAGCCCGAGAGACAGCGCGAGCTCGGTCAGGCGCGTCGGCACGCCGTTGCCCGCCTGGCGCTTGTAAAGCGCCTTCGGGTGCCCGTCGACGTCTGGCGCGATCGAGGGCGCCGTCTTGTCGATCGGGAGCGGGTGCATCAGGCCGAAGCTCTCGCGGGTGGTGTCGAGCATCTTCCGCGAGAAGCGGCCGAGGGACTTCGCCTTCTCGAACTCCGAGAGGTCCGGCATCCGCTCCTTCTGGATGCGCGTCTGGTACAGGATGTCGAGGCCCTGGACCATCGCGGCGAGGTCGTCGTGGAGCGTGACCTCGACGCCGCGCTCGCGGACGATGTCGATCAGCGACTGCGGCATCGCGAGCGCTTCGTGCGAGAACAGGTGCACCCGGATTCCCGGGAACTTCGACAGCGCGATGACGAGCGAGTGC